>Ga0066652_100000375_pt1 | contig 22048 bp, 21 predicted proteins | sample GraSoiAngelo_101_FD_71413 | JGI IMG/M metagenome (GOLD analysis project Ga0066652, IMG submission 71413) | Grasslands soil microbial communities from the Angelo Coastal Reserve, California, USA - 14_0903_02_30cm | ecosystem: Environmental > Terrestrial > Soil > Grasslands | place: USA... | reverse complement strand
GTTGACGACGAGGCTGAGCCCCAGCGCGACCCCGAGGATGGAGACGGCGCTGCCGGGCAGGATGCTCCGCCGCTCGGCGACCACGGCGAGCAGCGCGGCGGCGACGATGATCAGGTTCGCGCCGGCGAGCTTCCCGAGCAGAGGAACCTGCAGCGCACGCTCGGCCAGCCCCGGCAGCGCACGATGCGCCGGCTGGCTGGCGGTGCGCGGCGGCTCGATCGGGACTCCCACGAGGACGGATGCTTCGGGCATGGCCGAAAGGTGCTCGGGCGCCTGGGATGCTGCGAGAGGAATTACCGGACGATCCGTCAGGGAATCCCCTCCATGTTCGCCCTCGCTACTCGAAGTCGAGCGCGAGGTCGAGGGCCGGGGCGGAGTGCGTCAGCGCTCCGACCGAGATCCAGTCGACTCCCGCCTGCGCGACGTGACGCACCGACTGGAGGTTCACGCCACCTGATGCCTCGGTGATGGCGCGGCCCGCGACGAGCTCGACGCACTTCGCCATCTCGTCCGGCCGCATGTTGTCGAACATGACGATGTCGGCGTTCGCGTCCACCGCCGCCTTCACCTGCTCGACGCTGTCGCACTCGACTTCGATCTTGGTGCCAGCCGGCGCGAGATCGCGTGCACGGCGCACCGCGAGGGCGACGTCACCGTCCACCGCGGCGAGGTGGTTGTCCTTGATGAGCACCGCCGCCGAGAGGTTGAGCCGATGGTTCGTGCCGCCCCCGGCGCGCACGGCGTATTTCTCGAGCAGGCGCCAGCCGGGCGTCGTCTTCCGCGTGTCGAGGATCTTCGCCTTCGTCCCCTTCACCGCATCGACGTACCGCGCGGTGAGCGTGGCGATCCCGGAGAGCCGCTGCATGAAGTTGAGCGCCACGCGCTCGGCGGCGAGCAGTGCTCGGGCATGGCCGGACAGATACAGGATGTTCGATCCCTTCCGGAGCCGCGCGCCGTCCTCGAGATCGACGCGGATCGTGACTTTCGGATCGAGCTGGCGGAACGCCTCGACGGCGAGCGGAACGCCGCAGAGCACGCCCTCGGCGCGCGAGACGAGCTGCCCGCGCGCGTGGCGGTCCGAGACGACGGTCGCGATCGTCGTCAGGTCGTTGAACGCCTCGTCCTCGTCGAGCGCCGTGCGCACGAGGTTGCGCAGATCGTCCTGATGGTACGGGAAGCGGAGCAGGCCCATGCCGCCAAGGGTAGCGGGTGTGCTGAGCGGCGTGATCGTGCGCGGTGTCGGACGGCGCTCGTGCTCGTGCGACTGCATTTCCATGCGGTGGCCTCCGCGGGTGGCCGGCTGGCGGTCGCCCGAGTGTTATTCGCCTGGGTCGATCGTGGTCTCAGGCACGGGACTCAGCGGATGCTGGCCGCCGATGGCGATCATGCGCTCGATGGCGCGGCGAGCCCTGTTCGCGATGTCTTCGGGCACCGTGATGCGGTGCTCCAGGCGCTGCAGCGCGCGCTTCACCTTCGGCAGGGTGGTGACCTTCATGTAGGCGCACGACGCGCGCTCGTTCGCCGCGACGAAGCGTTTCGCCGGATTCTCGCGCCGTAGCCGATGCAAGATGCCGACCTCGGTCGCGACGATGAACTCGGTTGCCGCGGAGATCGCGGGCCGCTTGATCATTCCCTCGGTCGAGAGGATCTGCACTCCTTCGGGGTCGATGTCGCCGGCGGACATCGCCTCGAGGACGCTGGTCGAGCAGCCGCACTCCGGATGGATGAGGAACTCCGCTTCGGGGTGGAGCGACCGCTGGAGACGGATGTTCTCCGGGTCGATGCCGGCATGCACGTGGCACTCGCCCATCCAGATCCGGATGTTCTGGCGTCCGCTCATGCGCTTCACGTGCGCGCCGAGGAACATGTCCGGACAGAACAGGATCTCGGTGTCGGCGGGGATCGAGTTCACCACCTCGACCGCATTGCCGGAGGTGCAACAGTAGTCGCTCTCCGCCTTCACCTCGGCGGTGGTGTTGACGTACGACACGACCACTGCGCCCGGATGCTCGGCCTTCCAGGCACGGAGCTGCTCGGCGTCGATCGTCGAGGCGAGGGAGCAGCCCGCGGCGAGGTCGGGGAGGAGGACCGTCTTGTTCGGCGAGAGGACGGCGGCGGTCTCCGCCATGAAGTGGACGCCGCAGAAGACGATGACGTCGGCGTCGGTCTTGGCGGCCTCGCGCGAGAGGCCAAGCGAGTCGCCCACGTAGTCGGCGACGTCCTGCACCTCGGCTCGCTCGTAGTTGTGGGCGAGGATGACGGCGTTCTTCTCGCGCGCGAGCGTCTTGATCTCACCCTGCAGCTGGGCGACGAGCTCTTCCCGTGACAGGATACCTGTATCGGTCGTTGCCATGGTCGTTTGAAGGTAATCGGGCGCTGGGTGCTCCGTGAGCGCCGCGCCGGCGCACGGAGCGGTGCCCTGGCGCGGCAGGGCCGCCCGGGGCATGCTCTTCCGTCCGGCTCCACTTCACCTTTCACGCCGAAGATCAATGCTCAGGGAATTCAAGGCGTTCGTGATGCGCGGCAACGTGCTCGACCTCGCCATCGCCGTCATCCTCGGCGCGGCGTTCGGCAAGGTCGTGACGTCGTTCACCAGCGACGTGCTGATGCCACCACTCGGCCTCGCGCTTGGCCACGTGGACATGACCAACCTGTTCATCGATCTCTCGGGCACGCATCACGCGACGCTCGCCGAAGCGAAGGCGGCCGGCGCGGCGACGATCAACTACGGCGTGTTCCTGAACACGATCGTCGATTTCCTGATCGTCGCGTTCGTGATCTTCCTGCTCATCCGCCAGGTGAATCGCCTGAAGGGACCCGTGGCGGAGGCGGAAGCGCCGAGGACGCGCGAGTGCCCGGAGTGCCTCTCGATGGTGCCGGCGCTCGCACACCGCTGCGCACAGTGCACGTCGGTGCTGCCGCCGCCGACCGTGGCGATCGTGTAAGCGCTTCGCGCGAGCGGTTCGTCCGGGGAACGGCGCTTGCCTCGCTACGACTGAGGCCGTTCAACGGCACGCACACCGACTCAGAGCGAGGGTAGCCACTTGGCAGACATCCCGATTCAACGTAAGGAAGGGCGGAACATCTGGCCGCTCCTGCTCGGCCTGCTGGTCCTGTTGGGAATCCTGTGGTTCATCTTCGGTCGCCGGAGCAGCCCCACCGCGGCGGCGCGCGCCGACTCGACCGCCGTCGCCAGCGGCGCGGTGACGACCGACAGCGCGGCGGGCGCGTCAGGGAACAACATGGCCGGCGCCGCGTCGAGCAACATGGCGAGCGGTACCGGCGGCGCGACGACGCTCGGCGACGCGGACATCGCGAACGTGATCCACGAGGTGAACGCGGGCGAGATCGCCGCCGGCAAGATCGCGCAGACCAAGGCGTCGAACGCCGAGGTGAAGGCGTACGCGCGCGACATGGTCCAGGCGCACACGGCGCTCGACAAGCAGGGCGCGAAGGTCAGCGGCCAGACCGCGGCGACCAACGCGGCGATCCGCGACTCGGTCGTCAGGGCGAACGAGGCGATGAGCTCGCAGCTCCAGAGCGCGAACTCGGGGGCCGCGTTCGACAAGGCGTACCTGGATGGTCAGGTCCAGGGCCATCAGAACGCGCTGAGCTTCCTCCAGTCCGCGCAGACCCAGACGAAGAGCGCCGACCTGAAGAAGATGATCTCGGCGGCGATCCCGGACGTGCAGAAGCACCTCGACCGCGCGCGGTCATTGCAGACCAAGGTCGGTCAGTAGCGCGTTTCCTGGCCAACCGGCTTCACCCAACGACGGGCGCCGCAGGGCGCCCGTCGCACGTTCACGCTGTGAGGATGTATCGATGAAAGCGAAGGACTACGACAACGAGGGGATCGATCGCGAGATCAAGCGCAACCGTCCGAGCACCAATCCGGTGTGTGCGGCGCTCGGCGACCTCGGCCACTTTCAGGTCGCGGAGGGCTATCCCGATCCCCGTGGCTGGACCGTGCGTTCAGCCGACGGCCGAGACGTCGGCACGGTGCGCGATCTCATCGTCGACACGGGCTCGATGCGCACCCGCTACCTCGCCGTCCGACTGAACGACTACTTCACCACGAGCACCGGCACATACGACGTGCTCGTGCCGATCGGGACGGCGCGACTCGACGACAAGGACGACGTCGTCCTCGTGAACGGTCTGACGGCCGCCGGCGTCGTGTCGCTCCCGGCGTACGAGGCTCGGACGCTGACGCGCGAGCAGGAGCACGATCTTCGCCGGCACTTCACCACCGGGGAGGCGATGTCGTCCGGTGCGATCGGGCCGGGCGCAATCGCGGGGGGCGAGTTCTACGACCACGAGCACTTCGACGACCGTCAGTTCTTCTCGCGCGGCCGCGACCAGACGGAGGGCGAGCGGCGGGGCGACGTCGAGGTGACACGACCTCGGACCGACGCGGCGGACCAGCGTCCCGCGAGCGAGAAACAGCTCGCTGCGGACAGGCAGCCGGTGACGGAGGAGATCATCGTCCCCCGGGACGTGGAGCGCGACAGGAAGTCGATCGCGGAGGAGCAGCGCGAGCAGTTCTGAACGATCGACTACAGCTCGATGTGCCGCCCGCGCCAGACGCTCTTGGCGCGGGGGAAGTCGCTGCGATAGTGCCCGCCGCGCGACTCCTTGCGCATCAGCGCCGCCTCGGCGATGAGCCGCGCCGTCTGCACCAGATTGACCTCTTCGGTCGCGCCGGTGGGCAACCGCTGCTCGATGCCGGCCAGCTCCTCGAGCGCGGTGCGCAGTCCCTTTGCCGTGCGCGTGATCGCCGCGTGCTGCCACATCAGCGCGCGAATGCGCTCGGCGGCCACGTGCGCCGCGCCGCGATCGGCGAGCGGCGGGACCTGCCACTTCTTCACGGCCGGCACCGACTTGAGCGGCGCGGCGTTCGAGAGGTCGCGCGCGACACGCTCGGCGAACACGAGCCCCTCGAGCAGCGAGTTCGATGCGAGGCGGTTCGCGCCGTGCACACCCGTACGCGCCACTTCTCCCACCGCGTAGAGGCGCGGCATGCTCGAGTGGCCGATCAGGTCCGTGACGATGCCCCCCATCATGTAGTGCGCGGCCGGCGTGACGGGGATGAGATCCTTGCGAGGGTCGATGCCGCGCGCCGTGCACAGCGCGAAGATCCCCGGGAAGCGCTTGGTGAAGCCGCGCCCGAGCTTGCGCGCGTCGAGGTAGACGCGGCTGCGCTTCTGCTCGCGGTAGATCGCGCGTGAGACGACGTCGCGCGGCGCGAGCTCGGCGTCACGGTGCTCTGTGAGCATGAACCGCACGCCCTTCTCGTTGACGAGGATCGCTCCCTCGCCGCGCACCGCCTCCGAGATGAGTGCGAGCGGGTTCTCCGGCGTGTCCAGCGCGGTCGGATGGAACTGCACGAACTCCATGTCGGCCAGCGTCACGCCGGCGCGGTGCGCGATGGCGTAGCCGTCGCCCGTGGCGACCATCGGGTTCGTGGTGTAGCGGAAGACCTGGCCGCAGCCACCCATGGCGAACACCGTGGCGTCGGCGATGATCTCCACCGCCTTGCCGGCGATGCTCGCGCGCACTCCGACCGCGGCGCCGCGCGTGACGATGAGATCCAGCACCCGCGCCCGCTCGAGGACCCGGATTCGCGTGCTCGCCCGCACGCGCTCGATCAGCGTGCGCGCCACCTCGGCGCCGGTCTGGTCGCCGTGCGCGTGGACGATGCGATTCGTCGAGTGCGCCGCTTCGCGCCCGAGCTTGAGCTGCCCGCTCGGGTCGAGATCGAACTCGGCGCCCGCCGTCTGCAGCTCGCGCACGCGCGCGGGGCCTTCCTCCACCAGCACCTCCACCGCCGCCGCGTCGCACAGCGCAGCCCCCGCGGCGAGCGTGTCCCGACGGTGGAGCGTCGGCGAATCACCGGCGCCGAGCGCCGCAGCGATCCCGCCCTGCGCGTACGCCGTCGCGCTGTCGAACAGCGAGCGCTTCGTGAGCAGGAGCACGTCGCCGTGCTGCGACGCGCGCCACGCGGTGTGCAGACCTGCAATGCCGCTGCCGACGACGAGGAAGCGGGTAGTGAGGCGGTCGGGCATGCGTAAACGTAACGACCGTCGGTTTGACCGTGTGACCGACGTACGGCGCGCCGACGGTGCACCTACCGCATATCAAACACGTACGAGTTCAAATGCTGAATCGTCGTCTCCTGCTCCGACACGCGGTGCGCGAGCAGATCGCCGATCGTCACGACGCCGTGGAGGCCGCCGGCGTCGACGACCGGGAGATGTCGCACGCGGCGGGTCGACATGATCGCGCCGCACTCGTCGACGCTCGTCTCGGGGACGCAGGTCACGATGTCGCGCGTGAACACGTCGGCGACCTTGGTCGTCTCCGGATCGAGCCCCGCCGCCACGACGCGGCGCAGGATGTCGCGCTCCGTGAAGATGCCGAGCAGCGCGCGCGCGTCGTCCACGACGACGAGTCCACCGACGCTCCGATCGTTCATCAGGCGCGCCGCTTCGAGCACCGTGGCCGTTGGTGTGACGGAGACGATGCTCGTCCCCTTGCGGTTGAGGAGGTCACGGACGACGGCCATGGGGGGCACTCCGTTGGGGTGATGTCTCGATGGTACGCCCGAGCCCGACCCGGCGCCAGACGGGGCGGGTGAGGGGTCATTAACGGATGAGTACGTTTGACCGTGAAGCCCTTTTGCTGGTGAAGTGGTCAGGTAGCAACGGCCCAGCGAACCAACTCACCACCTCACCAACTCACCGCCTTCTTGACACGACCCCGCGCCCTCCGGCACAATGCGCGTCCGTCGCTCCCCCACACAACAGACTCCGGATTTCCTGCGATGCGTTCCAGCTTGCTCTCGCTTTCCATCCTCGGCGCGCTCGGTCTGATCGGCTGCGCCGGGAAGCAGCCGGCGCCACAGAGCGCGCCTGCACCAGCGTCCACGACGACGACCGCGGCATCCGGCGCGCGGGTGCCGACGCGCCCGGAGGAGACAGAGGTCTGGACGCCCGTGCCGCCGATCGTCACTCCGGGCACCAATGGCGCGCCCCCGTCCGACGCCGCCGTGCTGTTCAACGGCTCCAATCTCGACGAATGGGTGCTGACGAAGGACAAGTCCCCCGCCACGTGGCCGGTCGCCGACGGGGTGCTCACGGTGAACAAGGCGGCGGGAGGCATCGAGACCAAGCGCTCCTTCACCGACTACCAGATGCACATCGAATGGCGCATCCCGGTCGGCATCACGGGCACGGGCCAGGCGCGCGGCAACAGCGGCATCTTCCTGGCCTCCACCGGCGCTGGCGACGCGGGCTACGAGCTGCAAGTGCTCGACTCGTACGACAACAAGACGTACGTGAACGGCCAGGCGGGGAGCATCTACAAGCAGTCGCCGCCGCTGGTCAACGCGATGCGCCCACCCGGCGAGTGGCAGACGTACGACATCGTCTGGACCGCGCCGCGCTTCAACGCCGATGGATCGGTGAAATCCCCCGCATACGTCACGGTGCTGCACAACGGCGTGCTGGTGCAGAACCACTACGCCTTGAAGGGCCCCACGCAGTACATCGGCATTCCGCGGTATTCGGCGCCTCACGGCGCTGCGCCGATCAAGCTGCAGGCGCACGGGGATCCGAGTCCGCCGATCAGTTTCCGGAATATCTGGGTGCGATCACTGTAAACCCTGCGAGTTGGTGAGTTGGATAGCTAGTTAGTCAGTCGGTGAGCTGGTGAACGGAACGGCCCTGGCGACAACCCACCAACCAACTCACCCTTTCACGACTCACCAGATCCGCGCTCGGGCTCCCTCCGGCCTCACCATCGCGTCCCCGTCCTTGCACCCAAACGCCCGCGCGAACTCGGGCATGTTCGACAGGGGGCCGTTCACGCGGAAACGGCCGGGCGAATGGGGGTCGGTCGCGACCATCATGCGCGCCGCCTCGGGGCGCAGCACGGTGAGTCGCGCGCGTGCGTAGGCGAGGAAGAACCGCTGCGCCGGGGTGAAGCCGTCGATCGTCGTCTGTGGCTTGCCGCGCATCGCGCGCTGCATCGCCTCGTAGGCGATCGATACGCCGACGACGTCGGCGATGTTCTCGCCGAGGGTGAGGCGCCCGTTGATGCGCAGTGTGTCGATCACGACGTAGGAACCGTACTGCCGCTCGACGATGCCGGCACGTTCGCCGTAGCGACGTGCGTCCTCCGGCGTCCACCAGTCGCGCACGTTGCCGCCCGCGTCGTACTTGCGGCCCGAGTCGTCGAAGCCGTGCGAGAGCTCGTGGCCGATCGTCGCGCCGATGCCGCCGTAGTTCGCCGGATCGTCGTACGTCACCGAGAAAAAAGGCGGCTGCAGCCGTCCCGCGGGGAAGACCACTTCGTTCAGCGCCGCGCTGTAGTACGCGTTCACCGTCGGCGCCGTCATCAGCCACTGGTCGCGGTCCACCGGCTTGCCCACGTGCGCGAGATCGCGCCTGATCTGATGCGCACGGGCACGCCGCATGTTGGCGGCATACGAGTCCGACAGCACCTCGAGCTCCGCGTAGTCCTGCCAGTGCTCGGGGTAGCCGATCTTCTGGTTGAACGAGGCGAGCTTCGCGAGCGCGTGCTCGCGCGTGCGGTCGCTCATCCAGTCCGCGCGCGTGATCCGGTCGTGCAGCACGTCGCGAAGGCTGCGCACGATCTCGAGCATCTTCGCCTTCGCCGCGGGGGTGAACTCCGTCTTCACGTACTCGCGGCCCAGGGCATCACCAAGCGACAGATCGGTCGCGACGAGACACCGCCGCCACCGTGGCTGCTGCGCGCGCGTACCGGTCAGCATCGACGCGAGCCTGAACGATTCCTCGACGAACGGCGTGCTGAGCTGCGACGCGCTGCGCCAGAGCACCGTCCATCGCAGATACGCCTTCCAGTCGTCGAGCGACCGCGTCGCCAGTGCGCTGCCGAGCGCGGTGAAGAAGGGGGGCGCGTTGATCGTCACGGACTGAAGCTCCCCGAGCCCCATCGTGCCCAGGTATCGTGCCCAGTCGAAGCCGGTCGCCGCGCTGGCCTCGGCGACGGTCATGTGATGGTAGCGCGCACCCGGGTCGCGAAGCGCGACGCGCGAGAGCTGCGCCTTCGCCAGCGTGGTCTCGAGGTCGAGCACGCGCGCCGCGCGCGTCGCCGCCACCGACGCGGAATCACCGGCGAGCTCGAACATGCGGGCGATGCTCGCCTGATAGCGCGTGCGCATCGACAGCGCGTCGGCGTCGGTGCGGAGGTAGTAGTCGCGGTCGGGGAGCCCGAGCCCGCCCTGCGTGGCGTAGGCGATGGCGAGCCGCGCGTCGCGCGGGTCCGCCGTCGAGCCGAAGCCGAACGCGCCCCCGTAGCCCAGCGAGTGCATGCGGGCCAGCTCGTCGCGCAGCTCGGTGCGGTCCGCGATGGCGTCGATGCGCCGAAGCTCGTCGGCGATCGGCTCGATCCCCGCCCGCTCCGCCGCCGTCGAGTCCATGCAGCTCGCGTAGAAGGCGCCGAGCTTGCGCGCGCTGGCGTCCGAAGTCGTCGCTGCCTGCTCGGCGGCGCGATCGAGGATGCCCTTCAGCACGAGTGTGTTCCGCTCGGTGAGCTCGTTGAATGCACCCCAGCTCGAGAACGCGGGCGGGATCGGGTTCCGCTCGATCCAGCCGTTGTTGGCGAACATGAAGAAGTCCTGACACGCGCCGAACTTCCGGTCGATGCTCGACGGATCGAACGCCGGCATCGGGACGGCGCTCTGCGCGCCGAGCGGAGCGGCGAGGACGATCGCGAGGAACGGAACGAGTGCGCGGCGAATCGGCATCGGCATCGGGTGACGGGACGACGATTCAATCTGGTGCGATGCTCGAGGATGCGCAGGGTACGCGGGTGCGCGGGTGCGCGGGTGCGCGGGCGCGCGGGTGCGCGGGCGCGCGGGCGCGCGGGCGCGAAACGGCCGACGCATCGGATCTCGGACAGACGAACGGCCTCGGGAAGGCGAAGCATCCCGAGGCCGTTCGCGCACGCGCACGCGCGCGCTGACGCATCCTCACCCCCCGAACCCGCCACCCTGCTGCGGCTGGTCCTGTTGCTGCGGCTGCCGGACGCGCGGCTGCTGACCATAGTTGTACTGGAAGGTCAGGTACGCGGCGCGGTTGCCGAAGTTGCGCTCGGTGATCTGGGTCAGCGTCGACGTGCCCGCCTGGACGCGGAACTTGCCCGTGTTGAATGGATCCGACACGCGCAGGCTCACCGACGCCTTGTCGCCGTCGAGCTTCCGGCGGACGGTGAGGTTCGTGAACTGCTGCGCCGACATCCGCCCACCCTCGACCTTCATCGGCGCGCGGTACAGGTAGAACGCCTGGATGGACGTCGTCGGCGTGACTTCCGTGGTGCCGTTCAACCGGATCATCCACGTCACCGCATCGGTGCCGGCGATCGACGTCGTCGAGCCGCCTTCGGTGACGATCTTGAAGACGTTGCCACCGGCGAAGCCCGTGAAACGCTTGCCCAGTCGCAGCGACCCGTTCACGTCGGCGCCCCACGAGTTGCTGCGCGCGAGGTTCTTGAAGCTGATCGTCGTCACGTTGCGGCCGTCCACGATGTCGTCCGTGTTGATGATGAAGCGGATGACGTTCGTCGTGTGACGATAGAAGGGCGACAGCTGGAGGTTGCCGAACTTCCCGCTCTTCGTGAATCCGAGCTCGTAGGCGTCGGTGTACTCGGGGTTCAGCGACGGGTTACCGATGAACACGTTCTGGACGTCGAAGAAGCTCGGGAACGGGTTGAGCTCCTGCGTGCCCGGACGACGGATGCGGCGCGAGTAGCTGACCTTGGCCTGGGTCGTCGGCGTGAGGTTGTAGTTCAACACGCCGCTCGGGAAGAAGCTCATGTAGTGGTACGGGTAGCTGTTCGCCGCCAGCACGAAGTCGCGGCTCGCGTACTCGGCGCGCAGACCGGCCTGCGCCTCGAGCTTCCCGATCGGGCGGCTCAGCACCGCGTAGCCCGCCTCCACCTGCTCGTTGAACGTGAACGCGTTGCTCAGACTGCTCCGCGCCCACGCATTGTCGCCGAGCGAGTCCTTCATTACCTGGTAGTCGCGATCGAGCCAGCGCCCGTTGCCCTTGTATCCCGTCTCGAGCTTGGCGGTACCGAGCGGACGGGTGTAGTCGACCTGCGCGGTGAGCTGCTTGGTCACGGCGTCGACGTCGTCCGTCTGCCGCTGGATCTGCGTGCCGGTCGGCGAGCCGGTCGACAAGACCGACTCGCGCCAGATCTCGGTGGCGTCCTCGTCGTGCGAGCGGTTGAAGCGCAGCTCGGCGTTGAGCTCGTGCTTGCGCGGTTCGATCGTGCGCTTGAGCGCGCTCGTGTAGTCGAAGTTGATCCCCTTCGACGCGTTGTCGCGCGGGCGGAGGTAGCGGTCGGTCGGCGTGCGCGAGCCGTTCAGCTCGAGGTAGTCGCTGCGCGAGTCGTCGGTGGAGCGGCGATGATTGAACGACACCGCGTTCGAGAACACGTCGCGTGCATTCAGCTTGTAGTCGACGTTGGTGCTGAAGTTCTGTCCCTTGAAGCCGTTGTTGCCGTCGATGTCCTGCTCGGTCACGGCGAAGAGCGTCTGGGCGGCGTCGTAGCGGAGGCGGTCGTTGATGCCGACGACGCTCCGCTTGTCGCTGAAGATGCCGAGGTTGGAGAAGGTCGTGATCTTCCCCACCTGATAGCCGAGGTTGCCGGACGTGTTGTACTTGTCCTTCGTCGCGGCGCCGACGGTGAGGCCGGCACTGATACCGAGATCGACGTTCTGCTTCAGCACGATGTTGATGATGCCGGCCATCCCTTCGGGGTCGTACTTGGCCGACGGGTTCGGCACCACCTCGACGCGGTCGAGGATGCCGGCGGGGAGGCTCTTGAGGTACGCGCCCAGCTGCTGACCCGAGATCGGCGCCGGCCGACCGTTGATCTGGATCGCGACGTTCTCGTTGCCGCGCAGGCTGACCTTGCCGTCGGCGTCCACGGTGACCGACGGTGTGGCCTCGAGCACCTGGCTCGCGTTGGTCGCCGCCGGCGCGACGTCCTTGGCGCGGTAGGTGTTGCGGTCGGGCTCGATCGTCACCGCATCCTGCTTCTCGACGACCTCGACCTGACCGAGCGCCACGGCGACGCGCGTGAGCTGCACGGTGCCGAGGTCCACGACGGGCGCCGCCGGCGTGATGGCGACGTCCTGCAGCTTCGGCGCGAAGCCGAGGAAGGTGATGCGAAGGGTATAGGCGCCGGGACGGAGGCCCTGCACGCGGAAGGCTCCATTGGCGCCGGCGATGGCTCCGGTGACGAGTGCGGTCGTGGCCTTGTTGCGCACCGTGACCGAGGCGCGCGCGACGGGCGCGCTGCTCTTCTGGTCGACGATGATGCCCTTCACCTCCCCGGGAGCCGGCGGCGGACCTCCCGGTCCACCTGGGCCAGGACCTTGTGCGGACAGGGAGCCGGCGGCGAGAAGAAGACCGAGCGCGGCGGCGAGGGTGGCGGGGGGCCTCATGATCGTACTCTCTGGCAGACTGTGGAATGCGGACATCGCCAAGCGCCGCGAGCGGCGCGTCGACGTCGGCACTACGACCGAGCTTCCGAGAGGTTTCAGACCGCGCGTGGGTGAAAATGGTTTGCTGTGAGTGGGCGATCTCCTTGTTGTGGATGATCTTGCGCGCTGCGCGCCGTACAGAGGCCGAATCCTTGTACGATCGTGCGGCGAGTCTCTCAGACTCAGCGCGTCACTGCGTAGTACAGCACGTAGAACCAGGAGAAAAATCCCTGCACGATGGCCCACAGGATCGAGTGGTGCACGCTCCACGAGATCGCGATCGCCAGCGCCGAGCCGAAGCTCGCGCCGGCTTTCACCACCTGCACCGATCGCGCACGCGCGCGCGTGCGCGGGGGCTCGCCGTCGTAAACGGGACCGCTGTGCGTCATCGGAGATTCCCGGTGATGGAGCGCGTCATCATCACATCTTCGGCTCGAACATGATGTGCGCCTTCGGCGTGCCGGGGAACATCAACCACATCCTCCCCTCCGCGGGCTTGGCCGAGAGCCCGGTCGATGCCACCGTCGCATTCGGCATGTACACGATGTACAGCGCCTGCGCCTTCGGTGCCGTGCCGGTCGATGCATCGAACGCGTCGGGTGGGCCGAAGAGCTGATACAGCGACGCCGGATGCGCCGGCACGGCGAGCTTCTTCGCACGCACCTCGGCGAAGCGCACGGTGTCCACCTGATCGCCCTTCACGCCGCTCGCACGCAGCGCGCGGCCACGCGCCATGAACGGCTCGAGCGACTGGTGATAGCACGCGACGTGGAAGCCCTGGGCCGCGGGATCGCTGGCGAGGCAGGTGAACGGACCCTTCCCCTCGCGCAGCGGCACCAGGCCGCGCTTGCCGGCCTCGTAGCCCAGCACGCGCGCATCGGCGCGGAACTCCGGCGGAAGCGCGAGCACCGCGGCCGCGATCTGCTGCGCCCCGGGCGGTACGGCGGGCACCGGCGCGGCCTGCGCCTGCGCGAGCACCGGCAGGAAGGCGGCGAGACCGAGGACCACGAGGCGGGGCGTCATGCGAACATCCTCCATTGAGAGTTGAGTGCAGCAGTCATTCGCGCGGCGCCGAGCTGGCGCGCGCGGTCGCGCGTGTCGGGCGGAGCGCCGCGCTGTCAAGCTGGAACACGAACGGCCAGTACTTCCCCGTCACGAGCAATCGCGCGGTCGACGAATCGTACGCGATTCCGTTCGCCACGCCACCACGCGGCTCGAGACGCTGAGTCTCGTCGTCGGGCAGCAGCCGCCGCACGTCGATCCATCCGACGATGCGGCCCCTCGCCGGATCGATCCGCGCGATGAGACCGGTCCAGTACACGTTCGCCCACAGCTCTCCCCGCACCCATTCGAGCTCGTTGAGCATGTTCACGGGCTGCTCCGCTTCCGTCACGCGAATCGTACGCACGACGCGATAGCCATCGGGGTCGATGACGCGAATGCGGCTCGTGCCGTCGCTCAGGTACAACAGCGCGCCGTCGGTCGTCAGCCCCCAACCCTCGCCGTCGTACGGAAAGGAGTCCACCGGCGCGAAGGTTCGCGCGTCCAACACGTACCCGCGGTGAGACTTCCACGTGACCTGGTAGATCCGCCCGCCGAGCGCCGCGATCCCTTCACCGAACTCCGTGCTCGGCAGATCGGCGCGCCGCAATACGCGTCCCGTCGCCACGTCCACCTCGCGTACGCCGGAGTGTCCCTCCAGCCCCGTGCTCTCCAGCAGGCGTCCGTGACTCACGAGCAGGCCCTGCGTGAACGCGGTGGTGTCGTGCGGCAGGCGAGCTACCACGCGCGGCACCAGCCGCGGCGTCGCCGGCGAGAACGGCACGCGGGGCGTCGACGCATCCGCGTTGTCGCGCTGCGGAAGGAACGCCCCGATCGCCAGCAGCGCACCGAGCATGCGCCACACGCTCACGGCGCCACTCCGTCCGGCAGCGCGTACGCCGCCACGACGTCCGCCTGGTCACGGTCGAACTGCCCGCCGCCGCCGGCCGCGATCACGACGAACTGCTTGCCGCTGCGCGCGCCACGATAGGTGATCGGCGTCGCGTGCGCGCTTCCCTCGAGCCGAGTGACCCACAGCTCTTCTCCGGTGCGCACGTCGAAGGCGCGGAGCCGCTTGTCGTTCGTGCTGCCGATGAACACGAGTCCACCGGCCGTCGCGATCGAGCCGCCGATGTTCGGCGCGCCGGTCTTCCCCACGCCGCGCGCGAGCAGGCTGTCGTTCACACCGAGCGGCACGGTCCACCGGAACTCGCCGGTCGCGAGGTCGATCGCGTGCAGCTTGCCCCACGGCGGACGCTGGCAGGGCAGATCATGGTCGTCCCAGAAGCGCGCGTAGCCGCCACCCGGTGCCCACCGCTCCCACGCCGGCGCAGGGGCGCCGGGCGCGCGGCGACGGATCACCCCCATCGCGCCGATCTCGTTCACGTTGACGAACGCGGTGGCGGTCGCCGGATCGATCGACGCGCCCGACCACGTGGCGCCGCCGAGCGTGCCGGGGAACCACATGCCGAGCACGGTGTCGGGAGGCGTATACGCGCCGCCGCTCTGTCCGAACTGCGCGAACAACCGTGTGCAGTACGCGCGCGATTCCGGCGTGACGTCGGTCAGCTCGGCGGCCGTGATCGCCGTGTGTCGCGACAACGGCGCCGGCTTGACCGGATAGGGCTGCGTCGGCGAAGCCTGCTCGCCCGGAACGTGGCTCGCTGGCATCGGCCGCTCCTCGATCGGAAAGAGCGGCTCGCCCGTGCGCCGATCGAGCACGAACATCAACCCGCTCTTCGTGAGCGCCACCACGGCGGGGATCTCGCGACCGTCGCGGCGGATCGTCACGAGCGCCGGCGGCGACGCCACGTCGTAATCCCAGATGTCGTGGTGCACGAGCTGGCGATGCCAGCGCAGCCGACCGGTCGCCGCGTCGAGGGCGACGAGGGAGTTGGCATAGAGATTGGCGCCCTTGCGATCGCCACCATAGAAGTCGGACGCCGCGGAGCCGATCGGCAGGAACACCAGCCCTCGCTCGACGTCGACGGTCATGATCGACCAGACGTTCGCGCCGGTGCGATCGCGCCACGAACCCGGCTCCCACGTGTCGTTCCCGGGCTCGCCCTCGTGCGGCACCGTATGGAACTGCCACACGAGCTTTCCCGTGCGCACGTCCCACGCGCGGATGTCGCCGCTCGGTCCGCGCGCCGCACTCTCCGGCACGAGCGCGCCCGTGATCACCAGATCGCGGTAGATGGCGGGGGGCGACGTCATCCCGTAGGCGCCGGGCACGTCGGTCATCCCCGCGCGGAGGTTCACGACGCCCGCGTCGCCGAATGTCGGCACGGGGCGCCCGGTGGCCGCGTCGAGCACGATGAGCCGGCCGTCGATCGTGCCGTACACGATGCGCGTATCGCGCGAGCCGTTCGGCCCGCGGCCCTCCCAGTACGCGACGCCGCGGTGCGGCGAGCCGGCGCGCAGCTTCTCGCGGCCGGCGTACGGATCGTACGTCCATCGCTCGCGTCCCGTCTCGGCGTCGAGCGCGATGACGCGCTGGTACGCCGTGGAGAGATAGAGCACATCGCCGACCATCAGCGGCGTCGTCTCGAGCGCGGGGGGGCGGCGTGCGTCGCGCGCGCTCGCGCTGTCGCTGCGCGTCTCGAGCTCGCCGGTGTGGTACGTCCACGCGCGCGCGAGCCGCGACACGTTGCCGCGGTCGATCTGCGCGAGCGGCGAGAAGCGCATCCCGCCCGCGTCGTGGCCGTAGCTGCGCCACTCGCCGTCGACGCCCGCGGGCGTCGCGGGCGTCACCACCGGGCGTGCGCATGCGGTGAGCGCGAGGAGGAGCGCGAGGGTCGTGCGGCGACGCATTCGGTGAATACCACTCGCGGCCGAGAGCCCGTCAAGTCGGCTTGCCCGCCATCGCACGCGCCCGCATCTTCGGGGCCCGCTGCACCCACCTCCTCCAGTCGTCCGTTCGCCGCGGACACTCACCCGATCCGCACCATGCCTGTCCTCGCGCTCGACGCCGGCACCACGAGCACCCGCGCCATGATCTTCGCCGACGACGGCGCCGTGCTCGCCCAGGTGCAGAAGCCGTTCGGCCAGCACTTCCCCGCCGACGGTTGGGTGGAGCACGACGCCGACGAGATCTTCGCCGCCACCGTCGCGTGCGGGCGGGAGGCGCTCGCCGCCGCGGGGCTCACGGCGAACGACGTGGCGGGCATCGGCATCGCCGTACAGCGCGAGACGGTCGTCGTGTGGGATCGCGCGACGGGAGCGCCGGTGCAGCGCGCGATCGTGTGGCAGGACCGTCGCACCGCCGATCGATGCCGCGTCCTCGCGAGCGATCCAGCCGCGGTCGAGCTGGTCGGTCGCACGGGACTGCTCCTCGATCCGTACTTCTCGGCCACCAAGCTCGCCTGGATCCTCGACGAGGTGCCCGGTGCGCGCGCGCGCGCCGACAAGGGCGAGCTGCTCGCCGGTACGATCGACACGTGGCTGCTCTGGAAGCTCACCGGCGGTCGTGTCCACGCGACCGACGCGACCAACGCGTCGCGCACGCTGCTGTTCGACATCTATCGGCAGCAATGGGACGAGGAGCTGTGCGTGCTGTTCGGCGTCCCGTCGTCGATCCTGCCCGTCGTGCGCGACAGCGCGGACGATTTCGGCAGCACGACGCCCGACGTGTTCGGCGCACCCATCATGGTGCGCGCCATGGTCGGCGACCAGCAGGCGGGCGCGGTGGGCCAGGACTGCGTCGCGCCCGGCGAGGCCAAGGCCACCTACGGCACCGGATGCTTCGTGCTCGTGCACACCGGCGACGCGGCGCGCGTGTCACGCCACCGGCTGCTCGGCACCGTCGCGCTCCGGCTCGCCGGCGTGGTGACCTACGCGCTGGAAGGGAGCATCTTCAACGCGGGAACGGTGGTGCAGTGGCTGCGCGATCAGCTCGGCCTCATCGAGCACGCCGCGCAGAGCGCGACGGTCGCGGCGAGCATCCGCTCGTCCGAGGGCGTGTATTGCATCCCGGCGTTCACGGGACTCGGCGCCCCGTGGTGGGATCCCGATGCGCGCGCCGCGCTGATCGGCCTCACGCGCGACAGCGGTCGCGCGCACATCGTGCGCGCCGCGCTCGAATCGGTGGCGTACCAGACGCGCGACCTCGCGAGCGCGTTCGGCGAGGACGGCGTGCCACTCCGCGCGCTGCGCGTCGACGGCGGGATGGCGGCGAACGACTGGCTGATGCAGACGCTGGCCGATCAGCTCCGCATCCCGGTCGAGCGGCCCGCCGTGCTCGAGACGACGGCGTGGGGCGCGGCACGCCTCGCGGGTATGCACGCCGGGATCTATCCGCCTCTGGGCGAGCAGGGATTCCGACGCGTCGAGCGCACGTTCAAGCCGCAGGAGAAGGCGGCGGTGAGCGAGGCGCAGCACGACGGCTGGCTGAAGGCCATCGCACGCGTGCGGTCGTAGCGGCGATTACTTCCTTCGTACCGACTTCGCGAGCTCGACCCAGCGCTCCATCGGCGTGCTCGCCACGATCTCGCCGATGACGTCGAGGTCGAGATCGTCGGCGCGCTTGAAGCGGACGCACCCCTTTCCCATGTCGAGCTTCTTTCCCTTCGCGGCGAACGCGTCGCGCAGTCGCTGTTCCTGCTGCTTGTCGCCGTACACCGGCACGAGGTGCAGCGAGAGGTAGTTCTTCTGCGACGCGAGCGCGACGTAGCCGAGCGGCTGCTTGTTGTAGGTGTCGGGATAGACGCTGAGCGGTACCGCGTAGTAGAGCATCCCGTAGGCGATGAGCTCCACATAGCCCTCGGGCAACCGCTCACGCACGACGCGTCGCACGCGCTCGATCTCGGCGCGGCGGTCGTCGGGAAGCGACGCGAGGTACTCCGGCACCGTCATCGGCGCATGGCTCTTCGCCGGCATGTCAGACCACGCGCCTCGGTTGCGCCGTCGCGGCGTTGCCGGTGTTCGGCGTGCCCGTCGGCTCGATGAGCAGCACGTGCACCTCCTCCCTGGCGACGGGGCGGTGCTCGACGCCCCTCGGGACGATGAACAGCTCGCCCGGGTGCAGGGTCACACTGCGGTCGCGCAGCTCGATCGTCAGCTCGCCGCGCAGCACGAGGAAGAGATCGTCCGTCTCGTCGTGCTTGTGCCACGTGAACTCGCCCTGCGCCTTCACGACCATGATGTCGTGGCCGTTGTATTCGGCCACCGTGCGCGGCTGCCAGTGCTCGGTGAATCCGGCGAGCTTCTCCGCGAGGTTGATCGCCTGAGTGGCCATGCGAGAGTCAGTGCCGGGGTTGAGCGGCGTGGCGCACGTCGCCCGCGTTCGCGAGCGCGAGCGCGACGTCGATCGCCGTCCGCGCGACGCGCCCGTCGGTGTCGTACGCAGGATCGTACGCCGTGATCGCGCCGGCGGCTACCCGGCAGCGCTGGCCTGCCGACTCGATGGCGGCGAGCAGCTCGGAACGTGAGAGCCCCTGCCCGCCCGAGTACCCGTTCACCCGCCCCTCGCTCGCATCGAGCACGTCGAGATCGACGTGGACGTAGATCTGGTCGACGCGCCGACCGAGCGCCGCGAGCTCGGCATCGAGTCGCGTCGCTGCCTCCTCGGCGCGCAGGTGCACCACCGCGCTCGCGTTCAGCAGCTCGGACTCCGCGTCGTCGAGGTCTCGCGCGCCGACGAGCACCACATTCGCCTCCGCGACGGGCGCGAATCCCGGGACGCTGGCGGCGAGCGATGTCCAGCAGCGGCCGACGACCGTCGCCAGCGCCATCCCGTCGAGGAACCCGCCGACCGTGGACTCGGGAGTGTTGAAGTCGCCGTGCGCGTCGAACCAGAGCACGCCGGTCGTCCCCGCGCCGAGCCCGCCGACGGTGCCGACGCTCGTGATGCAGTTGCCAGCGAGCGTGAGCGGGAAGGCACCTCGCGTGCGCGCCGCGGCGACGGTGCCCGCGAGCTGCCGGTCGAGGTCGAACGCGGTGCGGATCTCGGCGACCCACGCCTCGTGCGGCGGTGCGAGCTCGCTCAGCTCGACGCGACGGCGCGACTCCCGCAGCCGGTCGAGGAGCCCGCAGGCGACGAGATGCGGCGGGCCCGCACCCATGCGGCGGGCGCGGTGCGCGGAATCGAACGGGACGGCGATGACGTGGACGTTGCCGTGCCCGCTCACTCGGCGCGGACCGCCGTCGTCGGCTTCCGGGAGCTGATGAGCATCATGTCGGCGATTCGCCACGACGCCGACGCGGAGTCGGCGCGTAGCGCGGTGACGATCGAATGGCCGCACGATGGGCCGCACTCCCAGCGCACGAACACGACGGCTTCCTTCCCGGAGGGCGAGAAGCCGATCGGCGAGAATCGCAGCAGGCCGGCCGCACCGCGGTTGTAGTACTGGAACTCACCCCACATCCCCTCGTTGCTCCACGAGACCGGGATCTGACGCGTCGGGATGGCGATGATGTCGTCGTGGCCGTCGGCGATCGCATGCAGATCGACCGTGTCGGCCGCGTGCTTGAGGAGCGCGGCATTGCCCGCCGAGGCGCCCGCCGCTCCGGCGACGTCCGCCCACCACGGCGACTCGATCCCCCAGCGCTGCTCGAGCGGCGGGCACTCTACGCTCGCGCACGCCGAATCGAGCGAGGTGGCGACGACGGCGATCGGGCGCCCGGTCGAGCGCACGTAGGTGGACTCGGTGAGCACCCGATAGATCTCGAGCTCCGCCGCGTTCGCCAGTCGATGCTGATGCTGCGGTGCGGGCTGAATCACAGGCGCGTGCCGGCACGATGCAAGGCCGACGGCGAGCACGAGAGTGACGAGCAGGCGACGATACGACATGACGAATAACATTCCAGAATGACTGGAGAGCCTCAAGTACGCCGCGCCGAGGAGGGATCGGACGTCGCGCAGGCGTACGACCGCTGGTCGCGGCGGTACGATGACGACCACAACGCCACGCGCGATCTCGACGCGCGCGTCGTCCGCGGGTCACCACTGCACGTTGCGGGCTCAAAAGTCCTCGAGCTCGGCTGTGGCACCGGGAAGAACTCGGAGTGGCTCGCCGCGCAGGCGCGCGAGCTCGTGGCGCTCGACTTCTCTCCAGGCATGCTCGACGTCGCGCGTCGGCGCGTGCGCTCGGAGCGCGTGCGGTTCGTCGAGCACGACATCACGCGTCCATGGCCGGTCGAAGCGTCGTCGATCGACGTCGTCGTCGGCAATCTCGTGCTGGAGCACGTGCGCGACCTCGGCCCGATCTACGCAGAGGCAGCGCGCGTGCTGCGGCCCGGCGGCGAGCTCTTTCTCTGCGAGCTGCATCCGTATCGCCAGCTTCGCGGCGGGCAGGCGCACTTCGAGGATGCGGACACGAACGAGACGATCCCCGTCGCGGCATTCCAGCACAGCGTGAGCGAGTACGTGAACGGCGGCCTCGCCGCCGGGTTCACGCTCCGCGCGCTCGGCGAGCACCTCGAGGAGGGCGCATCGGCGGATGCGGCGCCGAGGCTGTTGTCGGTCTTGTTCGAACGCTGATCGCCGAGTGACGGCTTGGCCGCGTTCCGTCGTTGAGGCCGGGGGGGCTGAGCTCAGCTCGGCTTCGTCTTTCGCCCCGGAGAAGCGTCGTACTGGTTCGACATCCCTTTCGGGATGCTCAGCGACTGCCACGGCTCGGCGGCGTTGATGCGGGCGAGGAGGACGATCTGGCCGACGTGATATGCCAGGTGCGCGAGTGAGCGCGACAGCGCCGCGTGTACCGTCATCGGCTGCTGGCGGATCGTCACCGTGCGCTCGAGCACATCGTCGCCGAGCGGTGCGAGTGCGTCGTCGAGAACGGCGAATCCCTTCGCCCAGAGCGCGTTCACCTCGGCGCGCGAGTACGCGCGTTCGTCGAACTCCCGGTCACGGTCGCGGTTCGGTTTCTCGCCGTCCTCGGTGAGGAAGTTCGTGAAACGGGAGATCAGGTTGCCGCTCATGTGGCGCACGATCATGGCGGCGGAGTTTCCCTCGGGGGCGAGGACGCGGTTCAGCTCTGCATCCGGCATCTGGGCGAGCGCCTTCTCAGCGAGCTGGCGGTAGCGCGCGTACTCGGCGCGGAAGTCGGCGATGAGCATGGTCGGTGTCGAGCAAGAGTGTGAAGTGCGCGAGCAGCCCGAAGATAAGCGTCGAGGGCTCAGCGAATCACATAGACCCTGTTTCCCTCACCCGTGACCAGGGCGGCCGCACCCGAGAGCCCGAATGCGACGTTTCGCGGAGAGAGAAGGCCTTGGATGGTCGTGACCTGCAGCGTGGCGATGTCGACGATCTGAACCTTTCCCCTCGGCGGATTGGTGACGTAGACGACCAATCCGTCCGGGGCGAGCGCCAGGCCGACCGCTTGCGGATCCACGCCGGCGACCGTCAGCCGCTCGCCCGTGGTCAGGTTCAGTATGTCGAGACCGTTGGACTCGTTGGCGACGAACAGCTTTTTGCCATCCTCCGACAACGCGATGCGCTGCGGCATCGCGCTCACCGGGTAGATGCGCACG
>Ga0066652_100000373_pt1 | contig 22131 bp, 14 predicted proteins | sample GraSoiAngelo_101_FD_71413 | JGI IMG/M metagenome (GOLD analysis project Ga0066652, IMG submission 71413) | Grasslands soil microbial communities from the Angelo Coastal Reserve, California, USA - 14_0903_02_30cm | ecosystem: Environmental > Terrestrial > Soil > Grasslands | place: USA... | reverse complement strand
ATGCTGACCGGTGACGACCGGCGTACGGCGGCCGCGATGGCCAGCGAGGCGGGCATCGAGCGCGTGCTCGCGGAGATCCTGCCCGAGGACAAGGCGCGTGAGATCGCGCGGCTGCGCGAGCAGGGCCGTCGCGTGGCGATGGTGGGCGATGGCATCAACGACGCGCCGGCATTGGCTCAGGCCGACGTCGGCATCGCGATGGGCTCTGGCACCGACGTCGCCATCGAGGCGGCGGGCGTCACGCTGATGCGCGGCGACCTGCGCGCCGTCGTGGCCGCGGTGGACCTCGCGCGACGCACGATCCGCATCGTCAAGCAGAACCTCGTGTGGGCGTTCGGCTACAACGTCGTGCTGATCCCGGTCGCGGCAGGCCTGCTCTACCCGTTCTGGGGCGTGCGGCTCTCCCCAATACTCGCCGGCGCCGCGATGGCATTCTCGTCGGTGTCGGTCGTCACGAACAGCCTGAGACTGAAGCGCTGGAGACCACATGGCGACTGACCCTGTCTGCAAGATGAGCGTCGAGCCGGCGAAGGCCGCGGCGCAGTCGACGTACAAGAACCAGACCTATTACTTCTGTGCGGTGGGCTGCAAGCAGAAGTTCGACCGTGAGCCGGAGAAGTATCTGGCCGGCGGCTCCAGCCCGATGAGCACGCCAAGCCGATGATCGAGCCCGCGCTGCTGCGCGGCCGCGACCACTACGAGCGCGTGACGACTGGACGCGTGGACAACACGCACGACGACGCCTTCACGCACGTCGTCCATCTGGAAGACCCCGAGCGCGCGCTGGACGTGGAGATCGTCGCCACACCGTCGCCGGACTACGCGATCCGCGCCGCGCGCTGCCACGCGCTGCGCGGCGACGTGGCGGCGTCGGTGATCGAGGGCATCGCGGCGCTGCGCGGCGTCGCGATGGTGGGCGGCCTCACCCGGCGTGCGCTGGACGCCGTGGGCGGCGGCCCCGGCGCGGCGCTCGCGGTGGACGGGGTGATCGAGGCCGCCCGGCTGGCGCGCCAGGTGGCGAAACTTCCGCCGGAGCGCGCCGCGCGCGCCGCATCACGGGATCCGTGGGAGTGCTGGCAGCTGGACCGCGCGGGCTGGGTCGATCTGCCGGACTCGTGTTTCACGTACAGCGAGACGGGGGCACGGCTCTTCGGCACGCGACCGATCAGCACGCCGATCCACCCCGAGCTCTATCGCCCGCGACCGGGTCAGCGCGGGGTGTTCGAGCGCCGCAAGATCGCGCGGCTCGAGCGTCGCGACGGACGGGTGCTGCTGTTCCACGCCATGCACGACAACGTGCACGGCTTCGAGCTGCGCCTGGAGATCGACGCCGCCAGCGGGACCGTCGTCGGCGCCGAGCACGCGGCGCCGCGGCTGCCCTATCGCGGCATTTGTGACGAGCCGCAGCGCAAGTTCACCGCGCTGCTCGGTGAGCACGTGGACGACGACCTGCGCCGGCGTATCCAGGTGCACCTCGGCGGGCCGACCGGCTGCGCGCAACTCTACGATCTGACGGCCGACCTGCTGAAGCTGCTCGCCGCACGCGGCTGACGGTCTCGAGCGAGCTTGCCGCGGGGCTGACGCTGTCAGCGTGGCCTGGCGCACGGGGCTGCCGTTCTCCGTCCCGCTCGGCGCGCGGTGACGCCGTCAGCGCCCGACGCGTTCGAGGTAGAAGTCCAGCTCGCGCTCGCGCGTGAAATCGCTCAGGCCCACCGACGCCGGTGCGCGGCCCGCGAACGCCGCGTGCGGGGCCAGCCCTACGAGCTCGCCGCGCTCGATTGCGACCCCGCGTTGCGCCGCCGCCTCGGTCACGCGATCGTACGCGGCCGGGATCGGCGTGACGCGATGATCGAGCAGGTTCATCGAGACCTGGGCGCGGTGACGGCTCGCGAGCGGCAAGCCGAGCGCCTGCACCGCGCGCAGGCCGCCGCTGCTCGCACGCACCTCGCGCGCGATGGCGCGCGCGCCGGCGAGGTCGTCGGTGGCGAGCCAGACGTTGTAGGCGATCAGCACGTCGCGCGCGCCGACGAGCGCGGCGCCGCGGCGCGCATCGAAGCGCGCCGGTCCGTCGTCGGGGCGGCCGTCGTCCGTCTCGAGTCGCGCCCCCAGTCCCTCGTACTCGCCGTGGCGCAGCTCGCGCAGTGCGTGGCGCTCGGGTCGCCGCGCGGCCTGACCGTAGTAATAGACCGGCAGCGCGTGCCGCTCGGCCAGTGCCGCGCCGGTGTCGTGGGCGAGCGCCACGACCTCCGACATCGTCACCCCGACCAGCGGCACGAACGGCAGCACGTCGAGCGCGCCGATGCGCGGATGGATGCCGTGATGGCCGCGCATGTCGATCTCGCTCAGCACGACGTCGGCCAGCCGCAGGGCCGCGGCGGCCACCGCCGCGGGCTCGCCGAGGAACGTGAAGACCGCGCGATGGTGATCGGGATCGGCGTGCACGTCGGCGAGCGTGACGCCAGGGGTGGCGCGCACCGCCGCCGCGAAGCGCGCGAGGCGCGCGGCGTCGCGCCCCTCGCTCACATTCGGCACGCACTCCACGATGGGCCGCCGCGGCACCACGGTATACTACGCGCGATGCCGCGCCTGCCACTCGGGAAGCTTCCCGGCGATCTGTTGCAGACGATTCTCGACAAGCACGCGCCGCGCGATCCGCGGGTGGTCGTGGGGCCGCGCGTCGGCGAGGACGCCGCCGTCATCGACGTCGGCGATCGCTACCTGGTCGTCACGAGCGATCCCATCACGTTCGCGACCGACGAGCTCGGCTGGTACGCGTTACACGTCAACGCCAATGACGTCGTCGTCCGCGGCGCCACCCCGCGCTGGTTTCTCGCCACGCTGTTGCTGCCCGCGGGCGCCACGGACGAGGCCGGCGTGCGCGCGCTCTTCGGCCAGCTCGCCGAGGCGTGCGACGAGCTCGAGGTCGCGCTCGTCGGCGGTCACACCGAGGTGACGCACGGTCTCGATCGTCCGATCGTGGCGGGCACGATGCTCGGCGAGGTCGCCAAGGACAAGCTGGTGACGACGAGCGGCGCGCGCGTCGGCGACGCGATCGTGCTGACCAAGGGCGTGCCGCTGGAGGGCGCGGCCATCATCGCGCGCGAGAAAGAGACCGAGCTGCGTGCGCGCGGCGTGCCGCTGGCCGTCATCCGGCGCGCCAAGGGCTTTCTGCGCTCGCCGGGCATCAGCGTGCGTCCCGAGGCCGAGCTGGCGTGCGAGCTGGCCTGCGTGCACGCCATGCACGATCCGACCGAGGGCGGAATCGCGACCGCGCTGCACGAGCTCGCCGGTGCCGCCGGCGTCGGCCTGCGCATCGACCGCGAGCGCATCACCGTGCTCCCCGAGGGCCGGCAGCTCTGCGAGGCGTTCGGCCTCGATCCGCTCGGTACCATCGCGTCCGGCGCCCTGTTGATGACCCTCGATCCCGCCGACGCCGGCGTCGTCATCCACGCGCTCGCGCGGGAGGCGATCGACAGCCACTTCATCGGCCAGGTGGTGGACCGCGCGCAGGGCGTGACGCTCGTGGACGGCGCGAAATCGTGGCCGCTGCCCGTGTTCTCACAGGACGAGATCACGCGGCTGTTCGCGGAGGCCTGAGCGTGCCGCAGATCGGGTACGCGCGTCGTCCCGTCGCGCTCGGCCGTGATGGTCTCGTCACGACCGCGCATCCCTACGCGACCGTGGCCGGCCTCGACGTGCTGCGCGCGGGCGGGACCGCCGCCGACGCCGCGGTCGCCGCCAACGCCGTGCTCGCGGTGACGCAGCCGAACATGTGCGGGGTCGGCGGCGATATCTTCGTCCTCTACTACGAGGCGGCGACCCGGCGCGTGCACTTTCTCAACGGCGCGGGCCGGTCCGGCTCACGTGCCTCGCTCGAGGAGCTGCAGCGTCGCGGGGCGAGCGCGCTTCCGATCGTCGGCCCCATGACCGTGAGCGTGCCGGGCTGCGTGCGCGGGTGGGCGATGCTGCTCGAGCGCTTCGGCACGCGACCGCTCGCGGCGCTCCTCGAGCCGGCCATCCATTACGCGGAAGGGTATCCGACCTCGTCGCTCACGACCCAGAGCATCGACGAGTTCGAGAAGGCCACGTCCGACGCCGAGTGGCACCGCGTGTTTCGCCCCGGTGACCGCGCGCCGGCGCTCGGCGAGCCGCTGGTGCAGAGCGATCTGGCGCGCACGCTCCGCGACCTCGCCGCCGAGGGCCCGGACCTCTTCTACACGGGCCGCGTCGCGCGGGCGATCGCCGAGCGGCTCGCGCGCGATGGCTTCCTGACGCCCGAAGACCTCGCGCAGCACACGGGCGAGTGGGGCGAGCCGATCGCGACGACGTACCGAGGCTTTCGCGTGTACGAGACGCCGCCGCCGACGCAGGGGCTCGCCGCCCTCATCGCCCTCAACATCCTCGAGCGCTTCTCGCTCGCCAAGTGCCCGCTGCATTCCGTGCAGCACCTGCATCTGCTGCTCGAGGTCGTCAAGCTCGCCTACGCCGATCGCGACCGTTTCATCGGCGATCCCGCCCACGCGCGGCTGCCGCTCGCCGAGCTGCTCGACAAGGGCTACGCCGCGCGCCGTCGCAAGGCGTTCGATCCGCGCAAGGCGCAGGCCTACACGGCCGGCGACCCCGAGGGCGACACGACGGGGTTCGTCGTCGTCGATCGCCAGGGCAACGTCGCCAGCGTCATCCAGAGCCTGTTCAACACGTTCGGCTCGGGCATCGTCGTGCCCGGCTGCGGCATCGTCCTGCAGAATCGCGGCCGGCACTTCCAGCTCGATCCGGCGCATCCGAGCGCGCTCGGCCCGCGAAAGCGGCCGTTCCACACGCTGATGGCCTCGATCGTCACGCGCGACGAGCGGCCCGCGCACGCGCTCGCCACGATGGGCGGCAACGGCCAGGCTCAGTTCCACGTGCAGATCCTCACGAACCTGATCGACTACGGCCTCGATCCGCAGGAGGCCATCGAACGGCCGCGTTTCCTGCTCGGCCCGTTCTATCCGGAAGATGCCGCCGACACGGTGCACCTCGAGAGCCGCGTGGCGCGCAGCATCGCGTCGGCGCTCGTTCGCAAAGGTCACGCGATCCGTCCGGCGCCCGAGCTGTTCACGCGAACGGGCCAGGCGCACGCGGTGAGCTTCGGCGACGGCGCGCTGCTCGGCGGCGCCGATCCGCGCGGCGACGGCGCCGCGCTCGGGTTCTGACGTGCGCCGGCTCGTGCTCGCGCTGCTGGCATGGCTTGCGCTCGCCGGCTCCGCCACGGCCGCGGAGTGGGGGACGATCCAGCCGGGCGCGAGTACCATGGACAGCGTACGCGCGCACTACGGCGGGCCGACGCGGACGGAGACGCAAAAGGTCGACGGCTACGACACGACGACGTGGATCTACGAGGGCACGCAAGCCCCAACGGGACTGACCCGCATGGTCGTCGACTTCGGTCTCTTGCGGGCAGGCGGCTTCCAGCGCGCCACCGTCCGCGCATTGCGCCTGGAGCCCCATCCCGGCGTGTTCACGCGTGACGCCGTCCTCACCGGGTGGGGACGCCCGACGGGCGTCGGCAAGGAAGGCGGCGTCGACTCGTTCTTCTACGAGGACGGTCTGCTGGTGATCTTCGACAAGGAGGCGTGGTCCGCCGTGAGCATGCTCTTCACGCTGCCCCAGCCGAGCGACCAAGCGAAGCCGTCGCGCTGACGAAGCCCGCCACGGGTATCTCCACCCAGTCGGGCCGGTTGTTCGCCTCGTAGACGATCTCGTACGCCGCCTTTTCGACTTCGAGCACGGCAACCGCGCGCGCAAACGCCTCGTCGGAGTCGGGCACGAAGCGCGCGCCGGACACCGCCGTGCGATAGGCGGCGAGATACGCCGCGCGGGCGTCGGCCTCCCAGCGCCGGCGCTCGGCGGCAGCGAGCCGGGCGCTCGCCGCCGCGTAGCCGATGGAGCGCAGCATGCCCGCCACGTCGCGCAGCGGCGTGTGCTTGCGACGGCGCTCCTCCAGCGGACGCAGCGGCTCGCCTTCGAAGTCGATGATCACGAAGTCGCGTCCGTCGTCGACGGCGAGCGTCTGGCCCAGGTGGAAATCGCCGTGATGCCGGATCTTCGCGCGGCTCACCAGACCGCCGAGCCCGTCCGTGCCGCCGAGGTCCGGGACGTCGGGAAGCGCGCGGCCCCGCGCCGCCTCGCGCGCCGCGACGACCTGCCGCCGCACACCGTCGGCCCAGGCGGCCACGTCGGCGGGCGTGATCGTCTCGGCGCCGAACGCCGGATCCGGCGTCGGCGTGGCGAGCGCGGCGTGCAGCTCCGCGGTGCGCGTGCCGAGGCGCCGCAGCCCATCCAGCGCCGCGTCGCCGGCGGCGAGGCGATCGAGTAGCCACCGCCAGCCGTCGCGCGCGCCACCGACGTACTCCTGCAGCACGGCGAGTGTCGCCACGCCGCCGACGTCCGCGAAGCGCTCGAATGTGCCGCGCGCGCCCGTGGAGTACTCGAGAGCGCCGGCCAGGCGCGGCGTTCCGCGGAACGTCGTCTGCTCGGTGAGAAAGCGCGTGATCTCGAGATCGGGATTGAGGCCGTCGGCCAGACGCCGAAAGACCTTCATGATCAGCCGATCGCCGAAGATCACCGACGTGTTGCTCTGCTCCCCATCGAGCCGACGCGCGGCGACGTCGGCGGGTAGATCCGTGGGAAACGCCCGCCCGGGCCGGCCGATCAGCGTGCCGCGCTCGCCCTCCACCTCGGCGCCCCGCCGCACGACGTCGAGCAGCGCGCGGCAGAAGGCCGCATCGTCGAAGGCGTCCGCCGTGGGTTCGGCCGCGCGCAACGCGATCAGGTAGCGCTCGAACTCGCCGACGTCCGTGAAGCCGACGAACACGACGTAGAGCGTGCCGGGGCCGACCCGGATCCGATCGCGACAGGTCGCCCCGCCGATGGGCCGTGCCTTCCCCGCGAACCATCGCTGCGCGCGCAGCCAGTTTTCCAGATGGGGGGCCTCGAAATGGCCCCCCAGGTTTTTAAGCGAAGGGGCGCTCATATCGCGGTTTCCTCGATGCCGTAACGAATCGGCCTGCGCTCACGGCGTTCCAGGCGGAACCAGTAGTAGCCGTGCGGGCCGAGGCTCAAGAAATATGGCGCGCGCGTCACGCGCGGAAACCGGTTGCCGCTGAGCATCTCGATGGGCTCCGTGCCCTCGTGCGCGGTCAGATCGAGCTCGACGGGCTGAGTGCGCGCCGACAGGTTGGCGACGACTAGCAACGTGTCGTCGCGCCACGCTCTGAGATAGGCGAGGATCGCCTGGTTGCGTGGGCGGAGGAACTCGATCGTGCCGCGACCCCACGCCGGCGAGCGCTTCCGCACCGCGATCAGCCGGCGCATCGTGTTGAGCATGGAGGCCGGGTCCTTTTCCTGCGCGGCCACGTTCACTGCCTGGTAGTGATACGTGGGGTTCGTAATCACCGGAAGATACAGCGCCGCGGGGTCGGCCGACGAAAAGCCGGCGTTGCGGTCGTCGGACCACTGCATGGGCGTCCGCACGCCGTTGCGATCGCCGAGGTACACGTTGTCGCCCATGCCGATCTCGTCGCCGTAGTAGACGATCGGGCTGCCGGGCAGCGTCAGCAGCAGGCAGTTGAGCAGCTCGATGCGCCGGCGGTCGTTGTCCATCAGCGGCGCCAGGCGGCGGCGGATCCCGAGGTTGAGCTTCATCGCGGGATCCGACGCGTAGGCGTAGTACATGTAGTCCCGTTCTTCGTTGGTCACCATCTCGAGCGTCAGCTCGTCGTGGTTGCGCAGGAACAGGCACCACTGGCAGTTGGGCGGAATCGCGGGCGTGTGCGTGAAGATGTCGGTGATCGGCTGGCGGTCCTCACGCCGCACGCCCATGTACAGGCGCGGCATGAGCGGAAAGTGAAAGGCCATGTGGAACTCGTCGCCGTCGGCGAAGTACGGCCGCACGTCCTCGGGCCACTGATTGGCCTCCGCCAGCAGCACGCGGCCGGCGTACTCGGCATCGATGACGCGGCGGAACTCCTTGAGGATCGCGTGCGTCTCCGGCAGGTTCTCGCAGCTCGTGCCCTCGCGCTCGATGAGATACGGCACGGCATCGCAGCGAAAGCCGTCGAGGCCGCGGTCGAGCCAGAAGCGCATGACGTCGAGCATGGCGGTCTTCACCGCCGGGTTGTCGTAGTTCAGGTCGGGCTGGTGGCTGAAGAAGCGGTGCCAGTAGTATTGCTTGGCGACGGGATCGAAGGTCCAGTTGGACTTCTCGGTGTCGGTGAAGATGATGCGCGCCTCGCGATACTTGCGGTCGGAGTCGCTCCACACGTAGTAGTCGCGCTGCGGTGACAGCCGATCGGCACGCGCCGCCTGGAACCACGGATGGGCGTCGGAGGTGTGGTTCATCACCAGATCGGCGATGACGCGCAGGCCGCGATCGTGCGCGGCGTCGAGGAATTTCTGGAAGTCCGCCACGGTGCCGTACGAAGAAAGGATGCCGTAGAAGTCGGCGATGTCGTAGCCGTCGTCACGCAGCGGCGAGGGATACATCGGCAGGATCCACAGGCAGTCGACGCCGAGGTCGTGCAGATAGTCGAGCTTGCCGGTGAGCCCCGCGAAGTCACCGACGCCGTTGCCGTCGGCGTCCATGAAGGCCTTCACGTGCACTTCGTAGAAAACCGCGTCCTTGTACCAGTCGCCGTCCGGATGCGGTGGCATCACTTCTTCAACACGAAGATCTGGGCGGGGTCGCGTTGGGGATGGAGCTCGACGTAGCCGCGGGGGCCGTGCCATTCGTAGGTGGCGTCGGAAAATTGCTCGTGCATCAGGTAGGTCGCCTCGGGCGCGATGCCCAGCGCCTCGAGCGGCACGTCCACGACGCACGCGCGCGTGCGCTCGGGATCGAGATTGATGGCGACGAACACGTGGTCGTCGCCCCACGACTTGCCGTACCAGAGCACCGCCGGATGGTCGGCGTCGTAGAATCGCACGTTGTCGTAGCGTTGCAGCGCGGGATGCGCGCGCCGCACGCGGTTGACGCGCGTGACGTAGTCCACGAGGTTGCCGGGCGCGTCCCAGTCGCGCGTCTTCAGCTGATACTTCTCGGAGTCGAGGTATTCCTCCGAGCCCTCGCGCACGGGCACGTTCTCGCCGAGCTCGTAGCCGCTGTAAATGCCGTAGAGCGACGACAGCGTGGCCGCCATGACCAGGCGGAACTTGAACGCGGGCTTCCCGCCGCGCACCAGCGTTTCGTGCAGGATGTCGGGCGTGTTGGGCCAGAGATTGCCGCGGAAGTAGTCGGAGATGGGCGGCGTGGTGATCTCGGTGAAATAGTCGATCAGCTCCTGCTTGTGATTCCGCCAGGTGAAGTACGTGTACGACTGCGTGAAACCCGCCTTGGCCAGCACCTTCATCATCTTGGGCCGCGTGAACGCCTCGGCCAGGAAGATCGCCTCCGGGTGCGTCGTCTGCACGGCGCGGATCAGCCATTCCCAGAAGCGCACCGGCTTGGTGTGCGGGTTGTCCACGCGGAACGTCTTCACGCCGTGTGCGATCCAGAACTCGATGACCCGCTGTATCTCCAGCCACAGGGGCCCGGGATCGTCCCCGACGAAGTTCACCGGGTACACGTCCTGGTATTTCTTTGGCGGGTTCTCCGCGTACTTGATCGTCCCGTCGGGGCGGTGGAAGAACCACTCGGGGTGCTCGCGCACCCATGGATGATCCGGCGAGGCCTGGATCGCGAAGTCGAGCGCGACCTCCAGGCCGCGACGCGTCGCCGCCTCGACGAAGCCGTCGAAGTCGTCGAGCGTGCCGAGCTCGGGATGAACCGCCGTGTGCCCGCCCTCGCCGGCGCCGATCGCCCACGGGCTGCCCGGCTCGCCGGGCGCGGCGCTCAGCGCGTTGTTGCGGCCTTTGCGATGGCTGCGACCGATGGGGTGGACCGGCGGCAGATAGACGACGTCGAAGCCCATCGCCGCCGCGCGGTCGAGCTGCGCCTCGGCGTCCTTGAACGTGCCGTGCCGGCCTTCGCCGCCGCTGCTGCGCGGAAAGAACTCGTACCAGGCCGCGAAGCGCGCGCGCTCACGGTCGGCCATCACTTCGAACTCCCGCGCCGCGCGCGTGGCCGCGGCGCGGTCGAGATGCGCATCCATGAAGTGCGCCAGGCGGACGTCGCGCGCGATCTCCACCGCCTCCGCCTGCGTGGCCGCCTGCTCGAGGCGCCGCGCATACGCGGCCAGCGCGTCGCGCTGGTCCCCGGCGCGCGCACGACGGCCGGCGGCCCGAACGAGCGCCACGCCCTCGGCGAGCTCGCTCGCGACGTCCTGCTGCGCCTCCACGCGCTTGGCGAGATCGGCGAGCCACGAGCGGAACGGGTCGGCGAGCGCCTCGATCGTGTACACCCAGCGCGCGTTGTCGGTGAGGGTGAAGCTGCCGGCCCAGCGGTCGTTGTCGACGAAGCGCATCGGCGCCTCGCGCCACGCGCGCTCGTCGGCCCGCCGGTAGAGCAGGAAGGCCACCAGCACGTCGTGGCCTTCCTTGAAGATGTCGGCGCTGACCTCGAAGACCGCGCCCACTTCGCGCTTGACCGGATAGCGGCCGCCGTCGACCACCGGCGCGATGGCCTCGATGACCACGGTGCGCTTGAGCTCGGCGGCGGACGGCAGGTCGCCGCGGGCGCCGGCGGTCTTGCGAGTCGGGGCCGCCGCGCCGGGCTCCTTGCGGACGGGAACACGGGCCTTCGGTGCGCGAGCCATATCGGATTGTCGATCCGGTTACCGCCAGTGTTCCACGAGATAGGGCTTCTGTCGCTCGAAGGCCCGCGCCGTCTCCTCGGGCATCTCTTCCGTCGCCTGCGCCGTCGCCGTGCGCGTGACCTGGACATAGGCGGCGGTGCGGCCGAGGTACAGCGGCACGAGCGAGCGCAGCAGATGGTCGCGGTGCACGACCGCGTAGTGATGACCGAGCGCGAACTCGTAGACGATGCGCGCCCAGAGATCGTCGGGGAACCGGAAGCCCGGTCCCGGCGCGTTCTCCAGCACGAGCACCTCGCCGAGGGTGTCGGGCGTGAGGATCAGGTCCCAGATGCCGCCGAGATCGCGCACGCCCAGCCGGAAGGCGTCGAGCATCGCATCCACTTCGAGCGCGCGCGGCTCCACGAGCGGCGCGCGCGGCGCGCCGACCGTCGGCAGCGGCTCGCTGCCGCGCACCTCGAGCCAGAGGTCCTGATGCCGGTCCATCAGCGTGAACACCGCGCCGACCGTCTCGGCCAGCATGGTCGGCAGGTCGTTGGTGCGCGTGCGTGAGCGCACGGCGTGCGGCCCCAGCCACGCTTCCCACACCGCGAAGCCGTCGGCGATCGCGGCCCCCGTGATCCACAGGTCGCTCACGTCGCGCCCCGACCAGTTCCACTTCGGGTGGACGAGCAGATGATCGATGAGCCGCGCGGAGAGTGCCTGCTGGCCGCCGAAGGGCTGCTGCAGCCGCCGACCATAGAGCGCGCGCACGAGCGGCGACAGCAGCAGTCGGGTGATCGTGCCCTCCCAGCGATGCCGCGCGTAAGCGGGACCGACGAAGTCCGCCTTTTCGGTCAGCACCGGTCCGGCGAGATCGCGGATCCAGTCGGGCGCCACCGAGGCCACGTCGGCCTCGAGCACGACGCACACGCGCGCCTTGAGCTCGCGCGCGGCGGCGAACACCGCGCGCAGACCCTCGCCACGGCCCGGCACGCCGTGGAACGGCACCGCCGCGCGTTCGCCGGCGGGCGGCTCGTAGTGCGTGACCACCAGCGGCAGGCCAGCCGTCTCGAGCGCCTCGGGCGTGCCGTCGGACGAGCCGGCGTCCGCGTCGATCAGTACCGCGCTCAGCCCGGGGAAATGCTGAGCGAGGCCGGCCGCGGCCGTCGCGGCCACCATCTTGACGGTTTCGACGTTGTTGTAGGTGAGCACCGCGACGGCGACGTCGGCGGTGGCCGGCGTCGCCACCGCCCCGCGCGGCTCGGGCGCGGCCGAGCTCATTGGCTCAGGTGGATCAGCAGCGCCATGTAGTCGACCAGGTGCCGCGTGATGAGAAACGAGCGCCGCACGTGCTCGCGCCCGGCGGCGCCCATGCGTGCGATCAGCTCCGGCGCGTTCAGCAGATGGCGCAGCCGGAAGGCCGCGCCCTCGACCGAGCTCACCACGTAGCCGGTGACGTCATAGATGATCTGTTGCGGCAGGCCGCCGACGAAGCCACCGATGACGGGCTTGCCCTTCCACATCGCTTCCGCGGCGCCCAGGCCGAACGACTCGCGCACCGACTTTTGCAGCACGATGATCGCCGCGCGCTGCAGCGCGTTGATCTGCAGCGAGGCGTCGGGCGGCAGCTCGCGCACGAGGATGTCTCGGTCGGCCTCCGCCGCCTCACGCAGCTCGCCGAGTTGCGCGACACTGTCGGCCTCGCCGCCCGACGTCCCCGCCAGCACGAGGCGCACGTCGTGGTGCTTCTTCACCATCCGGTAGGCGTTCACGACGCCGACGGGATCCTCGGCCGGCGTGAAGGCGCCGATCTGGACGAGCAGCGGCTTGTCTTGAGGAATCGACAGTGCGCGCAGCAGAGTCGACACCTCGCGTGGGGGCAGCTCGCGGTTCTTCTCCGACAGCGGGTCGATGGAGGGATGGATGACGTACTTGGGCACGCCGAGGCGGCGGCTGAAGTTCGGCAGCGCGAAGACGGCGGCATCGTACTGGTTGACGAACGGCCGGAAGAACGTCCACGCGCGTCGCTGCGGACGCGAGGCGTCGAAGTGGCAGGCCCAGACCCACCGACCGCGCGAGGGCCGGTGCTCGATGAGCGTGGCCGGCTGGACGTCGTGCACGAGCACCAGGTCGGCGTCGAGCACCAGCTTCTTGGCGTTGACGCGGTTCATCTCCACGAAGTGATCGAGCGCCTCGTCCGTCAGCACGCGCTCGCTGCCGCGCAGCGCCGCCCGCAGGGTGGCGCCGGTCGTGTAGAAGCCGGGATCGCCGCCGGTGATCTCCCACGCGGCGTCGATGCCGAGGTCGGACATCATCGGCACGAGCGTCTGCAAGATTTCCGCGGGTCCCGAGCCGAAACGCCCGCCCGAGAGGTGCAGGAACCGTCGGCCTCGCACGCGCTCGGCCAGCGTGAGGATGATGTCGACGACGCCCGGCGGCGCGACGCGGCGGTAGTCCTCGATGCGGATCATCGCGGCCGCGCTTCCAGCGCGGTGTCGACCAGCGCCAGCACGCGCGCGCGCACGCGCTCGAGGCTCGTCATGTAGGTGTCGATGTGCTCGATCCGATCGGCGAGCTCGGGCATGCCGAGCGACGTGCGGATCCACTCGGCGAAATCCCCGGCCCGGCGCCCCAGCCGGGCGCGGGCCTCGACCATGTGGAAATAGATCGCGCTCGCGTCCACCGACGCCAGCCCCGCGCGGAACTCGCCCAGCGTGTTGGCGCCCGGCCCGAGGGCCACCTCGACGATGTGCGACTGCTGGAAGTAGAACGGCTCGCCGAACTCGACGCGAGGGACCGTGGAGAGCCGCAGCAGGTGATCGTGGATGATCGAGGCCAGCTCCTCGCGCAGGTGCTCGAGGCCCGTGAACTCGAACGGGTTGACGACGGCGAGCCGCTCGGCCAGCACCTGATCCCGCACCTGGGTGGCCACCCATGACGCGAAATCGTTGCCGTACACCGTGGTGATCGGGCGATGGCGCAGGAAGTAGCCGTGCGTGTGGTAGAAGACCGAGCCCGCCGGTACTTCCTCCAGTCGCTCGAGCAGCTCGCGCTCGTCGGTGGCGCGATGATCGAGCGCCTGCCGCAGCTCGACGCAGCCGATGAAGACAAAGGGTTGCGATGCGCGGGTCGTCACGGCGTGTCCGAGGAGAGCAAGGCGACGGGGAAGTGGGCGAAGACCGCGCCGAGACCCAGCGCGTCGCCGCGCGTCTCGAGCCGCTCGCCGGTCAGCGCGTTGACGAAGCGGGCGCCGAGCTCGGCGGGCACGACGAGCGCCGTGTCCTGCCAGTACTCCGGACCGAGCGGCGGCGCCTCGACGCCCCGTCGCGCAAGCAGCCGCGGCACCACCGTGAGCGCGGCGGCGCCGTCGGCGACGCGCGCGAACGCACACAGGTGCTCGGCCAGGGCGCCGCGGGTCTCCAGCGGACGGTACTCGCCGCTGGAGAACAGCGCCGGCCGCGCGCGCCTGAAGGCCAGGGCCTCGCGGATGAGGTAGAGCTTGACGCGTCCATCCTGCTTGTCCTTGAAGAGCTCGAAGGCCAGGCTCGCGCGGTCGGTCGTGGTCGCGAGCGCCCGCTCGAGATCGCCCAGCAGCCGCCGCCGCAGGCTGAAGTCCACCGGACGCCGGTTGTCGGGATCCACGAGGCTCAGGTCCCAGAGCTCGGTGCCCTGATAGAAATCGGGCACGCCGGGCGCGGTGATCTTGATCAGCGTCTGTGCCAGCGAGTTCAGCGCGCCGAAGTGGGCGATGCGCGCGTGGAACGCGGTGAAGTCGTCGAGGAAGCCCTGCGAGCGCGTGGGATCGAGCACCGCCTCGGCGAAGGCGGCGATCGCGGCATCATAGCGCTCGTCGGGATTGATCCACGACGTGTGCACCTTCGCCTCGTGCACGACTTTCAGCAGGTAGTCGCGCAGGCGCGCGACATCGAGCGGCCAGGCGCCCGCGAGCGTCTGGTAGATGAAGTACTCCGTGTTCGCGCCGGGCACGGCACGTCCGTCGAGCATCGTGCGATAGCGGCGGTTGAGGCGCTGCCAGCCGGCGACGTGGCGCCGCCATGCCTCGGGGATCTCGGACAGGACGTTGATGCGCGCGCGCATGTCCTCGCCGCGCTTGGTGTCGTGGGTGGCCGTGGCCGACAGCGCGTGGGGCGAGCGACGCACCCGCGCGGTGTTCTCGGCGTGAAATTCCGCCAGCGTCACGCCGAAGCGGCTCGGGTCGCCGCCGACGTCGTTGAGCGAGACGAGCCGGTTGAAGCGATAGAGCGCAGTGTCCTCGAAGCCCTTGGCGGTGACCGGCCCCGTGATCTGCTGAAATCGCATGATGAAGTCCAGGCGCTCGCGCCGTTCGGCCTCGCCCGCGCGGTCCGGCACGACCAGCATCAGCACCTGCTCGATCCAGTCGTAGATCGAGGCGTCGGCGGACGCGACCTGCCGCCGTGCCGTCGCGATCGCGCGGCGAATGTAGTCGCGGTCGCGGTCGGTGATGGCGATCGTATTTGCCGTCGGAGCGCCTTCGGAGGCCCGATCCCCCGAGATATAGGTCCGGTACACGGGGAAGGCCGCGATCACCTCGCGCAGCGCGCGCGTGAGCGCGCCCAGGGTGAAGTCGCGCGAGGCGCGGTGCTTCTCCGAGATCGTGTTCAGCCGGTGCGCGAGCATGTTGAGCTCGGCGGCCATCGAGGTCTCCATGATCAGCCGCTTGCACTCGTGCACGATCTCGGTGAATCCCGGCCGGTGGCGGATCAGCCGCGCGTAGTTCTGCTCCATGGCACGGGCGTGGGCGCGGTCGACGAAGATACCGTTCAGCAGATTGAGGAACTCGTAGCCCGTCGTACCGGCGGTGGGCCACGAGTCGGGCAGTTGCTCGCCGGGCGCGAGGATCTTCTCGGCGACGATGTAGATCTCGCCCCCCGCGCCCTCCTGCAGCCGCCGGAAATATTCCGCCGGGTTGTAGAGGCCGTCGGGATGGTCGATGCGCAGGCCGGTCACCGCGCCTTCGCGCACGAGACGGAAGAGCAGGCGGTGCGTCGCCTCGAAGACCGCGGGGTCTTCCATCCGGATCGCGGCCAGCTCGTTGATGTCGAAGAAGCGCCGGTAGTTGATCTCCTCGCCGGCCACCCGCCAGTACGCCGCGCGGTAGGACTGGTCCGCCAGCAGCGCGTCGAGCTGGTCCATGCTCGGCGCGTCGCCGGGCTTTCCGTTGAAGACGCGGACGTTGTCCTCGATGAAGGCGCGCACGGCCGGCGACGCCGCGAGCAGGGCGACGAGCTTCTGCCGCCCTTCTTCCTTCTGGCGCTGGCGCGCGGCCACGTGCTCGGGGCCCTTCTCGGTGGGCGCCGGCAGCGTCGCGAACCACGAGATGAGCGACTTCAGCGCGGCGACGTCGGGGTGATCGCCGCCGAGCGCGGCCACGAGGCTATCGATCCGGTGGCCGAGGACGCGGGACCACGCCTGTGGCGCGATCGGCAGGACGGTGTCGAAGTAGCGCACGAGGAAGCGCCCGTCCTCGAAGACGAGCTTGAGCTCACCGCGATCGAGCACCACGCCGTACTGGTCGCCCAGCACTGGCAGCAGGACCTTGTTGGTCAGCTCGGTCTTCACGGGCCGCCACTCGATATCGAAGGTGGCCGCGTGCGGTGAGGCGGGGCCGTTCTCGAGCACGTCGAGCCACCACGCGTTGTGATTCTGGGCGATGCCCATGTGGTTGGGAACGACGTCGGCGAGCAGCCCCATCCCGCGCGCCTGCAGAGCGGCGACCAGGCGCCGGAACGCCGACTCGCCGCCCAGCTCCTCGCGCAGCCGATCGTGGTCGGCGACGTCGTAGCCGTGGGAGCCGCGCGTGGCCGTCTCGAGGAACGGCGAGGTGTAGGCATCGCTCACGCCGAGCGCGTCGAGGTAGTCCACGATGCCGGCGGCGTCGTCGAACGTCAGGCCGGGCCCGAGCTGCAGGCGATACGTGGCGCGCGGCACCCGCATCACGCGGTCCCCCCGTCGCCAAGCCGAAACCCGAGCGCGGCGCCGAGCGGCTGCAGCTGCGCGCGCGCCTCGCGCCGGCGATTGCAGACCTCGAAGAATCGGTTCTGGGTCGCCCAGAGGCCATAGCGCAGCCCGAGGCGATTGGCGCCCTCGATCAGCGCGAGCGCCTCGGCCACACGCTCGGCCGTCGGCGCTTCGCCCACGGCATCGAGGGCGCGCGTCACCATCCGCGTGATCGTCGCCTTGCCGTCGGCCAGATCGAGCGTGAGGCGCAGCGCGCTCGCCTCGCTCGCCAGGTCGAACAGCCGCTCGGGCAGCGTGGCCGCGCCGGCGGCCTCGAGGCGCGCCAGCTCGGTCAGGAGCTCCTGGCTCATCACGTGACGCGCCACCAGCGCGAGCGCCTCGGGGATCGGGGCGTCGGCCTGCCGCAGGTAGTGCACGAGCTTGCGGTTTTCGTCCCAGATGCGGCGGTACGTCTCCTCGTATTTGTCGAGCATGGCGCGCGTGACGCTGGCCAGTACGCGGCGGCGCTCGTCGAGGAAGAGATCGGTGAGCGAGAAACCCTCGCCGGGGAACCACTCGTCCATTCCGCGCACCATGTCGGCCAGGGTGTAGCGCGCGTAGCGGCCCAGCAGGTCGCTCTTCATCGCCTCGTAGGCGCGCGGCGACTCCCACGCGCGCACGCCGCACGAGAAATCGTGGCCGCCGAAGTGCAGTACCGCGCAGGTGGCGTCGCGGACCTCGCCGGTGATCGTCGACGACACGCGCACGTGGCCGACGCGCAGCGCCGTGCCGCCGTACGCCTCGTGCGCCTCGTCGACGCGCTGCACGCGATAGGCGTAGACGTCGGCGTCGTCGGGCCGCTCCTCCACGAGTCCCGTGATCGCGTAGTGGGCGATCACGCGGCGCAGGTCCACGACGGCCGGGCGGATGAAGCGCTTCCACACCGCCGCGCCGTCGGGGTAGGCGGGGACGTTCGTCGGCGCCGCCGCCAGCCGGCGCACGAACTCGTCCTCCAGCCGGGGACCGCCGAGGTCGGCGAGGTACTGCAGCGCCATGGCCGCGTACCTCAAGATCTGCACCGGCTCGATGGCCGAGAGCTCGTCGAAGAACCAGCCGCACGAGGTGTACATGAGCAGGCGGTTGCGCTGCAGTTCCAGCAGTCGGCACGCTTCCAGCCGCGCGGTGGGATCGAGCGCGAGCCGCTGGTGACGGCCGAAGAACTCGTCGAGCCGCTCGGGGCTGCGATCGAGGATGACGCCGATGTAGTCGTCGCGCGCCTCCCACGGATCCTTCAGCCAGATGGCGGCCCGCGTCTCGTAGAACGCGTCGATCTCGTCGCGCAGCCAGTCGAGCGTGTCGCGCAGGGGACCGCGCCACCGCTGCTGCGTGTCGCCGCGGAATCGGCAGCCGCAGTCGGACCGCCAGCGCTCGATGCCGTGCGGACACGACCACGAGCTGCCCTCGTGGATCGCGATGTCGGCCGTCGGCGGATGCGCGGCCAGAAAGGCGCCGTAGTTGGTGAGTGTCACGTCCGGCGTGCTCTCGAGCTGTCGCACCGCCGCCGACAGCGCCATCTCGCCGAAGCGGCGGTGATGGCCGTAGGACTCGCCGTCGGTGGCGATGTGCACCAGCTGCGCGCCCTCGCGCGTGTCGTCGACCACGCCCAGCAGGCGCGCAGCCAGCCGCCGCCCGTCCTCGAGCAGATTCTCGAAGGCCACCGCACGCGACACGGGGCCGTCGTAGAAAAACAGCGCAAGCTCGTGACCGCGTGGGCCGCGCCACCGGTAGGCGCGGCTGGGGTCCACCTCGCCGGCGGCCTGCTCCGGCGCGAGGATCGTGAACTTCACCCCCGCTTCGGCGAGGACCTCGAGCGTCTCGCTGTCGGCGGCCGTCTCCGGCAGCCACAGGCCTTCCGGCTCACGTTCGAAGCGCGCCCGGAAGTCCGCGAGGCCCCACGCCACCTGCGTGACCTTGTCGCGTCGGTTGGCGAGCGGCAGGATCATGTGGTTGTAGACCTGCGCGATGGCGTTGCCGTGGCCGTCTCGCGCGGCGACGCTGGCACGATCGGCGGCCAGGATCTTCCGATAGATGTCGGGCGCGTGGCGCTCGAGCCAGCCGATCAGCGTGGGGCCGACGTTGAACGAGATCTTCTCGAAGTTGTTGACGACGTCGAGGATGCGGTTGGTCTCGTCCACGCGCCGCGCCGCCGTGTTCGGCGCATAGCACTCGGCGGTGATGCGCTCGTTCCAGTCATGGTACGGCGCTGCCGAGTCCTGCACCTCGACGGTCTCGAGCCACGGATTCTCTCGCGGCGGCTGATAGAAGTGCCCGTGGATGGCGACAAAGCGGCCCGACGACACGGCGTTGCCCTCCGGCTAGAACTCCTCGAGCCCCGACAGGAATTCCCGCCGGCCGCCGCGCGGCACGACCACGAGCCCGGAGGGATCGACGAAATGCCGCCGGCGATCGAGCGCCGGATCCACGCCGATCTCGCTGTCCGCGGGGATGATGTTGAAACGGTCGACGATGACGCGGCGCAGCCGCGCGCCCTTGCCGACCGTGGTGTGGTCCATGACGATCGAGTCCTCGATCGTGGCGCCCTCGTTGACCCACACGGAGCGACCGAGGATCGAGTTACGAATCGTGGCGCGCTTCACGAGCGACGCTTCGCCGACGTGAGCGTTGTCGACGTCGCTGCCGATGAAGCGCGCCGGCGGTCCCGGATGCGATCCCGTGCGCACCGGCCAGTATTGGTTGTCGAGGTCGAAGCGCGGCGACTCACCCAGGAGGTCCATATGGGCCTCCCAGTACGACGAGAGGGTGCCCACGTCGCGCCAGTAGCCCTGCTCCTCGTACGGCTTCACCCCCGGCACCTCGTTGCCCTGGAAGTCGTAGCCGTACACGCGGGCGCCGGGCACCAGCTCGGGGATGATCGAGCGCCCGAAGTCGTGATCCGTCGAGCGGCGGGCATCGACCAGCAGCGCGTCCACCAGCGCCTGGCGCCGGAACAGGTAGTTGCCCATCGACACGAGGGCGCGGTCGGGATGGCCGGGCATGGCCGGCGGATCCTTCGGCTTCTCGACGAAGTCGATCACGCGGTTTTGCCGGTCGACGCCGAGCACGCCGAAGGCGGACGCGTCCGCGCGCGGCACCGAGCGTGCGGCCACCGTCACATCGGCGCCGGTCTCCTCGTGGAAGGCGAGCATCTGGTTCACGTCCATGCGGTAGATGTGGTCCGCGCCGAAGATGGCGACGACGTCGGGATTGAAGTCGTCGATCAGGTTCAGGTTCTGCAGCACGGCGTCGGCGGTGCCGCGATACCAGGCCGGGCCGAAGCGCATCTGCGGCGGCACCACGGTGACGAAGTAATCGGGCACGATCCCCGTCGTGCGCCAGGCCAGCCGCACGTGCTCGATGAGCGACTGCGACTTGTACTGCACGAGCACGTAGAGCGAGAGCATGTCGGAGTTGACGAAGTTCGAGAGCACGAAGTCGACGATGCGGTAGCGCCCCGCGAACGGCACCGCGGGCTTGCTGCGGTCCCGCGTCAGCGGGTGGAGGCGCTCGCCCTTGCCGCCCGCCATGATCATCGCGAGGACGCGTGCCCGTCGTTTCATGGGATCGACGGCTCGGCGTGCGGCATGAACCGCGGGTGGCCTGTTCTAGAGGGGGGGTGGCTGCGCTCCCCGGTCAACGGGCATGCGAGATGGCTGCGTTGTAGCGGGTGCCGCGAGGCCGGCTCGAGGCGTAGGTGGCCTGCTCTAGATGCGCGGTGGCTGCGCTCCGCGGTCATCAGTTCGCGGTCGGCGCCTGCGCCCAGGCTGGGCTGACGTCCGGGAAGACGAAATCTTCGCGCTCGAGGCGGCGCAGCGTGTTGGCGGCCTCGACGGACAGCGGCTCGCCGCCGCGCAGCGTGGCCGCCATCTCGGACAGGCGCTTGAACTCGGCATAGTGCTCGGCCACGCGGCGCTCGGCGTAGTCGCGCGCCGCGCCCGTCGTGATGAGGAATTGCCAGTCGGAGGCCTGCAGGAGGAGCAATTCGCGCGTGGCCTGTGCCAGCACGCGCGCCAGGTCGGGATTGCGATCGATGCCTGCCTTGAGATGCTCCGTCCACTCCGCCTCCGCGCTGTAGACGCGGTCCCACGTCCACTCGGTGTCGCGGTTGAGCCACACACGATGGTCGCCACCCTCACCCCACGAGCCCTCCGGCAGCGACAGCGTCGCGCGCGGCGGCACCCGCTCCAGCGCCTCGGCCAGTGTCACCGGCGTCACCCCCGCGCGCACCATGTCGCGCGCGACGTGCTCGAGCCACATCGGACCCTCGAACCACCAGTGGCCGAACAGCTCGGAGTCGTACGGCGAGCAGATCAACGACGGCTGGCCGTCCGCCTTGGTCGCCGTCTCCCCCGTCTCGCGCACGAGCGCGACGAAGTGGGCGGCCTGCAGCCCCGCCTTCTCGGCCGAGAGCTTGGGGTCGTAGGGGATCTTGGTGCCGAAGTCGCCGCGGCTGTCGGTGATGCGCCAGAAGCGGAGGCCGCCGGGAAAGTGCTTCTTGTGGAACTCGAGGTAGGCGTACTCGCCGGGATAGCCGTGATCACGGCTCCACACCTGTAGCGTCGTGCGTGGATCGCGGATGAAGGCGACGGCCGATCCGGTCCCGCCGCGCGACGCCACGCGGTACGGCGCGTACGGCGAGCGCGCCTCGTTGACGGGAATGGCGGGCGTCGGCTCGGCCATCTCTTTGCGCGCGGGGATGTAGTCGCGATAGAGGAAGACCGGCGCACCGGCGGCGACCAGGTGCGAGTCCGCGACGAAGTATTCGAGCCCGTGCACGGCGAGCAGCTCCTCGATGCCGGGCCGCATCCGTCGCTCGACGCCGCGCTCGCGGCCCGTCGGCGGCGTCCACTCGTAGCGCGGGCGATACGCGCACTCGGGCAGCCAGATTCCGCGCGGCGCCACGCCGAAGTGGCGCTTGTGCGTCTCGACGGCGGTGCGCAGCTGCAGATGGATCGACTCGTCGCGTGACAGCAGCGGCAGATAGCCGTGCGTGGCCGCGCACGTGATGATCTCGATGTGGTCGCCGCGCTGCAGCTCGGCGAACGTGCCGGGGATGTCGCCGCCGATTCGCCGATGCAGCTCCCACATCCGCTCGTAGTGCTGCTGCCAGAAGTCGCACAGCCCGAGGAACTCGGGCGCACCGTTCTTTGCGAAGTAGTCGCGGCTCTCCGCGCACGCGCGGCGGACGTTGTCGTAGTAGAACGCGAGCTCTTTCTGGAACTCCGGCGAGGCGAGCTGCTCGACGAGCACCGGCGAGAGGTTCATCGTCCACTTCGGCGAGATGCCGTCGGCGACGAGTCGATGCGCGACGTCGAGCAGCGGCAGATAGCACTCGAAGGCGGCTTCGTTGAGCCAGTCGCTGCCGTGTGGCCAGCGCCCGTGG
>Ga0066652_100000371_pt1 | contig 22276 bp, 23 predicted proteins | sample GraSoiAngelo_101_FD_71413 | JGI IMG/M metagenome (GOLD analysis project Ga0066652, IMG submission 71413) | Grasslands soil microbial communities from the Angelo Coastal Reserve, California, USA - 14_0903_02_30cm | ecosystem: Environmental > Terrestrial > Soil > Grasslands | place: USA... | reverse complement strand
CTTTCTTGACTCAACAGGCCAACCCTGGCCAGTAGACAATTATGATATCGGTAATCCACAAGCGTTTAATATTCAATGGGATAAAAAAAGTAATCTGTTAATGATCCAGGCGACTTCATTATACAACGTGGGCAACCTGGCGGTACAGTTACGAGGGCTAGAAACGCCGGTGATGGTAACGCTGATTTCTGGTCAAAAAGCAGTCGACTATCGAATTGATCTACGTGTTCCTGGTAATGGTCCTAATGCCAAAGCGCTCTTAGGAAGAAATTTACCGCAAAGTGCGGATCCGGCCTTATTAAATATTTTAGAAGGTGTTCCTCCGGCTGGAAATACCGCATTAAAAATTTCTGGTGGTGTTGCTCAAGCTTGGTTAGTCGGTGATCAGCTTTATGTGCGAACCCGTTTAACCTTAATTTCACCCGCTTGGATTGCAACGATGTCCAGTCCAGATGGTATGAAGGCCTATGAAATGCCTAAAACACCTCTTATCTTGGGTTTTGAAGATGGACAATCTATCCAATTAAAAGTCGAAGGGTTTTGAATAATTTTATGAAACTGCAACTACAAAATATTACCAACTTATTTAAAAATATTCGTACCCGCAGCATTATTATCATAACGGGCTGCATACTTTTATTCGGTTTTTTATATGGTTTTCTCCATTTAACGAATAAAAAAACTGGAAATGCTTCTATCCAACTAAAAGAATCTCCTAATATTCAATCAGTTCCTGGCGGTTTAACCCAATCACCTTCTGCCGATTACCAACGTTTACAAGCGCAACAAAATCTTGAGCAAGCGGCTATCGCAGAAAAAACCGGTTCCAGTGCTATTCCAACCTTATTGGATTCTAATCAATTTAGTCAAAATCAAATCGGACAAGGTGTGAATGGTCGTTTTCCCTGTACAACCATGAATAATGGCTGTTCACCCTGCGATGCTTGTGCAAAATATATAGCCTGTCCTGGTACATCGTCGGCAACGGCTTCTGTCTCTTCTTTACAACCTAGCCAATTGCGATCTGGGACTTTAATCTTTGATACGCAAGGAAAAGTGATTGGTCATCTGGGTGTTGATGGTAAGGTAAGGGATGGTAATGGGCAAATAATAGGGCAAGTAGGACCAGATGGTTTAGTTCGATCAGAAGAGGGTACTGTGCTCGGTAGTGCTGCGGTTCCAGCGATGGGGGATGCCGTTTATGATGTGGCAGGGCGGTTAATAGGTACGGTCGGTCGAGACGGGAAAGTGAGAGATGCTAAAGGTCGGGTTATTGGCATTGTGGGTCCTGATAGCATTGTACGTAATTTAAAAGGCGCTGTGATTGGTAAAGTTGTCGCGCCCAAAGCCAGCATTGTTATCCCTGCTTATGATAAAAACGGTCGTCTTATTGGTACAGTGGATGCGGATGGAAAACTAAGGGATGCCAATGGTCATATCATCGGCGAGGTTGATGCCGATGGCACGGTTCGTAATACTAAAGGTGATGTTATCGGTAAAACCGGCGTTAATATGGCCGGTGCGCCTGTTTACGATTCCGAAGGTCATTTGTTAGGGACGATCGGTGCCGATGGTAAGTTAAGGGATGCGGCAGGAAATATTATCGGTGAAGTCGATACAAATGGCGTGGTGCGTAATCCTGCTGGAAAAATTATTGGTCATGCTTACTTAAAAGGAACCCATGAAAAAAGGCAGGCGATACCCGGCACACCGGTTTATGACCGCCAGGGAAGATTATTAGGAACGCTTGATAGTGATGCTGAAGTACGCAATGCACAAGGCAAGGTGATTGGTAAGCTCGATAGTGATGGTTTGGTACGTGGATTACACGATGAAATTATTGGTGAGCTAGGTGCGACTGCACCTGGTACACCGGTGTATGATAATCAAGGCCATCTTGTTGGAACCGTAGGTAGTGATGGTATTGTTAGGGATGTACGGGGCAAAGCACTCGGGAAATTAGGCGCCGATGGCGTGGTTCGGGATAGCCTAGGAAATCCGATGGGCAGTATTACGATGCCTCAGAAAAATAATAAAACTTCACCTGCCAACACCGACAATGCCACTAATGCGGCGGTTAGTTTACTTCCTGATACCACTAATAAACCTAATCCTGAATTACAGGCTGTTTTAGATCGGCAAGCACAACAAATTTCTACGCAAAAAGCAGATCAATTACAGCAACAAATGCAAAGTTCGATGAGCACTCAAGCTAGTCAACTTTTTGCGGCTTGGGTTTCACCGAATCAACAATACGTTGCAGGAACACCAAATTTAAATCGTGTTGGGGCGGGTTTAGATGGCGCATTGTCTGGTTCTCCAGCAAGCGCCAAAGCCCCTGCAGTAAAAGCCGGAACGATTATGCAAGCCGTTCTTTTAACAGCGATCAATAGTGATGAGCCAGGCCCCGTACTGGCTGAAATTGTACAAGGTAAATTCAAAGGTGCGCGTATTATGGGGACCTTAAGCAATCAAGGTCAAAAGGTTTTACTTGCCTTTAATACCTTAAGTCTTCCCAAATTATCCGAAAGTGTGCCCATCAATACCGTTGCGATTGATGAAAATACCGCCCGTACGGCTCTGTCTAGTGATACCAATAATCATTATTGGTTACGTTATGGAACCTTATTTGCTTCAGCCTTTATCCAAGGCTATGGACAATCTTTTATTAATTCGGCACCGAATTATAATATTTCGTTGTTCCCACCTACACCATCGGATCAACCTGCAAAAAATAATTTATCGCCACGCGATAGAATCTTTGTCGGCTTAGGTCAAGTGGGTCTGCAGTATTCATCGGTATTAAGAAATATATTTAATACGCCACCTACTGTGAGAGTTTTTTCTGGTACGCCAATGGGAATATTATTCCTTTCAGATTTAGCGGCATTACCAACAAGTTAAATTTTTGTGCTCAAATATTTTATAGAGTGAGGCGACAATGGATAAGAAAAATTATAATGACGAAGAATACAAACTTCAGGATTCAGCAACAGAATCCGCATCGCACTTTGCTGACGCAGCTAATAATCCAGACCCAGCATCGGCTATTCTGGAAAAAACCCAACGTCATCATATCTTTTTAATTGTATTTATTATTTTTGCTAGTTTAGGCATTTATAAAATAGTAGGTGCATTAATTCATCGATGGAGTATACCTGCTAAACCTAAAGTGATGGTCACTGTGCAGAAACCTGCAACCCCAGTGATTCCGGCGGCTGTGCAAGCGAATATAGCGTTGGATAATCGTTTTAATCATCTTGAACAAGAACAACGCGGACTACAGTCACAATTACAAGCGTTTGATTCCGATTTAAGTGATATTAAATCAACTTTAGCGGATCTTAATTCTCGAGTTGTCGATATCAATGACCAAACTCAATTACTTCATACCCAACAAGAAGCTTTCTTAAAAAAACAGAAAAAAGCAGAAAATAAATTGATTGAAAGAAAAAAATCGGCACCAAAACCAATTTATTATGTACGTGCCATTATTCCCGGTCGTGTATGGTTAACCTTACAAGATGGTTCGACATTGACGCTAGGATTGGGAGATAAATTAGCAGGCTATGGTGTTATCACCGCGATCGATCCGAGTCAGGGAACCATTACTTTAAGCTCTGGTGCCATCATTGGTTACAATCCAGATGATAGATAATTAATATGCGCGCTTTTGACGAGAACAACATTCTAATAATAAAGAAACATTCGAGAAATATTCTCTTCCTCTTATCTTGTTTGTTATTAAGTGGCTGCGGAACAGTTAAACCTGGCGCCTATTCTGGTATTGAGCATATGTTGCTCACACTGACGGGTGAGTTTCCGAATATTTATCGACTGATTACGGCTTTAGCTTATCTGATGGGCATTGCTTTTATTTTCCGGGGAGTCTACCAATTAAAGGTCTATGGTGATTTACGGACCATGATGTCAGTGCAAACCAATTTTAAAGCGACAATGATGGTCTTTTTTGCTGGTACGGCTTTGCTGTATGCGCCGACTGCCTTCAAAGACATGATGCTATCGACGTTTTCGACCACCGATGTGAAGGATCCGATGAGTTATTTGCCGGTCCATGATCTATCAACGCTACTAGCTTCAAAAGCAGTTTTGCTCTTTGTTCAATTAATAGGTACTATCTCATTTATAAAAGGCTGGGTCAGCCTAACCCATGTATCTAACCCTAATGGCCGAAGCTCAATGGGTAAAGCCATTACGCATATTGTTGCAGGTCTTTTAGCAGTCAATATCGAAGGTACAAAAGAAATACTACAAGCGAGTTTGGGTATGTGAGAGCATCATCGATATACGTTTAAAATTAAAAAAATATTAATGTGGAGAGACTAAGAAAATGTTTGGAGAGACTAAAATGAAAAATAAATTCCTTAACACTAAGCTGATTCAACGCAGCATATCGGGTTTAAGTCAATTATTCTTAGGGATAGGTGGCTATCTTTATACCAATTTAGTTCTCGCTGCTGATCCGGCATCCAATGATCCCACTTTAGGTAAAGTCGCGAGTACCATTACCAGTTCTTTTGGCCAATTGGCTAAATTGATTACTGCCGGTGCCTATATGGCAGGTATTGGTTTTTGTATGGCTTCCATGCTGAAGTTTAAAGCCCATAAAGATAATCCTACGCAAATTCCAATAGGAACGCCCATCGCATTATTATTTATTGGCGCTGCATTAATATTCTTACCGAATATATTCAAAATTGCTGGTTACACGGTTTTTGGAGGAACCAGTGGCGCAGGTGGTGTCAGTGGTACGACAGGGTTACCAGGAGAAGGTTCGTAAAAAAACCTTTTTGAAGCGCTTGTTGTGAGTAAGGGTGTAAACAAAACACCCTTAACTTGCTTTTTATCCGGGAAGGGCGTTAATGGCTTCGAAATGGCTTTGTTCTTTCGTGTCAGCAGCACGGAGTGCGGCCTTTGGACATTCACTCCTTAAGGATGAATTTTGAGCGTCTGAGTAGATGAGTTAACTTAAGGATTAATGAATGAAAAATAAAAAAATGCTTTCGGTTAAAAAATTAAGCATCCTACGTTTCATTTCGGTACTCATTGTGATGTTCGCCACTTTAGGTTACATAGAAATGAGTAAAGCTGATGTAATGACTTTAGGGGATATGGCCTTAAAGATTACCGAATCATTTGAGGGTTTAGCAAAGCTGATTACTGCTGGGGCCTATATGGCCGGACTTGGTTTTGTGATGGCCTCGATGCTGAAATTTAAAGCACATAAAGATAATCCTACACAAATTCCGATAGGAACGCCTATCGCCTTATTATTTGTCGGATCTGCGTTAATTTTCCTACCGCATATCTTTATAGTTGCGGGCTATACGATTTTTGGCGGGACCAATGGTGCAGCTGGAATTCATGGTGTTACGGGTTTACCAGGTGTTTAACGATGTACCCGATTAAATTAAATGTAAATCCTCATGGCTGGCGCCTTTTTATGCAGCGTAAGCTGGATCGGCGTTTTGAGGAATTTAGTCAAAAAATTTGGCAGCGAGATGAATTTGCCTGCCAATTTTGTGGTTTACAATCTAAAAAACATCAAGAAGTCATTAATTTAGATCAAAACTATCGTAACAATAAATTCGCTAATTTAGTAACCGCTTGTAGCTTGTGCACACAATGCTTTTTTTTAGAATCAGTCGAAAGCTATGGTGGAGGGGTGTTAATTTATTTGCCTGAAATATCGCAAAATCAGTTGAATGGTTTTTGTCATTTATTATTTACCGCGATGAATACCGAAAGCAAATATAAAGAAACCGCACAAAATGCTTATCGTAACTTAAAATTACGCGCCGAAATTCTTGAAGATGAATGGGGATCCCAGTTACAGGAACCTTCAATTTTCGGTCAACTTGTTATTGAATCAGAAAATAAAGCGTTACTGAACAAAAAAATTTTTAGCACGATTCGTTTATTGCCTTCACGGGCAGGATTTAGGTATCAAAGTATAGATTGGTCACGTTCACTAACCGCTATTTTACAATAAAAAAATGCATGGCTAAAATTCTAGATTCATTTTTAGATGGAATAGATTCCTTTCTAGCCTGGTTAAGTACTTCACTTAAGCAGACAGTGGAATCCTATTGTGATTTAGAGACTGCTGATAGTCCCACGGTATTAGTTGCACATGATGGCTCACTTATTTCTGTCATCCAGATTGTGGGTGTGACCCAACTTATTGGAACCACTGAATTTCAGCGCTTGCACGAAGGACTCACGCAAACCTTGCAAACGGCGCTGTCGCGATCCGGTCATGCACTGCAAGTTTTGTTTCAATATGATAGACAGGCGGTTTCAGAACTACTCGAAGAAATTTTAGAGCCCGGTAAACAAACCAGTCGACGCTTAAAATTAGATTTAAATGATTTATTTGCTGAGCGTATTAATTTTCTAGCAAAACATTGTGCCTCTGAAAATGTTTATTTTGTTTGTTGGACACGTCCAATGAGCTTAACGACTGAACAATATCAGCGTTCTAGTAAGGATAAATTAAAATTTATTCGCGAAAAAAAAATTCCCCCATCGATACTCACACAGAATGTGATAGCCGCTATTCCCGACTTGCGTGATACCCACGATGCGTTTATTCGTTCGATACGTCATGATTTAGCTAATTTATATATTGCGGCTAATGTATTAGAAGTGCATGATGCCGTACATGCCATACGTTCGGTGGCTGATCCTGCGTTTACCGATAAAAATTGGCGTGCCGCCTTACCAGGAGATAAAATTTCACTGAAAGAATATGATCGCTCGAATCATACACTTTCCGATATTCTATGGCCTTCCTTGGCTCGGCAAGTATTACCTCGTGATGCCGAGAATTTGGATTTAAGGACGGTCCGTTTTGGCGACAGAATTTATTCTTGCGTTTTTATTGATCTGTTACCAAAAGAAATAAAAACCTTTAATTCTTTATTGCAACGGACATTATCTGCCAGAATTCCATGGCGTATCTCGTTTTTTATTGAAAGTGATGGTTTACGCTGTATTAAATTACGATCGGTATTGGCTTCTATATTAAGCTTTTCATCAGCGCAAAATCGCTTACTGAGTGATGCCAATAATTTATTACAATATGTGGCGATTAATACCGATGATGCGGTGGTGAGATTACGCGTAGCAGCATGTACTTGGGCGCCCGAAGGGCAAATTGGTTTGTTACGCACCCGTGCGGCTGAACTCGCAAAAGCAATTGAAGGCTGGGGCTCCTGTGATGTCTCTGAAGTATCAGGCGATCCGTTTGGTGGTTTGGCATCGACGCTGTTAGGTATTTCCGCAGAAAGTGTTGCAACACCGACCATCCTGCCTTTTTCGCAAGTCGTTTATATGTTACCGATTACCCGACCGGCATCGCCTTGGAAAACCGGCGCGCAACTATTTCGTAGTCCAGATGGTAAACCCTGGCCATTTCAGCCGGGTTCGAGTGAACAGAGCACCTGGATCGATTTGATTTATGCTCGTCCAGGCTCCGGAAAATCAGTTTTATCGAATACCTTAAATTTAGCATTATGTTTAGCCGGCGGTTTACAACGTTTACCACGTATTGCCATTATTGATATTGGTCCTTCGAGCAGTGGTTTAATTTCGCTATTGCGAGAAGCTTTGCCGGTTGCGAATCGGCATTGGGTGGCGTATCACCGCTTACGTATGACAACGGATTATTCGATAAATCCTTTTGACACTCAATTGGGTTGTCGTTACCCGACCCCTCAAGAACGTAGTTTTTTAGTTAATTTTTTAACCCTCTTAACCACGCCATTAGGTGCGATTAAACCTTATGATGGCATTTCCGATATGGCCGGTTTGATCATCGATGAACTTTATAAAAATTTAGCCGATGAAGGCACACCTTATCCTTACACCGCAGGTATTGAACCTTTGGTCGATGGAATTTTAGAAGAAATGAGTTTTATCTCTGATCAGCATACCACTTGGTGGGAAGTAACGGATGCATTATTTATTTCTGGATTTCCACATGAAGCGATGCTAGCACAACGTTATGCAATGCCATTACTGGCGGATGCCGCGGCGATTTGCCGAACGCCCATCATTGAAGACCTGTATGGAAAAATAACAGCGCCAACGGGTGAAAGTTTAATTAACGCTTTTGCACGAATGATTTCCAGCGCCATACGCGAATATCCCATTTTATCTCGCGTAACCCGCTTTGATTTGGGAGAGGCAAGAATAGTTTCTTTAGATTTAGATGAAGTGGCAAAAAGCGGTGGTGATGCGGCGGATCGGCAAACGGCAGTAATGTATATGTTAGCGCGGTATGTATTAGCGCGACATTATTATTTGAGTGAAGAAAATTTAAATGATATTGCTAGCCAATATCGTGAATATCACAAGCAACGGATTGCCGAGTTGCGCGAAGATCCTAAACGGATTGTGTTTGATGAATTTCATCGTACTTCAAAAGCTAAAGCGGTTCGTGATCAAGTGATCGTGGATATGCGTGAAGGCCGAAAATGGAATATTCAGATTGCTTTACTTTCTCAGTCCTTAGACGATTTTGATGAAGTCATGGTGGAGTTTGCTACCTCTATTTATATTATGGATGCGGGTCCTGCCCAGTCAGTAGAAAAATCGGCAGAAACCTTTGGCTTATCACCCACTGCTAAAATTGCGTTGCGTACCCGCGTGCATGGTCCACGTGAAGGGGGAGCAACCTTCTTAGCACAATTTGCTACAAAAGAAGGTATGAATACCCAATTGTTAACCTTAACTTTAGGTCCCATTGAGTTATGGGCATTTAGTACGACCGTTGAAGATGTTAATTTACGTAATCGACTTTATCATCATCTAGGTCCAGTGGAAGCACGCCGGGTGCTAGCACGTTTATTTCCCAACGGTAGTATTAAGAAACTGGTAGAAAGACGTTTAGCGACTCTAAAAGAAGAACACGGTGTCATTACTGAAGACTCTAGCTTAGGAATCATTGAACAAATTGCCGCTGAAATTTTAACTAATTATACCAAGGATCCAGAATTATCTAGCGCTTCGATCAGTTAACAGAAAATAATATTAACAAAAAGGATGCAAGTAGGACTATGGAGAATCATGAAGATAGTTTTGTCTTTTTACCAAAAAAAGAATTCAGCAACGATAAGAAAACCGCTCTCAAACATATCCGTTTTGGCAATAATAGTCTTGATAAACAATTTATACGCGATATTGAATTCATTAGTTTAGCGATAGTGCAATGCGGCCAATCTCAACAAGATAAAATTAAAGCAGATATTTTATTAAAAAGTATGCTTTTATTATTTTTTGGCCATGTCTATTATCGACATCGTTCCGATCAGTGTTTTTATCCTTTCGGTAGCTTGGATTCCTTTTTCAACGATTCGGTATTTAAGCATTTCCCTATTGCGGCTATTTTATTGCATGGTAGTCGAGTATTAATAGAATTTTCTAGCTCTATTGCCTCTCCATTCATGGATTGGTTGATAATCGATAAAAGCAGCTGGCGTTATTTAGCAACGCATGGGATTAGTGCTTTGACGGTAGCTGAAGTAGTTCATCCTCAAAGTTTACATTCAACTTATAAATTTTTAAAGGAAGAAAAGGTCAGTAGTGCCTATGCTGCGATTAATTTGGTATCGAATTCTATTACAGGCTTATTAAATAATACTTATTTTAGTTTGTCAGCAGCGGCATCAGTGTCAGAAAAAGTGTGTGAGGCCGAGCATTATGGCTTTGATTTAGCCTTAGGCGGTGTGGGCAATCAACATTTTGTTTCGAAGAAAATTATTCAGAATAATGGCGAACATGGTCATTTATATATTAATTTTTATCAAGATCTTACCCAAAAAAAACAGTCGGGATTATTGTTAGGGATAGAACAATCGGCTCCAGGAAAATCCGATCAATACGGCGGCCAACATGATATCTATGCCAGTGATAAAGAATATAGTGCCTCTGGAGGTGATTTTTTTTGTAAAAAACCATGCTTAGCACTTTATCAAAACGAGTATCAAGGATTAACGACTCTGCCTTTCGCTAATTATTACGATAGTCTCTGGAATAGTATCACTGAAGAGACTTTGGCTTTAATTAAAAACAGTTTTGACAAATGTCAATCGTTATTGAGCTTGCTACCCAAAGAAAAAAGTCTTGATTTTATTAAACAGTTGCTGAGTGGGCCGGCTGGGGCTAACCAAAACGATTTTGACGAATTATTCGATCGTTACTTTCAAGAAATTCCGCAAATGCAATTAAAAATAAGTACACAGGATGCAGTCAAAAGTGATTTAAAGGATTTGCAACGACGTCTCAAGAATTTAACCAGTGAAAAACAACAGTTAGAACTAGAACTCACTCACCTAAAAACCGACATGCAACGGCAAGTAGAGGCTATAACCACTCAACAATCTGAAGAATTAATGAAGCTCAGTGAACAATTACGTCAGTTAGCGATTGAAAAAAATAAATTAGAAAAAAATAATCAGCAATTAACGAATCAGTTAATATTACAACGCGAACACCTTAGCCAACTCCAAAATGATAAAAATAGTTTATTATTGATTAATCGAAGTGATGAGTTTATGCAAACGGTCATTCAACAAATGGGTTGGTTTGCAAATAAATCCCAGAAAAAAAATATCTTACTCGCTTTACAGAAAAAAACCCGGGAAGAAGGCATAAACATCGAGAAATTAACTTATTTGTTAAAAAATTTTATCAGTGTCAGTCTAATGAATCGTTATTATTTCAAACATGAAACTCATTCCGCAAAAGCTTGTTTGTTAAATTTAAATTTACCTCACTATCAACCTTTAGCGATACTTTTAGAGTTAGGTAACCCCATACAACACAATAATTTATTAGATGGGGTGTCTGATAATGAAATCAAAAAAAAATATTATATTTCAGCAAAATATAAAAACAATCTTTACCGTTTTTATCAAGAAGATAATGCAGAAAAAAATCAATTGAGTGAAAATAGACTAAGTTTAGCCACCCAGCAAATAATGTATCAATTAGGGACCAAAAAATAATTTTTTTAAAAAAGGAGAAAAAAAGATGTTAAAAACAGTTAGAAAAATGGATGAAGCACTTTTATTGCGTCGATGTGCCGCTAAAGGCGATTTTCAACAAGTTCAAGAGATTTTAAATCGAAATAAAACTAATCCAGATTTTAATATAGATGCTCAGAGCTCAAATGGGAATACCGCATTGCATTGGGCATGCTTTTACGCAAAAGAACTTCATCAGGGTTTTTCTGAAAAATATAGTGAAATCATTCGATTATTAATTGAAAATGCTGCCGATCATCAAGTAAAAAATAAACGTGGAAAAATTCCGCCTGATTTTCTTCAGGGCATGCATGAAAATGTACCCAAAGATTTTTCATCACAAGATCAAATACAAGATTCTTGTTACTTCTCTTTAATTCAAACATTATTAAGACTACAGTGCGTGAAAATTACAATACCTGAAGAACTAAAAGGCGAACTCGCGCACGCGACCACTTTTTATTTTATTATTGATTCATTGAAATTATTTGATTTTTTTCCGCCAATTAATGATCCGCAAAAAACCATCACTGTGTTGAGCTTAGGCTGTGGTATCTCTTCCGAAATATTTCCGCTTATGATGTATTTTCACTATCAAAATAAGCAAGTTAACTATATTGGTATAGATAATAATAAGGCACTTATCGAGGATAATAAAAGAAGATATGCCGCTTATGAAAATATAAAATTTATCTGTGCGGACGCGACAAATCTTGATGAAATAAACATTCACATAGACCCTAATTCGATTGATTTAGGAATATTACGTAATGGAGACTTTAGCGAACTTTGGAAGAGACAGAAGATATTTGGGAAAATAATCGATGAAATATTCCCTTGTGTTTTAAAGCCAAACTTTCCATTGTTACTTAGCTTCCAAACTAGGGAAGAGTTAGAGATATGTACCCAAAAAACTCAGGTTCTGCAAAATTTTAAGAAATTTAAATCTAATAATTTTTGTGATGTGGGTACACTATGTCTTATTTTTGGACAAGTCCAAAATAAAACTGTTTTTACTTACTCTGATAGATTTACCGCTATTTTAAATGTAGAAAAAACTGCTGAGGATGAGCAAATGCCATTAAGTCATTTTCGCCAATTAAGTGTTTAAAAGGTTAATCTTGAATGATGTCGATACGTAAGGCATGGATTCCATGACGCATGCTGTCACCGAGTGCTGCATAAACCAGTCGGTGGCATTCGACCAACGGTTTATTTTTAAACAAGGGTGAGGCAATCCGTACCGCAAAATGACCTGCGCCTTCTTCAGCATGACCTAGATGTTGATCGCCTTCATCAATGATGTCCAAAAAAGTAGGAGCAAGCGCTTGATTAAGTTTTTTTTGGATAATGGCTGCAGTGGGGTTAGTCAAATTATTTTTCATGTTTTTTCATCGGATCGAATATAACGTGCTAAATAAATAGCTTGTACAAGTATAAATACAAACGTAATCCCCAACAAGCCAAATAACTTAAAGTTGACCCAAGTATTGGTATCAAAAGTATAAGCGACCCATAAGTTAATGCCGCCCATCAAGGTAAAAAAGATTATCCAATTTCTATTTAAAGAGGCCCAGAGATGAGCAGGTAAGGCAATATTGGTTTCTAACAGATGCTGAATCAGCGGTTTTTTTCCAACATATTGAGTCACCAAGGCGGCGCATGCCAGCAGCCAATATAATGCGGTAGGTTTCCATTTAATGAATAATTCATTATGCAGTAAGAGTGTGCCGCCACCAAAGAAGAGGATGAGGACTAAGCTAATAAGTTGTATACTAGGGACGCTACGGTGTTTAAACCAGTAACTGATGACCTGTAATAAGCTGATAATAATAGCCGCCGCGGTTGCAGCGTAGATGCCAAAAAGCTTGTAAACGATAAAAAAGACAACTATAGGTAAAAAATCGAAGAGTAGGTGCATGAAATCAAGTAGTAGAGACTCAATAAGGCCTTAGTATATAACAGTGAGACTTGTTTAGGAAAGGGTTAGTAAATGTGAGCCAGTTTCTCAAAATCCATCCAGAAAATCCCCAGCTACATTTAATTCGGCTTGCCGCGAATACATTGATGAAAGAAGGGGTCATTGTTTATCCGACTGACTCCGCCTATGCTTTGGGTTGCCAACTGGGTAACAAAAAAGGCTTGCAGCGTATCAGACAAATACGGCAGCTAAAAGATCAGCATTGTTTGACTTTATTATGTCGTGATATTTCGGAAATGGCCGTTTTTGCTCAGCTAGAAAACCCTATTTTTCGTTTAATAAAAGCCAATACGCCGGGTCCATACACCTTTTTATTGCCAGTGACTTCGCATGTACCCCGTTATTTAGTCAATGTAAAACGCAAAAGCATAGGCATAAGAATTCCTGATAACAAAATTGTGCATGCACTTTTAGAAATGATTGACCAACCTTTAGTTAGCACCACCTTGATTTTGCCGGACACTGAGTTGCCTTTATTAGAGCCGGAAGCGATGTGTGATATTTTAGGCAAGCGCGTTGATTTAGTGATTGATGGTGGTTTTTGCGGTTTAGAACCGACAACGGTTATTGATTTATCCCGCAATACACCAGAAATTATTCGTTGTGGTAAGGGCGATATAAAACCATTTCAATCTATTTAATAAAAAATAAAAGGGTATTTATGAAAGTTCGTACACGTTTTGCACCCAGTCCTACCGGTTATTTACATATCGGTGGCGTAAGAACCGCATTATATTCCTGGCTATATGCAAAAAAACAACAAGGTCAATTTATTTTACGTATTGAAGATACCGATACCGAACGATCTACAGCGGCAGCAACCGAGGTTATTTTGCAAGGTCTGGAGTGGTTAGGCTTAGATTATGACGAAGGTCCTATCTTTCAAAGTCAACGTTTAGGCCGCTACCAAGCCGTGTTAGCACAATTGTTAAACGAAAATAAGGCCTACCGTTGTTATTGTTCTAAAGAACGTTTAGCTGAGCTGCGGGAAAGACAGCTTGCCGAGAAACAAAAGCCTCGTTATGACGGTTATTGTCGAGATAGAATTTCGGCGCCGAATCAACAAAATTATGTCGTGCGTTTTCGTAATCCTTTAGATGGCGAAGTCGTGGTCGAGGATCAAGTTCACGGCCCGGTTATTTTTCAAAATAGTGAATTGGATGATCTGATCCTTGCGCGCAGCGATGGTACGCCCACTTATAATTTTACGGTGGTAGTGGATGACAATGATATGCAGATTACGCATGTCATACGCGGCGATGATCATCTGAATAATACACCTCGGCAAATCAATATCTTGTTAGCTTTGGGTGCTAATTTGCCCGTGTATGCTCATTTACCGATGATTTTAGGCAGCGATGGTAAAAAGCTTTCAAAGCGCACCGGTGCGGCTAATATTTTACAATACCGAGATCAAGGTTATTTAGCGGATGCGATGTTAAATTATTTGGTTAAATTAGGTTGGTCACATGGCGATCAAGAAATTTTTTCGCGTTCAGAAATGATTAACGCTTTTGACTTGGATCATTTAAATAAAGCGTCTGCAGCCATTAATCCTGATAAATTGATTTGGTTAAATCAACATTATTTAAAGACCGATGAGCCTCAACAAATTGCTTGCTTATTAGCTAATGAATTTCAGCGTTTAATGATTCCCACGAAAAATGGACCGGATTTAATTGAAGTAGTGCTATTACAACGTGAAAGAGTTAAGACTTTAGTTGAAATGGCCGAGAAAAGTACTTATTTTTATTTAGCGCCGACTTTAGATAAACAGGCAATTTCCGAAGACATCGCGGCTGTATTAAGCGTGTTGGCCGATCGTTTTTTAGCGCTGAGTGTTTGGAGCGACGAATCGATACATAGCATGTTACTCGAAACGGCCGAAGCATTGTCTTTAAAGTTAGGTAAAATCGCGCAGCCTTTGCGTTGGGCCATCACCGGAAGTAATGTTTCACCTCCCATCAATGCTACTTTGCGTATTTTGGGTAAAAAGGAAGTGCTGAATCGTTTGCAAGCGATTTTATCTTGAATAAACTTAAATAAAATAACATTTTTTTATAAAAAATGTTATAACTTTTATTAAAATTATTTGTTTTTTTAATTTTAATTGTAATTTAGTTAAGTTTACAATCTGCGCTACTCTTTTAAAAAGGAATTTATGATGAATAATAATTCTCAATTATTTAGTTCTTGGCCTATTCCACAAGCAATGAAGCTTTTTTTATCCTGGCAAGAAAAATGGTCAGACGCTTTCTCAGTAGGTGCCGATGGTTTGCTTTTGCAGACTTTGTCCGAAGAGCTCAAGGACGTTAATTATTTTAGTAACTTGGTTGATACGCAACAATTTTTTGAGTTCTTAAAAAAATTGATTGAATCTAAGCCGCAAGATAGTCAGGTTTTAAAAGAAATAAATACCATTAATACAGATATATTTGGGAAAATTAGTTTAAAAACCTGTTTTAATCTCAACGAAGCGAAGGTTGCCATAGAATATCTTGGTTTTTTAAATCTACTATTAGAAGCAAATCATCGTTATTTATTGGCACGATCTGAAATGACTATTGATGCCAATCATTTTTTAATCCTGCCAAAAATTCGCTTTGAATCAGCGAATTTTCTCACTCAATTTCATCATACTTTATTAACAAGTTTTGAATGTAAAAAATTTCTAGAAGATTCTTCGGTTTTGTTGGAAAGTATTTCAAATTTAGCAAAATCAATCAAAAAGAAACGCTTTGAAAATAATGCACGCGCTATCATGCAATTGTTTGATATGTAGGGTGTTTTAGCGGACCGCTTGAAAACTTCTCAAGACTTGAGCTTAAATGCGTCGAGCCTAGAACGTTTGATACAAGAAAAAAGTTATTTGATCTACCGAAGATTTAAACCATTTGTTCGAAATCCAATTTTAAAATATAGCTATTATAAATTATTTTTGACCCAAGCTTATCAAAAGGCTGAGAATTTTACCCAATTATGTCGAAGTGATGCACACCGCCGGCAATGTATTTCGGAATATGATCGATTTCTTGATAATTATCATTGTGCAGTCGATCGATTTCCTCATTTCTTGATCGATATCAAAAATAATAACCATTTTTAAATTGATCTGCATAGCGTCTGTACGGCTATGCGTCGTGCAGAAGCTTTTGTTCCTTGGATGGAAGACAATTTTGGGTTTAGGTCACATTATAATGTGAGTCAATACACTTTACATTTATCTGCTTCTGAACAAGATTTTTTAATTGATAAATTTCTTTTTGAAAAGGATGATCCGTTAAAAAAATCTTATTCGGTGCCAGCGACTTATTTTCAAGCAGAGAAATCTAGGCAAACGGATATATTAATGGGTTCAGCTTATACTTATAGCTTGGACGCTTCTACGTTAGTTCATGAATATACTCATCATCTAACTGCCTTATTTATTAATAATTTAGAATTAGATTTGACGATAATTGAGGGCCTTGCTGAATTAAATTCAGTCGGAATTTGCTCAGAGAGACATATTCGTGATCTCAAAAATTATGTAAACGATAGTTATATTTTTGAGTTCTTTAAAGTGCGTAAATATCCATTCTACTTTAATGCACTAAAATGGGTGGCGTATTTAATCAATGAACAGCCGGAATTGTTTAAAAAATTTATAAATTTTTTGCAAAAAAATGATACTGAGGGTTTTTATGACGGTCTTGATGCTTTTATCGATAACGACTTCAATCGACAGGCGTTTGTGAATTGGTCTCATCAGCAGGTCAATAGTTGCATTACTTATCTCAGTCGTTTTCCTAAGGGGCATCAGCCGCCTATCCTTTATTTAAAAGATATTAGTGCTTATTTAAATAAGATACAAAACTTTAGCGAGCCTAATGTTATTTTGAGCAAACGAGATTTGTCATCTCAAGCCATGGAATTAGATGTGTATGAAGCAATAGTGAATTCCTGTTTTAGTCGTGAAACACAAGAGAGGAGTAAAGAACGCTGGCAACGGATAGATACAGGAATACCTTTGTATTTAACGGCATTATTCGCTGGAATGACTTCATCTATTCTGGATGATGTTGGTTTGGTTTATAAAGATAACTATCCTTCGCTTCCTGCTTATCTCACCAAGGGCTTTAAACCGTTTGTATTTGCCGTAACAAGCGCCGGTTTGAATACGATCTTTTTTGATCAAGCGGTCGTTGAGGTAGAGGAGAGGTTTGCACGATTTTTTGTTTATTTTGTAATGAATTTTCTTGCCGTGGTGATTGCTCAACCTATCAATAAACAATTAGCAGACTGGATCCAAAACAAAGCACTTAACTTTTTTGTACAGATGATGACCTGGACTTTATTATGGAATCCGAGTTTATTCCTATCCGAAAGCAGACAATTATTTTCGACATTATTTTTACAAGTTACGCAAGCTTTATGCTTTAAAGTCGGAGAAGAAACTTATCAAATGGGAAAAAGGATTTGTTCGCCTTTTTGGAAAAGAAAAACGCCACCAGCATTCAATATAGAAGCAGAATTTTTAAACAGCGATAATGACGAAGAACCTTTTGTGAGTAACGTTAATTTAAGAGTATTCAAACAGTGAAATAAGTCGTTTAACTCACAGTTGACAGGTTAGGTTACTGCGGTAAAATGCACAGCACGGGGCTATAGCTCAGCTGGGAGAGCGCTTGCATGGCATGTAAGAGGTCAGCGGTTCGAGCCCGCTTAGCTCCACCAATCAATTTCATCATTGACAACATTTTTACACCCTCCTGAAAATTTCTATTAATCCGATAGGCTATCTGTAAAAAATAATTCCTGATGCTTAATATTTTTTTAAGTTAAGTTTCCTATCCTAGTGAGAGGGGGGATTTCTATGTCAAATCACGGTTTATTTGAAATTACGCAGTTAGAAGATACCCAAGCTGCTTGGGAGATTTTTTTCAATCGTTTCTACTCTGCAGAGATTCCCAAGCAGGTTAATGTAGAGTTCGACGCAAAGCAACGTGAGTTTATTCCTAGAACGGTAAAAAAGGCTAAGCACAAAAGGTTTGCCTGGGATGAAGAAACTAAACTCGCTTATTATTCCGATAAGGATGGAAGAACTTCCCATTCTGACGATTTTGATGATTTTTTAAAGGGTAATAGGGTTAAAATTCCTGTTGAACTTAATGAAACTGATTTTAAGCGTGTTGAACAAGCTATTCTCCTGGGGAATTATGAGGATGAGCTATTTAAGAATAAAAACCATGTTTTTTATGCTTTATGGTTATTTAAGCTAAATAAAATTAACCGTCAGCAATTAAGTACATTACTCGCCAGAGATCAGTTTCCAGAAAATTATCCCATGGTAAAAACATTTCCTATTCTGGATAAACAAGGTGAATTTACTGAAGATACGCAGCAAATGCTTATTCCCATTTTGAAAAATAATTATTTTACTAAATTGAAGGATTGGCATTTGCAACGATTCCGTTTACTCATCCAAGCGGCGCCAAAATCAGAACAAGTTTTTTATATTAGCGAATGCGATCCGCACAGTGTCACCGTTGAAAAAGGTGATGACCAGCTAGGAAACTCCTTAAAAAGGATAGAAGCTTGGGAACGCACGCAATATCAGGATCGTTTATATGACCTGCATTTATCTTTTGGTGTTATTGAAGCGCGGCAAATTGCATTAAAGGGAGTTCACGCTGCAGCAGAATGTTTGAGGTTGGGGCAATGGCCTCCTCTCGACGGCTCTTTGTTCTAAACCACGGATCAAAAAGTAACTTGCAGTTATGAGTAGGGCCATTTGAATACCCATTTCGAGCATAAACTCCGGACTGTTTCGTATTTGACTTACTACCAGACTGCTATCGCGTTCTCGATCATAAAAGGGTAGATTAACAATAGTAGCGATGTTTTCGCGTACATCGGGACTGAGCGGCACACTGCAACGTAAATACCTTCTCAAACCAAATAATAAAAAACCGATTAAGAAATTTAGATTTTGATCCATAAGAACCTCATTAACGATTGAATGGTTGCGGATATTAACCGGTAATGAAAGAATTTTACAATAAGTGAGGCAGTTTCATAAAATATCCCTTTGGACATAGATTTTTCTAGAAAAATAAATTATAAGTCGCAAGTGAGAATTGATAATTCTGTTTTATAGATTGAGTAAAAGCTTATGCTAAAATTGTTTATAGCTATTGTTGGATGTGGATTGTTTTTGAGTAACAACGTTTTTGCCGGTGACCATTACGCTGTTGTCTGTGCGCCGAGCATTAAACAAAACCCTGAGATTAAACAAGCGCTAAAATGGTACCGAGATTCTGCTGAGAAAAAAGCGATTTATCACCAAACCTATAACCTAGGATTGGCTTATATCAAACAATGGTTAGGACAACATCACCCTAAACCTAAAACCTGGGGTGTGGTATTGGATATTGATGAAATCACCTTAGATAACTCTTGGTATTTTTATCAATGTTCCAGTCTAGTGGCCGATCCCGCAACCTTCTCGCATTTTGTGACCATTCCACAAAAATCGCAGGCATTACCGGGGGTAATTGCATTTACGCATCAGGTTCATGAATTAGGTGGTTATGTGAGTTTGATTTCTAATCGTGATGGTTCTTATATTGATAAATCAGGCATTAGCGCTCTGCAAGCGACCATCAATAATTTAAAACAACAACACGTGACATTTGATCAAGTTATTCTTGCTAATAATAAACAATCAACACACCCCACCGATAAAAATCCACGTTTTAATGCGGTAATCCACGGTTGTTATGATGCACATGAGATGGTTTGGTCGAATAAGTTACCATCTCATCAAATAATTGCTTATTTTGGCGATAATATTCAGGATTTTCCAAGCTTAAAACAAACGACTCTGTATGCTTTAGAAGATACTGCATCTGCCTATAATAAATTTGGTCAAGCTTATTTTATTTTACCTAATCCTTTATATGGTAGTTGGCAAGCTAATTGGTATGAATAATTTTTTGTTGGTTATTGTTTGAAGAACGCTAAAAGATCCTGATTAATTTGGTTTTTTAATGTTGAACATAAACCATGAGGTGCTCCTGGATAAACCTTTAATTGCGAACCCTTGACAAGTTTTTCTGTGAGTAATGCTGAGCTGTTGATTGGTACAATTTGATCAGCATCACCGTGCATGATCAAAGTGGGAATATCAAATAAGTATCCATGTCATTACCTTGCCAGGCCTGCGTGGAACGACCATGACCACGACGATCATGGGCAATGCAGCGATAGCCATGGATTTGCTAGAAACAACATTTGATCTTCAAAAGCATCGGCATTCAGTGGCCAGCCATGACTGAAAACCACGGCTTGTCCTTTGCCCCAATCTTTGTAATAAAGTATTAATATCAGCGGCATGTTCTTTGCCCACTTTAAGGTAACTCATATCAACTCCTGTAGAAAATCAATCGAGGTCAATTAGGAATTATTTATTGTTTTGTTTAAATGTACAATATTCTTGTTGTGCAGGACAATTTATTATCGCTTTTCTGCCAAGAATAAAGGGTTTGTTTTCTCGACCATGTCCAAAATAAGGAAAATAATAAACCGGAATAGTGGTTTTTTTAGCAAACGCAGTAATCACAGTTTTGACGATTAATCGTTGTTCATCGGTTGGGTCTAAGGGATAAAACTGACCAAAAATAATCGCTTTTGGTTTAAAATCGGTTTTATAAAGTAATTGATGTAAGCTACGATTCAGTTGCCGAAAACTGACACCGGTATCTTCTAAGATTAATAAATCATGAGTAAAATCATGTTCATATCCTGTTGTAAAGAAGGACCGAATTAACGTGAAATTTCCAACTAATACGGTTCCTTGTAGCGCTTGCGCTTGTAAAGCGGACTGATTTAATGGAATGAAATGTTGATAATAAATCCCTCGAGTAAATAAATTTTTGATCCAGGGAATGGTTTCTCGATCATTAATCCGTATTTGTTTGCTATCGGGTTTACTCATTTCTTTATTATAAGCAGCAACAACACCATGTACTGAGGGCCAAGCTAAAACCGTGTTTACAAAATAATGGATCGCCGTGACATCACTGAAGCCTACAATAATTTTTGGTTTGGTTTTTTTAAACGATCTTTTTCAGCATATAAACTTGGAAGTAAATTCATAGCGCCTGCACCACCACGCACCATCCAGATAATATCAATACTTTTATCGAGCAAAGCCGCTTTTAATACGGCGGCACGACTACGATCGGTATTAACATACCCGAAATCCGAAACGACTTGATTTAAGTATTTCGTCGTAACCTAGTAACCTTTTTTTTAAGTTGCTGTTTTATGGGTTCAATGGTGTCTTCGTTGTATTGCGTGGAACTTGTGATGAGGGCACCTTAAGATAGGTCATGGCTAAAATTGGTTTAGCCAAAAGCAAAGTTACTGTAATAAAAAGAAAAATTATTTTTTTTAGCATGATTAAACCTGAATCTATTATTCCTTATTATAATAAATTATGCTTCTCAATTAAGAAATGCAACACCAAGATAGAGTAAATTTGTTGGAATTACTTGATGAGCCTCCATTTGTTAAGTTCAGCAAGAGAGCAAAGATCTTAAATGAGGTGATAAAAATATTTAAAAAAAGTGCCCTCGATAATCACTATCGAGGGTTTAGCTTAGATGAATTTGAACGCGTGGATTAACTTTTAGTTTTTTGATCTTGATCGTAATGACTATAGCTACGATGACGTAATTTGGGTTCTCCACCATAGCGTCGGGTATTATTGCGGCGCTGTGGGGAAGGATGATTCGTATTAGTAGGTGTGATATTCGTCGAAGCAGTGCTACTTGAGGAAAGATTACTGCTATTAACGACTCGATCTGCAACGGGATTTTTTTCTGTATGGGCGATTGATTTTTCTTGCTGTGGAAGCAGCGCCTTGTTCTCCGGATTATGATGATGTGAAGCGGGTTTAGCCGTGGTTTGAGTGATCTTTTCTTCGCGAGTCATTTGTTGCGAATTTAGTTTCTGCTCGTGCTTGATTGAGTTTTTTTCCACGGGTTGTCGTCTTTTATTGGACGCTGCTTTTTTTTCTGTTGTGGCATCAGCAGCAGAGATAGATTTGTTATGATGATGACTATTTTGTTGATGCGAGGCTGATTCATAACGCTGTTGATGATGTTTGTTAAAACGATTCTTTGCTGACGGGTTGCTATTATGATGACGGTGCTGTTGTCCCCCACTATTATCTTCGCTTCCAGTGCCCCCTTCTCCG
>Ga0066652_100000368_pt1 | contig 22318 bp, 17 predicted proteins | sample GraSoiAngelo_101_FD_71413 | JGI IMG/M metagenome (GOLD analysis project Ga0066652, IMG submission 71413) | Grasslands soil microbial communities from the Angelo Coastal Reserve, California, USA - 14_0903_02_30cm | ecosystem: Environmental > Terrestrial > Soil > Grasslands | place: USA... | reverse complement strand
ACGGCCTCGCGCTCCCGCTCCCGCGCATCGATCTGCGCGGGAAGTGCGTCGAGCTCGGCGCGCTCCTTGAGTGACAGCTTCCGCTTCTTCGGCTCGCGTGGCGCCTTCGCTGGCGCCGCTGCACGCCTGGGTGCCGTCACAGGGGCGACGTCCGGCACGCGCTGCCGCACCCAGTCCGTGTAGCCGCCGACGTACTCGCCGATCCGGCCGCCGCCCTCGAACACCAGTGTGCTCGTCACCGTGTTGTCGAGGAAGGCGCGGTCGTGGCTCACGAGCAGCAGCGTCCCCGCGAAGTCGACGAGCAGTGCCTCGAGCAGGTCGAGCGTCTCGAGGTCGAGATCGTTCGTCGGCTCGTCCATCACGAGCAGGTTGAACCGCCGCGTGAACAGCCGCGCGAGGAGCAGGCGATTCCGCTCGCCCCCCGACAGCGCGGCGACCGGCGTTCGTGCGCGCTCGGGGCGGAAGAGGAAGTCCTCGAGGTAGCCGTGCACGTGCCGTCGTGCCCCGCCGATCTGCACGAACTCCGCGCCGTCGGCGACGCTGTCGAACACGCTGCGCTCCGGGTCGAGCTGCTCGCGCAACTGATCGAAGTAGGCGATCTCGAGCCCCGTGCCCATCCGAATCGTGCCCGCGTCGGGCACGAGCTCGCCGAGCAGGAGCCGGAGCAGCGTCGTCTTCCCCGACCCGTTCGGTCCGATCAGACCGACGCGATCGCCGCGCATGATCGTCGTCGTGAGATCGCGCACGATCGGGCGGTCGCCGCGCGAGAAGCGCACGTCGCGCGCTTCCACGACGAGCCGTCCCGAGCGTTCCGCCTCCTGCGCCTGCAGCCGCACGTTGCCGCTCCGCTCGCGGCGCGCGCTCCGCTCCACGCGCAGCGCTTCGAGCGCGCGCACGCGCCCCTCGTTGCGTGTCCGGCGCGCCTGGATTCCCGTGCGGATCCACACCTCCTCCTTCGCCAGCGTGCGGTCGAACTCGGCCCACTGCTTCGCCTCGGCGTCGAGCGTGGCGGCCTTCCGCTCGACGTATCGATCGTAATCCGGGCCCCAGTCCACGAGCCGTCCGCGATCCAGCTCGACGATGCGCGTCGCGACGCGCCGGAGGAACGCGCGGTCGTGCGTCACGAACAGCAGCGTCGTGCCGTGGCCGATGAGGAACTCCTCCATCCACTCGATCGCATCCACGTCGAGATGGTTCGTCGGCTCGTCGAGCAGCAGCACGTCGGGCTCGCGCACGAGCGCGCGCGCCAGCAGCGCCTGTCGCTTCCGTCCACCCGACGCACGCGCGAACGGCGCATCGGCGTCGAGGCCGAGGTGCTGCAGCACCGTATCGACGCGCGTCTGCTGCTCCCACGCACCGGCGACGTCGAGATCGCGGTGCAGCCGATCCAGCTCCCGCAACGCCGCGTCGCTCTGCTCCGTCGCCACGCGATGACTCGCCGCGTGGTAGCGCGCCAGCAGACTGCCCGTCGGCCCGAGCCCCGCCGCGACGACGTCGAACGTCGTGCCCTCCAGGTCGCCCGGCACCTCCTGCTCGAGCCGCGCCACCGTGGCCCCCGTCTGCCACACCACCTCCCCCTCGTCCGGTGCGACACTGCGGTCGAGGACCGACATGAGGGTGCTCTTCCCCGCGCCATTGCGGCCGAGCAGACAGACGCGCTCCCCGCGGTCGATCCCCAGGCTGGCACGATCGAGCACCGCCGGTCCGCCAAAGGCGATCGAGACGTCGCGGAGCGAGACGAGTGGCATGGGGGGGAAGCTATCGCGGGTTCGCTCGTGCGCGGATGCGTCACGGGCCTCGGGATGCTTCGGCGTTTTCTCGACCGGTCGTTTGCGCGCGAGGCTCGGTGGCTGTCGTTCGAGTGTCGTCGCGCGGCGTTCGGTCGCAGGGCGACGACGAGTGGGATGCTCTCGGCCCAGGGCGCGACAATGCCGAATGGCAAAGGGCGCAACGAAGCCAGACGGCCCAGGGCGCAAGCATGCCAGATGACCCCGACGCCCCTGGTTCCGCGCCCCCGCACTAGCCCCGTTCGCCACCGACAGCCAATTTCCCGTCGCACCGCACGGAGCCTCGACCCATGCCTGAATTCGACCGCAAGACGCTCGGCTCGATCTCCGACGAGGAGCTGCTCGCCCTCGAGCTCGACGAGGCGCTGCCGATCGACGATTGGATGGCCGTGGAGAAGGAGCGCGGACGGCGCGAGGAGCGCCGGCGGCGCGAGGCGGCACGCGCCAACACGCCCACCGCTACCCCCGCCGTCCCGCGCGCCCGTGGCGAAGTCCTCGAGGACTACCGCGTCAAGGCGGCGCTCGCGCAGCTGCGCGCGCTCCTCGTGCCCGGCGAGACGATCGGCGCCTACGCCGTGCAGCGTCGCCTCTTCGCGCTCACGCATCGCCGCATCGTCGTCTGCGCCACGAGCGGCCGCTTCATCTCGCTCTCGCGCGGACTCTTCGGCGGCTACGTCCCCTACGACGTTCGCTGGCAGGACCTCGACGATGCGAGCATCAGCGCCGGCATGTTCGGCGCCTCGCTCACCATTACCTCGCTCGCGAGCGACGATCTCGCCTCGCGCGGCAACGCCGGCCGCACCGTCCGCATCGATGGCCTCCGTAAGGAACAGGCGCAGCAGGTCTACACGCTCTGTCAGGCCCAGGAGCAGGCGTGGCGCGAGAAGCGCCGCGTGCGCGACCTCGACGAGCTCCGTGCCCAGTCGGGGGGCGTCAACATCGGCGGCGCGCTCAACGGCGCTGCCGCCAACCTCGCCGCCGCGACCGGCGACCCCAACGAACGCCTCCACACGGCGAAGCAGATGCTCGACGAGGGCCTGATCACCGACGCCGAGTACGAGTCGATCAAGGCACGCGTCGTGGACGGCTTGTAGCCCGCGGCGCGTTCTTCGCGGCCGGCCGCGCCGCTGGCGCCACTGCCGCCCGTGGGGTGGGTGCATCGGGCTCGGGCGCGCCGCGCCGCGTGAACCGCGCCACGAACCCGCCGCGCGGCGCCAGCTCCACCGTCATCGTGTCGCGCCGGATCAGCGTCTCGGTCGCGTGGGCGAACTTGTCGACGTCCTCGCCGTCCGAGATCAGTGACACGTCGTACGTGCCGGCGCCGAGGAAGCGCAGCGGTACCTCCGCGATCGACACCATCGTGTCCGACGTGATCGCGCCGACGTACCAGTCCGTCCCGCGGCGCCGCGCCAGGACGGCGAGCTGGCCCGGATACCCGTCGATGAACCGCGTCTCGTCCCACGCGGTCGGCACCACCGTCAGGAACTGCCGCACGTAGTCGGGCTGCGCATCGATCATCGCCGGCGACGACGCGAAGTGCTGCAGGCCGCTCTCGAACACCACCGACAGCGCGAGCTCGTGCGGGTTCGTCGTCAGGTGCGGCAGCCGGTCCGGCGCGTCGCCCAGGACCATCGGCGCGTAGTCCATCGATCCGATGACGTTCCGCGTGAACGGATAGATCGTGTTGTAGATCGCCGCGTTGCGCTGGAACACCGAGTCGCCGTACTGCTCCGTACCCTTCACCGCCTCCATCGAGAGGAGATTCGGGTACGTCCGCTGCCAGCCGCGCGGGATCGTCGAGCCGTGGAAGTCGACGAACAGCTTGTTGGCGTACGCATCGCGCAGGATGTCCTGGTACAGCGCGACCACGTATTGCTTGTCGCTCAGCATGAAGTCGACCTTGATGCCCTTGAAGCCGAGCGCGGCGATGCGCTTCATCTCCGCGCGCCGCGTCTCCGGGTCGACCATGAGATCGCGCGGCCCGTCCTGCGCCTGGTTGTGCGCGCCACCGGAGTTGTACCACGCGATCAGCCCTACACCGCGCGCCCGCGCGTACTCCGCCAGCTCGCTCACGTCGCCGCCGTTGCCCATCTGCTGCCAGCCGGCATCGAGCAGCGAGTACTCCCAATGCAGCCGCGAGGCGAGGTCCACGAACGGGAACGCCTTCTGATAGTCGCGCGGGCTCGTCATGTCGCTCCACCAGCTCCACGATGCGCGGCCCGGCTTGATCCACGACACGTCGCTGAACACCTGGGGCTGCGCGAGGTCCGTCACCAGCGTCGACTCGACGATCGTCCCCAGCGTCGAGCCGATGATCAGCACGCGCCAGGGCGACGTCCACGGCAACGTGATGGCCGCCGCGCGCGGCGCCACGCCGTACGTCTCCTCGTCCTCCGGCAACCGCACGCGGTAGAGGCCGTCCTCGGCGCGCTGCTGCACGTGCACGCCGTACGACGTGCGGTCGAGTCCCGCTTCCGTCACCAGCACCCACGCGTCGCTCGTGTGGAACAGCATCGGCAGCGCCCAGCCGACGTTCTCCGGCGCTCTCGAGCCGATCGCGATGCCGTTGCGATAGTCGCCGTCGTACGCCGGCTCCCAGGTGTCCGCGCGCTGGTACGGCTGCATCCACGCACGGCCCGGCGGCAGATGGAAGCCGGTCGTCTCGTCGATGAGCGAGTCCTGCACCTGCGCGGTACCAGGGAAGCCGTAGCGGAACGCCACGCCATCGCGCATCGCGCGCACGGTGATCGTCATCAGCCCACCCGCGCCCTTGCGAAACGTGAAGACCCGCTGGCGGGCGCGCATCCGCACCTCGAGCTGCTTTCCCGCGACCATGCGATAGACGCCGCTCAGCTCCGTGACGGGTGAGGCGTTGATCAGCTCGAACCCGCGTCGGAAATCGTGGTCGCCCCGTGCGATCCCCAGCGGCGACGGCTCGATCACCACGTTCGCCGCGCCATCGGGCGTCAGCCGGTCCACCCGGTACGTCACCTGCTCGCCGTCGAACAGGAGCGAGAAGCGGAGGGTGCGCTCGCGATTCGTCACCGAGAGCGGCGGGTCTCCGGTCTCGGGCTTCTGGGCCGCGAGCGTGCGCGAGAGGAGGAGCGGAAGTGCCAGCAGGAGGGCGAGGAATCGGTGCACGCGCGCGCCGTTGCAGGGTGGGGTCGGGCCACGCCCGAGAGCTCGGATCGGCGGTGAGGGATCCTCTCGGTGCGACGGGACAACCTATCGCGCGCCCACTCGTCCGTACACCGCGGGCCCGGCACCGAGGACGTCCTCGGTGCCGGGCCCGCGACCCGTCGTGCGACGTGGATCACTCTTTCCAGCTCAACTGCGTCAGCGCGATCCGATACTCCTTCTGCTGCTCGTCCCACGTGATGCGATACGCGCTCGGATGGAAGCCCGCGGGGCTGTACTTCGCCGGCGTCGACACCGGGACCACCTCGTCCACGACCGCGGGATCGGTCGCCGTCTTCTTCTCGAGGATGTACGCCCGCGTGATCATCGGCTCGTCGAAAATGAACTGGCCGTCCCACGTGCCATAGATGAAAGTCTTGGTGAACTGGCGGTAGCCCGCGGGGTTGCCGGTCAGCTTCTGGAGCTCGGGCGACCGAACGTCCAGCCAGTGCAGTCCCATCTGCGGGATCGTGACCGCCGCCGCCGGGGCGTTGGCCGCCGTCGCTGCATCGAGGTAGAACGGCGCGCGATACTCGGGCGCGGGATAATTCGCCGCCTTCGTCGCGTACTGCGGATCGTTCGGCAGGATCGAGTTGCGGACCTCGACTGGTACGGTATAGAAGTGGAAGTCGAAGTGTGGATACGTGTACACGCTGTCCGGCTCGTGTCCCGCCGGGTTCCAGTCGAACTGGACGAACTTGTACTGCGTCGGATTCCGTGCCGGCAGGTCGAGGAGGTACATGTGCATGTTCGCCATCGGGTTGTTCGCCGTCGACACGGGCGCCGGCAGCCCCTCGAGCGCCTTCTCGCTCAGCGCCACGCCGACTTCGAGCGGGCGGCCTTTGTTCTGCTGGTCGAGGACGACGTAGGTGCGCACGGTACCGTTGCCCACCTTCTGCGGCGTGCCGTACTGGCGGTGCGCTCCGGCCTGGTCGAACGCGGCGCGGTCGAGAGAAGCGCTGGTGGACGCGACACTTGTCGATCCGGGGTCGGAGCACGCGACGAACGATGCGATGGCGAACGCGACGCTGGCGGTGGCGAGGATGCGGGTGCGTGACATGGTGGTGGCCTCGGTCTAGTTGTTGGCCGCAGTGGCGGCGGTGATGTCGCGATGTCGAGCGATCCGGTCGATCGTCGGTGGCCAGCCCTGCATCGACATCGTGTCGTGTGGTGGCCTGGGCGACGCGGGGAATGATCGCGGGCCCTACTTACCCGTCGCGGAACGCCCAGTCGGCGGCTCGCTTACGCCCGCGCCGGCGTCGCTTACGCGGTCGATCGCTCGTCGTCTCGACCGCCTACGGGGGGCTGTAAGCACCGCGTAAGCGAGAGGGGCTAGCCTGCGGTCCATGCAAAACCTCTCCCCCCTCACCCATCCCGCCGAGACCCTGTCCGAAGTGCGCGCGCACGATCAGGTGATGCGCTACCGTCGCGCCGGAGTGGGGCGGCCCCTCATCGTCCTTCGCGGTGCCGACTGTGCGTGCGCACTCTGGCCCGAGCTGGACGCCGAGCTCGTCGCACGATTCCGCGTGTTCACGCCAGAGCTCCCGGTCGAGTGCCAGGACGTGGCTGCCTGGGTCGGAGATTTCCTCGATGGGATCGGCCTGCATCGCGTCGTGGTGCTCGCTGCCGAGCCGTGCTGTCTGTCGGCGCTCGAGCTGGCGCTCCTCGACGTCGATCGGGTCGAGACACTCGTCCTCGTCCCCTCCGGCGTCGTCGGCGAGACCGGGCTCGATGGCACTCTCGCCACCACGCTCGCCGGCGTGTCGGTGCCGCTCATCGTCGTCGGGCGCGGGCTTCCTGCCGAGGTCGCACTCCCGCTGCTCCGCAACTTCCTCTCGCACGACCGGAATCCGACGGCGGTGGGTTGAGAACGCGGGCGCCGAGGCGTAACGTGGAAATCACACGCCTCTCTCGCCCGCCGTAGCCCATCGGATGACGTCCCCTGAGCTTCTGAGCGCCGACACCGCCGCGGCGCACGTGCCCGTTCACCTTACGCGTTTCGTCGGTCGCGGACGCGAGCTCGAGGATCTCGCGCAGCTCGTCCTCTCGTCGCGATTGCTCACGCTCACCGGCGCGGGCGGCAGCGGAAAGACCCGCCTCGCCGAAGAGCTCGCGCTCCGCTGCGGTGCCTCGTTCGAGCGCGTCGGCTGGGTCGACCTGACTCCCATCGGCGATGCGCGCCTCGTCGCGCAGCTCATCGCCACGACGCTGCACGTGCCCAGCCGCGCCGGCACGACGCCGCTCCAGGCGCTCGTCAGCTCCCTGTGCGACGCGCGCGCGCTCATCGTGCTCGACAACTGCGAGCACCTCGTCGATGCCGCCGCGGAGATCGTCGACGCGCTGCTCCGGAGCTGCCCGCGCATCACCATCCTCGCCACCAGCCGCGAGGCGCTCGGTGTCGCCAGCGAGACGGCGTGGCTCGTGCCGCCGCTCACGAGCGCCGAAGCGATGCAGCTCTTCGTCGAGCGCGCCCGGGCCTCGCTGCCGTCGTTCTGCCTCAACTCGTCGAACACCGATGCGGTGGCGGAGATCTGTCGCCGCCTCGACTGCATCCCGCTCGCGATCGAGCTCGCCGCCGCGCGCGTCCGCGTGCTGTCGCCGGAGCAGATCGCCCGCCGGCTCGACGACGCATTCCGCCTCCTCACGACCGGCAGTCGCACCGCACTGCCCCGGCATCGGACTCTCCGCGCGACGATGGAGTGGAGCTACCAGCTGCTCACGGAGCGCGAGCAGGTGCTCATGCGGCGGCTGTCGCTCTTCTTCGGCAGCTTCACGCTCGACGCCGCCGAGGCGGTGTGCACGGGCGATCCGCTCGAGACGGAGGACATCCTCGACGGCGTCTCGGCGCTCGTCGACAAGTCGATCGTGGCCATGGAGCCCGGCGACGGCGTCGCCCGCTACCGGCTCCTCGAGACCGTGCGCCAGTATGGGCTCGAGCGGCTCAAGGAATCCGGGGAGCGGCCGGCGCAGGAGGAGCGCTACGTCGGCTACTACCTCGGCGTGATCGAGGCTGCGGCCCCGAACCTCGTCGGCGGATCGAACGCGCCCGGGCTGGTCGCCGAGCTGGTCGCCGAGCAGGACAACCTCCGTGCGTGCGCCTGCTGGGCCGTCGGCCGGGAGGATCGCGCCGAGATCGCGCTGCGCTTCGTCGGCGCGCTGTACTGGTTCTGGTACGCGCTCGGCCAGTTCCGCGAGGCGCGCGACCTCACCGATCGCGCGCTCGCCATGGACAACGGCACCACTCCGCTGTTTCGCGGACGCGCGCTCGTTGCCAGCGCGCTCACCGCGCTCGCGCAGGGCGAGTATCCTCTCGCGTGCCGCCACTTCGAGGAGGCGATTCCTCTCCTGCGCCAAGCCGGCGACACCGATGCCACAGGTGCCGCGCTGGCGAAGTATGGCGCCTCGCGGCTCCTCGGCGGCGACGTCGAGGGAGGCATCGAGACGCTGGAGGAGGCGCTCGAGTTCACGCGCGGTCGCCCCGCGCACGACATCGCCGTCATCTTCGCCAAGTTCTGGCGTGCGTGGGCCGCGTACGCGCAGGACGACTTCGACGCCGCGAGCGAGCTGCTCGCCGCCAACGTCGAGGTCGGGCGGCAGCATCACCTGCCGACGACGCTCGCGCACGCCCTCGTCACGGAGGCACGCGTCGAGCTGGCGCGCGGCAACGTCGAGGCGGCGTGCATCAAGGTGACGGAGGGGCTCGAGCTCGAGCTGGCGATCAACGACGCGTGGGGGATCGGCCTCGCCGTCGACGTCATCGCGCACGTCGCGGCGCTGCGGAACCATCACGACGAGGCCGTGAAGCTCGTCGCGGCAGTCGCCGCGCATCGCAACCGACTCGCCGTCGCGCTCCCGGGCCTCGCGCCGCCGGAGCGGGTGCGGCTCGTCGCGATGCTGCGCGACTCGCTCGGTGAGCGGTACGCGCAGCTCGAGGCCGAGGGGCGGACGCTCTCCACGGCGCAGATGGTGGGTCTCGCACTCTCGGAGGCGGCGCGACACACGACGGAGCACCGTGTCCCCGCCGCCGATCCCATCGCGGACCTCGTCGGTGGCGGCGGGCCGAGATTGCGGGTGCTCGCCCTGGGACCGTTGCAGGTCTTCGTCGACGGAGAGCTCGTCGGGTCGGTGGCGTGGGGCTCGGCGAGGCCGCGCGAGCTCCTCGTCTATCTGCTGATGCATCCCGAAGGGCGCACGAAGGAACAGGTCGGCCTCTCCTTCTGGCCGGACGCGAGCACCGCGCAGCTTCGCAACAGCTTTCACGTCACGCTGCACCGGCTGCGCAGGGCGCTGGGGAATCCGGAGTGGATCACCCTCGTGCGCGACCGCTACCGTGTGGATCCCGCCGTGCTGGAGGAGTTCGACGTCCAGGCGTTCGAGCGCGACGTCGCGGCCGCGCGCAAGTCGCTCAAGCGCCAGGAGGAAGGTGCATCGGCGAAGCTCGAACAGGCGCTGGCGCGCTTCCGCGGCGATTTCCTCGACGGCGAGCCGGTCGGCGACTGGCACCTCGAGCACCGCGACCGCCTCCAGCGCATCTACGTCGACGCCCTGATGGAGCTCGGCGCGCGCCTCGTCGCCGAGGAGCGCCACGCGAAGGCCGCCGAGGCGTTCCGTCGCGTGCTCGCGCGTGACGAGCTTCACGAGGAGGCGCTCGTCGCACTCATGAAGGCTCATGGAGCGATGGGCGAGCGCTCGCAGGCCCTGCGCGCGTATCGGCGCTTCGTCGACCGTCTGCGCGAGGAGCTCGACGCGGAGCCGGACGAGGAGACGACGGCACTCTTCGAGAAGTTGCAGCAGGGGGCAGGGGTCTGAGGGGACTGCAACAGCGAGTACCCGCTACGTCCGTCGTACTGGGTACTCGCTGTTGCCGTCCAGCCAAAACCTTCTCCCTCGATCCTCCGTACATCCTTCCCAACGGAGGAACACGACATGGAATTCGACTACGGCGTCATCATTGGCCTCATCGTCACCCTGTGTGGCGCGGGGGTCCTCGGACTGAGCTACCTCGGCGTGTACCTCCTGGGCCATGCGCGCGGCCGGCGCGAGGCAGAACTCGATCAGCGCGCGCTCGATCGTGAGGTCGGGTACTCGCTGCCGGAGGATCGTTCGGTCGCCATCGAGGGCGCGCTCTCCACGATGGCCCAGGCCATCGAGCGGTTGACCGATGCGCAGCGAGTCGCCCTGCTCGATCGCGTGCGCGTCGCCTCCGAGCCACGCGCGCCGGGTAGCCGCGCCGGACAGCACAACACGCCGGCCTAGGCGCTACGCCTTCTCGGGGCCGCGCCCTTCGATTCAATCCGCGGCCGCGCGAGATCCTCCACCACCACTTCAGCTCGCCCCCGGAGGGCTGAATTGCGCTTGCCTACCCGAAGACGCATTGTATGCGTCGCTCTGCCGAGGCCACTTCCACACGTCTCCCGCTATCGCGACCATGCGTCTCTCCTCCCATCGTGCTGTGGCCCACGTCGCAGCCCTCGTTGCGCTCCTGTCGGTCGCTGCCTGCTCCGATTCCCCATTCGATCCCCTGGGGCCGACCGCGCCCAGCTTCGCGCGCGGCGGCAAGCCGAAGCCGCCACCGCCGCCGCCGCCGACGCTGACGCATGACCCCATCCTGTTCATTCACGGGTGGAACGCGAGCAGCTCGACGTGGAGCACGATGGTCAGCCGCTTCACGGCCGACGGCTGGACGAGCAACGAGCTGGTGAACTGGTCGTACAACTACCGGCAGTCGAACGCGACGACGGCGGCGCAGATCCAGCAGAAGGTCGATTCCATTCTCAGGGCGACGGGCGCGACGAAGGTCGACATCATCACGCACTCGATGGGCACCCTCTCGGCGCGCTACTACGTCCGCAATCTCGGTGGCGACGGCAAGGTCGACGCGCTGGTTTCGCTCGGCGGCGCGAATCACGGCACGACGACGGCCGGCCTGTGCTTCGACGTGTCGTGCGTCGAGATGCGCCCGAACTCGACCTTCCTCAACAACCTGAACTCGACCGACGAAACGTGGGGAACGCCGCGCTATGCGACGTGGTGGAGCGACTGCGACGAGGTGATCAACCCGCATTCGAGCGTTGTGCTCAATGGTGCCGTCAACACGCAGACGGCCTGCATGAGCCACTCCTCGCTCCATGAGGATGCCGTCGTGTACCAGCAGGTCCGCGACCTGGTGAACACGGCGGCGACGCTCGCGAGCGCTCAATGATCCGCGCAAGCCGCTGCCTCACGTCGACGACGATCCTCTAGTCTGCGAATGCGCGAACGGCCTCGGGAGCCAGAAGGCTCCCGAGGCCGTTCGTCGGCCTTGCGCACCCGCGCGCCCACACACCGTCACTCCCGGTGCGTGCAGCGCTCCGTGCGCACGTTCCAGATGAAGTTGACGATCCTCCACGATCCGCCTGACCTGATCAGCGACACCGCATCGGTGCCGCAATGGCTGAACGTCGTGCCGCTGCGGAAGGTGTAATACGTCCACACCTGTGCCACAGGCCCGTCGATCCGAACCTCGGGGTCGAACATCCGCTCGTCGGAGATCCGCTCGGCCGGTGTCGACGCGACGCTGGCGAGGAACTGCGACACCGTGCGCGCACGGGTTGCGGTCGTCGTGTCGCGAACGCCGATGAGCCGCGCGGTCGAATCGAAGAGCTGACGCATTCCGGCGGTATCGCGGCTTCGCATGAGATCGAATGCCTGCTGCACGGTTGCCAGCACACTGTCGCGCGCCGTCGATTGGGCTGCGACGGCGCGACAGGGAGCGACGAGAGTCACAACGGCCGCGAGGGCCAGGAACGGGCGCATCGATGCGGAGGAAGGAGAAAGAGAAGTTGCCAATATCCCCTCCGCGCTCGCGCGCACAACCCACGGCAGATGCTCGCGCGCTGGCCGAAGCGTGGCCAGCGCGCGAGCCGCGCAACTCAGCGCATATCCGCGCCGCGCTCGGTGTTCACTCCCGAACGGCTTCCGGCACCGCCGGATGTCGACCGTGCTCGCTGGCTGCCGCTGGAGATCCCGGCCTCACGGTCGGCTCCCTGTGACGCCTCGCGGTTGACGCTCCGCTCGGCGATCTGGCTCAGCAGCTCGTCGGTCTCGCCCTCCTCGTCGAGCGTCTGCTGCAACTGTTCGGCGTCCTCGTCGTAGCCGAGCTGCTGCGCCCACGTGCGCGCGGTGCCGTACGACGCGATCTCGTGATGCTCGATCGCCTGCTGCGCGCCGATGATGAAGGCGTCGATCGTATCGGCGTCCTTGATGTTCGGCAGGATCGTCTGTGCCTCCTCGATGAGGGCGCGCATCGAGATGCAGCCGTTGGCGGGAGTGTTCTCCGGCCCCTGCGCGCGCCGGCGCGCGAGCTGTTGCAACCGCTGGACGTGCTTCTCCGTCTCGCGGCGGTGCGTCTCCAGCGCGTCGCGCAGCTCCCGATTCTGGACGCGCTGGGCGAGCTGGGGCATGGCCTGCAGTCCCTGCTCCTCGGCATCGAGCAGGAGTTGAAGTTTCTGAAGGTAGAGGTCGTTCAGTGAGGTGGCTGGCATCTGATGCTCCTGCAAGTTGGGGGTTCTGCGCGCCGCATCATCCAGACCACCAACGCACGACACGGCGACAGCGTACCGTGGCGCACGCTTCCTGCAGCGCCCCGACGCACGCTCGCGGACGCCACGCCGCGGGTGAACTCTCCAACTCCCGTACGCCATGACGAACTCCCTCCGTCTCGCCCTCGCCGGCGCGATCATCTTCGCCGCCGGGGTCGCGCTCGGCGGCAGCGGCCTCGTCGCACGACCCGTTCGCACGGCCGAAGCGCAGCCGAACGCCTCGCAGGCGCCGCTCACCTCGGAGGAGCAGAACGTCATCCGCGTCGCGCGGCAGGTGACCCCAGCGGTGGTGAGCATCGTCGTGCCACAGTACGGCTCCGGGTCGGGCGCCGTGATCCGGCGCGACGGGATGATCCTCACCAACGCCCACGTCGTCGGTGACGCACGCACCGTACGGGTCGGTCTCGCCGACGGACGCAAGGTCAACGGCACGGTGCTCGGACGCGACGTCGGACTCGACGTCGCCGTCGTCCGCATCCCCGTCAACGACGCGCCCGTCGCACCGCTCGGGAACTCCGATCAGCTCCAGGTCGGCCAGCTCGCGATCGCCGTCGGCAATCCGCTCGGCCTGGAGCGCACCGTCACCACCGGTGTCATCTCCGCCCTCAATCGGCCCGGTCGTACGCTGGGCGGCGAGACGTTCATCCAGACCGATGCCGCGATCAGCCCTGGCAACTCCGGTGGCCCGCTCGTCGATTCGCGGGGCAACGTGATCGGCATCAACAGCGCCGAGCTCCTCGGCCAGGGCGTGTCCGGGCTCGGCTTCGCCATTCCGATCAACCTCGCCATGGCGATGGCCGGCCAGGTGCTCGCCACCGGACGCTACGTGCGCCCCTTCCTCGGCATCGGGTTCAACGACGTCGACGAGGATCTCGCCTCGCAGTTCCGTCTCCCCGTGCGGCAGGGCGTGATCATCACCGAGGTGCAGCCCGGCTCGCCCGCGGCGACGGGCGGACTCCGGTTGCAGGACATCATCACGCGCGTGAACGACACGCCCGTGGCGATGGGAGGCGATCTCCGGCACGTGCTGCGCGGCATGAAGCCCGGAGACACCGTGCGGCTCAGCGTCGTGCGCCCGCCGAATGGATCGCGCGCGACCGTCACCGTGCGGCTCGGCCAGATCTCCGAGTAGCGGCGCACCGACGGTGGCGATCGAGGGCGTGCTCGAGACCTGCCTCTACGCCGACGATCTCGAGGCGGCGGAGCGGTTCTACGCGGGCGTGCTCGAGCTCCCAGTGGTGGCGCGCGTCGCCGACCGGCACGTGTTCTTCCGCTGCGGGGGAGCGATGCTGCTCGTGTTCGATCCGGCGCGGACGGCGTCCGCGCCGGGAGAGGTCGGAGGCACGCCGGTGCCGGCGCACGGCGCGCACGGGGCAGGGCACGTGTGCTTCCGCCTCGCCGCCGACGCTCTCCGTGGCTGGCGCGAACGTCTCGAGCGTGCCGGCGTCGCGATCGAGGCGGAGATCACCTGGCCGCGCGGCGGCTCGTCGCTCTATGTGCGCGACCCGGCTGGCAACAGCGTGGAATTCGCTCCGGCGACGATCTGGGCACCGCAAGGTTGATCGCCGGTGCGGGGCGGCGGCCGATCATGATCGAGCTGGACGCGAGCAGTCGGGAGCGCATATTCCCTCGCACGCCGACCGCACCGCTCGGCTCCCTCCCTCCTCGCACCGGTCCCTCGATGTGCGGCATCACCGCGGTGCTCTCCCGGCGCGCGTCGATCGATCCCCAGACGATGCACGCCGGAATGACGTCCCTCCACCATCGCGGCCCCGACGGACGCCAGCACTGGATGGCGAGCGACGGACGTGTCGCCCTTGGTCACACGCGTCTGTCCATCATCGACCTCGCCACCGGCGACCAGCCGATCTCGAACGAGGATCGGACGATCCACATCGTGGTGAACGGCGAGTTCTACGACTTCGAGCGCGTACGCGCCGACCTGCAGGCACGCGGCCACCGATTCCGCACGAAGTCCGACAGCGAGATCGCGCTGCATCTGTATGAGGACTACGGCCCAGAGTGTCTGCACCACCTGCGGGGCGAGTATGCCTTCATCATCTGGGACGAGCGCAATCAGCGCATGATCGCCGGGCGCGACCGCTTCGGCGTCAAGCCGCTGTTCTACGCCGAGCACGATGGCGCGCTCTATCTCGCCTCGGAGGCGAAAGCGCTCATGGCCATGGGCGTCCCCGCACGCTGGAGCGCCGAAGCCGTCTACGCCGGCGGCTTCGTGCTGCCGGGAGAGCGGACCCTGTTCGATGGTGTGTACGCCGTGCCGCCCGGCCACTTTCTTCGCGCCACGCGCGAAGCGCACCGCGTGCATCAGTACTGGGACGTCGATTATCCGCGCGACGACGCTCCGGCCGCACCGCGCACCGATGCCGAGTACGTCGAAGGCTTTCGCGCCGTCCTCGAGCAGGCGGTCAAGACGCGGCTCCGTGCCGACGTGCCGGTGGGATGCTATCTGAGCGGCGGCATCGACTCGTGCGCGGTGCTCGGTCTCGCGTCGCTGCATCACGACGGTCCGATACACGCGTACACGCTGACGTTCGACGGCGCGCAGTACGACGAGAGTGCGATCGCGAAGGAGATGGCGGCGCGCGCCGGCGCCGTCTACCAGCCGATCCCGATGACCCAGGCCGATCTCGCGGCGAACTTTCGCGCCGCGGTGATCCAGTCGGAGATTCCGTTCATCAACGGCCACACCGTGGCCAAGTACATGCTGAGCCGCGCCGTCCGCGAGAGTGGGTACAAGGTCGTGCTCACCGGCGAGGGCTCGGACGAGATCCTCGCCGGCTACCCGCACTTCCGGCGTGACATGCTCCTGCACCATACGGAGGGCCAGGATCCGGACGAGACGAGCCGATTGCTGCGCGAGCTCACCGAGAACAATCAGGTCTCCCGAGGACTCCTGCTGCCAGAGGGTGACGCCGATACCGGCACCGCATGCACGACGCTGCTCGGATTCGTGCCCTCGTGGCTCGAGGCGATGAGCGGGAGCTTCGGCCGCCTGCGCGCCCTCATGCGCGACGACTTCATCCAGCCGCGCTGCGGCACCGACGTCATCGGCTCGCTCCTCGCCTCACTCGACGTCGAACGCCGCCTGAAAGGCCGCAACGCCGTGCACTCGGCGCTCTATCTGTGGGCCAAGACCGTGCTGCCGCACTACATCCTCTCGAATCTCGGCGACCGCATGGAGATGTCCCATTCGATCGAGGGGCGCGTGCCGTTCATGGATCACCACGTCGCCGAGTATCTGCAGCGCGTGCCCGTGTCGCTGAAGATCCGCGGCATGACCGAGAAGTACATCCTGCGCGAAGCCGTCAAGGACGTCGTGACGACGACGGTGTACGAACGCCAGAAGCACCCGTTCCTCAGTCCCCCCGCGACGCTGCATCCGGACGAGCCACTCCACACGTTGATGCAGGACACCCTCCGCAGCACGACGGCAGCGAACGTCCCGTTTCTCGATCACAAGAAGCTCGTGGCGGCGCTCGACGATGTCGCGAGGCCGGGTGCGGACTTCGGCCATCAGGTCGTGATGGATCAGCCACTCACGCTCGCGCTGAGCTTCGTCTTCATGCACGAGGGGCTCGGGATGACGTCGTAGGCGCTCGATCCAAGTAGTGACTTCCAACGAGCTCGGCTTCGATGCCGAGCTCCTTCCTGAGATAGGCCGCCGCACGGGAGGCCTGAATCCCGGACACTCAGTAGCCGCAGCGTCGAATCGTCACGCGCATGAGCACCTCCAAACGACGCTGAAATCCATCGCGTAGCCTGGCCTCACGCGTATCCTGCCACGTCGCCACGTGCGACGTCCACTGGACGAGGAGCCGCACGAGTAGGATAGTTATTCTCCCCGATCCGATAGACATGTCGCACACATTCTCGCGCCGCCAGTTCGTGGCGAGCGCCGTTGCCTTCCTGTTCCTCCCGCGCGGCGCACGAGCCATGCGGTCCCCCGGCCTCCATCCGTCGCCGCGGCCCGGCATCACGGCCGCCAAGGTCCTCACGAGCGACAGACTCGACGGCAAGGCTGACCTGATCGACGTGTTCGATGGTGTGCGCGAGATCCCCCAGGTGATCGACGGGATTCGGTGCCAGTGTGGTTGCGCCACGTCCGACGGGTTCTACTCGCTTCTCAGCTGCTACGAGGGCGACAAGGCGATGGCGAAGATCTGCCACATCTGCCAGGGTGAGGGCAAGCTCGCCATCCGCCTCCACAGGGAAGGAAAGTCGCTCGACGAGATCCGCGCCGCGATCGACGCGAAGTTCGGCTGAATAGCCCGCACGCCCCGCCCACACCCCACCGACACATGAAAGTCCGGCTGCTTGCGATGGCGCTCACGCTGGTCACCGCCACGGACGTCCACGCGCAGATCCGCGCGAGCGAGATGGCGACGTTCACGCAGATGATCGACGGCACGAAGATCAGCATGACGTACTCCCGTCCTCGGGCGCGCGGACGGGACACGCTCTTCGGAAGCAGGAAGGCCGTACGCTGGGGAGAGGTGTGGACACCCGGCGCCAACTACGCCACCACCTTCGAGGTGAACCGACCCATCACGCTCGACGGTCACGCCGTGAAGGCCGGCACGTACTCGGTCTGGATGGTCGTGAGGCAGACCGGGACGTGGACGATGGTGCTCGATCCCAAGGTCCGCATCTACCACATGGAGCCGCCGGATTCGAACGCGACGCAGATCCGCTTCGATGTGAAGACGCACGACGCGCCCTTCCTCGACGTGCTCACGTGGTCCATGCCGGAGCTTCGCGCGAACGGCGGGATGCTCACCATGCAGTGGGGCCGCACGCGCGTCGACATGAATCTCGATGTCCAGCCGTCGTATGCGCTGACGATGTCGCAGGCCGATGCGGAACCCTACGTCGGCGTCTGGGAGTACGCGGAGATCGACTCCGGCAAGGTGAAAGCCACCTACCAGTTCGTCATCGACTATGAGAACTCGACGCTCAAGGGTCGATGGCACACCGACTCGTCGTACTTCAAGCACTTCGCCCTCGTGAAGATCGCCCCCGATTGGTTCGCGCCCGGCGTATACGACGACAAGGGCCAGGTCTACGAGGTGTACAAGCCGGAGCTCGTGCTCGAGTTCATGCGCGAGAACGGGCGTGCGACGTCGTTCCAGGCACGAGACGATCAGGACAGCATCGTGATGCGAGGCAAGCGCATCAAATGAGAACGCGGGGTGGTCGCAGCGCCGATCGCCCCAGGCCTCCTGCAGCTCGACGGCTTTGTCTTGCGTTGCATCGACACCATCGAGAGGAATGCGCCGGTGCTACCGCGGCCGCTGTCTCTGTTCCCAGGCCTGGAATGCATCCACCGCATCCAGCTGCCGGAGAATCTTGGATGATGGATCGATCGTGACGCCCGCCTGCGCGTCCGCGGGCGTCTCGCCAGCGCCACTGGTCATCGGCAGCGTCACGAGCTTGCCATCGACCCGCACGTCGAGCGGCATCGGGAAGGGCAGCGTGCCGGGCACCTCCCAACGGACTTTGAGCAGCCCGTTCTCACGTGTCGTGATCACCCTGGGGAGCGCGGCCTGATAGAGATAGACGTCGAAGAACCATTTGTAATCCTTGCCCGTCACGCGGTTCACGATCTGAAGCAACCCCTGCGTCGTGCCGAACTGCGGCGCGAAGTTGCCGGGCTTCGGATCGGGCCGTCCGTACACCAGCGTGCGAATCGATGTGAAGAACGCGTCGTCGCCGATCAGTTGTCGCAGTGTGTGCGCGACCCAGCTCCCCTTGTTGTAGATGTCTCCGCGCGGACCGGTGGTGTCGGCGTACACTTCCTTCTCGGAGCGCTCTCGGCCTGACACGAGCGGCTTCTCATTGCGAATGGTGTTGCGTTGCGTGCGCAGCTGCGCCATGTAATCGAGCTCGCCGCCCAGGTACTCGGCGATGAGCGCTTGCGCGTAGGTGCCGAGGCCTTCGTGCAACCAGAGATCGTCGTAGTTCGCGTTCGACATCTGATTCGCGAACCACTCGTGCGAGAACTCGTGGTTCATCAGCCAGTTCCAGCCGAACGCGGTTTTCTCATAGCGGCCGCTGTGACCGATCAGCGTCTGGTTCTCGAGGCCCGAGAACGGCACGCGGATGACGCCCATCTTCTGATCCGCCCACGGGTATGGGCCGATCACGTTCTCCCAGAAATCGAGCGTCTGCGGAAATTCACGGAATAGATCGGCCGCGTCCGCCTCCTCGCCGGGGATGTAATAGAGCCGCATCGGAATCACGTTGCCGAAGCGGCTCTGGTACTCGCCCTCGAGCACCTTGTACGGAGCGACGTCCAGCACGGAGCCGTACGTGTGGACACTTCGCGCATGCCAGTTCCACGTCGTCCAGCCATCCTTGTCGACCCTGCTGACGAACGCACCATTGCCCGGCGCCATCAGGCCGGTCGGCACCGTGTAATGAAGATCCGACGTCGCCGGCTTCAGTGTCGGATGATCGAGGCACGGGTACAGCAGGTCACACCCGCCGCCCCAGAGTGACGTGTCGATCCATGGCTGGCCATCGGGCGTCGTCGCCCACGTCGTGCCACCTTCCCACGGCGGACGCTTGGCCAACGGCGGCGTCCCGGAATACACGACCTGCACCGTGAACTTCGCCCCCGCCGCGAACGGTTTGTCGAGGCTGATGCGGAGTTGCCCGTCGGGATTGGAGTAGCGTGATGGCGGAACGACTTTGCCGTCGATCGAGATCGAGGAGAGTCGGTACTTCGGATACAGGTCGAGGATCAGCGTGCGGATCGCCGCCCTGGTCGTGAAGCTGAGCGTCGTGACACCCTCGATGCGCTTCTCCGCCGGAAACACCTTGAGCGCATGATCGAGGTGATCGAAGATCAGCGCGAGCTGCTCGGCGGGCATCACGCCGCCCTGCTTGCGCGTCTGCGCGGTGATGAACTTCGGGTCGTTGGGATCGGTGACGGTCGCAGCCACCTGCCGTTGAGCGTGCAGTGCGGACAGCGGTGCCAGCAGTACCGCACCGCATATCGTCACGGCCCGGATCGCCTTCCGCATGATGCGTCTCCCTCTGACGTGCGTGGGCCGAGAGCATACGGCAGCGAAAGGAAGACTGTCAAACAGCGGGCTTACTCCTCCCGGTCGTAGCGCACGAAATCCGCCGGCACCTCTTCTTCCGCTGTGGGTCCGCGATGCTGCTCGTGGCGATCAGCCAGATTGCTCGCGATAGCATCTCGCCACGCGGACACGACAAGGCTTCCGTCGTCCGCCGCCGCAAGGGCTCATGCGCTCACTTGACCCCGCCCGTACGACTTACGTCCAACGGCAAGGCGCGCATCACGGGACCTACCGTGCGTTTCGGCACCCTCGCCGACCGCACCCCTCAAGCTCGGGCCCTGCTTCGCAGTCGCGGAACGAGCACGTCGAGACATGCAGATGGCTGATGACAACGACTGGACTCGCCCGCGCGCGATGGCCATTCCCGAAGAGGGTTATCTCACGTCGAGCCCGGGACGGTACGGCCCTACGTTTCCGAAGACACCGGCATGCCACGGCTTCACGATCATCGCGAAGATCAAACCGGGCGCCGAGACGGAGATCCGCGAGTACGGCAAGACCCTCGAAACGGCCGTCGGCAAGACGCCGGACGTGCTCGCACCGCTACAGCTGCACTACCTCCGGTGGGTGCTGTTCGACATCGGCGCTGATACCTACTTCATGTATCAGGGGATCTTCGACACCGACTTCGACAAGTACACCGAGGACGCGGTCGCGCTGTTCAGCGCCACCGGCATCACCACGATCTTCACGAAGCTCGAGGGATTTCCGGAAGACTGGAAGACGAACGCCCCTGCGTTCATCAGGTTCGTCCGCGATCATCAGCAGCCGAGCTTCCTGGAATACGGCGAGTACCCGTTCGTGACCGCGCGCGAGATCAAGAAGGCGTTGCGTATGCGGGAGGCGTTCACCTCGATGCTCGACGAGTCGCAGTAGGCGAAGGTCCGCGCATGACTCGCCCGATGCCCGACGGCCTCGAGCTGGACGACATCCAGCATTTCCTCGTGGCGCGCACGCCGGCGCTCGCCGCGCGGTACGAGTTCCTGCACTTCGACAGTGCGGCGGCCGGCAAGACGTGGTTGACGGGGCTGATCGACAAGGTGGGGACGGCGACGTCGGTCGGCACCGACTCGCCCGATGCGCGGTGGGTCACGATCGCCTTCACGTGGAACGGACTTCGCGCCATCGGCGTCGACGACGCATCGCTCGCGACGTTCCCCGACGAGTTCCGGCAGGGGATGGCGGCACGCGCGGTGATGCTGGGCATCGCCGGCAAGGCCCATCCGGATACGTGGGATGGTGGACTGGCGTCTCCGGAGCTGCACGCGATCGTCATCCTCTTCGCCCGCGACGTGCCCGAGCGCGAGCGGGCTGAGCGCGCGCATGCGCAGTATCTGTCCGACATCGGCGGCATACAGCGGCTCTCGTTCCTCGATCTCGAGGCGCTGCCGCCGTACCGCGAGCCGCGCGAGCATTTCGGCTATCTGGATCGTCTGACGCACCCGACCATCGAGGGAGGTGAAGCACCGACTCCCGGATCTGTCACCGCGGTGAAGGCGGGCGAATTCTTCCTCGGATATCCCGATGCGACGGGCGGTACTCCGCCGATGCCGCAGCCCGAGACCCTCGCTCGCAACGGGAGCTACCTCGCGTACGTGCGCATCCAGGAGCACGTCGGTGTGTTTCGCGATTTTCTGCGCGCGAACGGCGGCGAGACGCGAGAAGGACAGGAGCTGATCGCCGCCAAGATGATGGGCCGCTGGCGCAGCGGGGCGCCGCTGGTGCTCGCGCCGGAGGTGGATGATCCCGCTCTCGGCTCCGATCTCCAGCGGACGAACGACTTCAATTATGCGAAGATGGACCCGCACGGATATGGTTGTCCCGTGAGCGCGCACATTCGTCGCATGAACCCTCGCGACACCGTCGACAACGTCGAGCGGCACCAGCTCGTCAGGCGCGGCGGCACGTACGGACCGTTTCTTCCCGAAGACGCGCCCGACGACGGCGTGGATCGCGGTATCGCGGCGTTCATGGGCTGCGCGAGCCTCGTGCGTCAGTTCGAGTTCGCGATGAACGTGTGGGCCAACGACCCCTCGTTCAACGGCCTCGAGAACCAGCGCGATCCGATCGCTGGCACCCAGGACGGCACGTTCGACTTTACGATACCGAAGCGACCCGTCCGCCAGCGACTCACCGGACTCCCCGCATTCACCACGATCAGGGGCGGCGCCTACTTCTTCCTCCCCGGCATCCGTGCGATGCGCTTCCTCGCGAGCACGGCCGCGGCCGCGGCCGCGTAACACGGAGATCTCTCATGTCGCAGACCAATCTTCGGCCGCGCACCTACAACCAGGTGCTGGTGCCTCGGCGGTACACACCAGGCAAGCGCCGGTTCAGCATCTACTGGACGTGGAGCTATCCCTGGGAAGCCAACCGCGACGTCGCGGAGCTCGACAACCGTTTCTCGACCATGACCGAGGTCCGGCGAGTCGGCTGGCCGAAATACGAGACGCTCGAGTACTCCGCAAAAGAGTTTCTTCAGGGCATCGCCGGAACGTTGGAGCTGTTTCACCTGGGGCTCATCCGGTTCCAGGACGCCGTCGGGGAGATCACCGGACATCCCGTGGCCGTGTATCAACGCATCGACCAGGCGGGACAGAAGCAGCAGCTGGATCACGGCGTCCTCGACGACACGGACACGCTGATGGTGTTCGGGCTCGATCATCTC
>Ga0066652_100000367_pt1 | contig 22363 bp, 20 predicted proteins | sample GraSoiAngelo_101_FD_71413 | JGI IMG/M metagenome (GOLD analysis project Ga0066652, IMG submission 71413) | Grasslands soil microbial communities from the Angelo Coastal Reserve, California, USA - 14_0903_02_30cm | ecosystem: Environmental > Terrestrial > Soil > Grasslands | place: USA... | reverse complement strand
TTTCACTTCGGCTTGTCTAGCACGACTGCTCATTCACTGCCAAAAATTAGGCGCATCGGATATCACACTACAGACGAGCGAGCCGGTCTTTGCTGAAAGTTATGGCCGCTTGTACCGTATCACCCAGCGCAAATTATCGAATACCGAAGTCGCGGAAACACTCAATCTTATCTATGGACCTAATGGCAGTGCTCAAATTTTAAGTGGTGTCGATATCGATACGCACTATGAATTCCGACCTAATCGCAATGAGCGTTACCGATTCAGAGTCAATGCCACCGGTTGTTTAGTAGAAGGTCATGATGCAATCCAAATAAGTTTTCGTACTATTCCGAGTACGCCACCGAGAATGTCGGATCTGAATTTAGAAAACCAATTAATCGACGCCTTGGCCCCTACGCAAGGCATTGTCTATGTTACTGGGGCAACAGGTTCAGGTAAAACCACGTTGCTAGCCGCTATCATCCGCGATCTTGCTGAACAAGAAGACTCAAATCGTAAAATCCTCACTTATGAAGCACCCATAGAATTTGTTTACGATTCGATAGCCATGCCGACTGCTATCATCAGCCAATCCGAGATACCTAGGCATTTACCCAGTTTCGCAGCTGGTGTACGTAATGCTTTGAGACGCAAGCCTCGGCTTATATTAGTCGGTGAATCGCGCGATCCTGAAACGATTGGTGCTTCTATTGAAGCGGCATTAACTGGACATCCTGTTTATACCACCTTACATAGCAATGGCGTAGCAGAAACCTTGAGGCGTTTAGTCAATTCTTTTCCGGCTGAAGAAGCTAAAGCCAGAATGATCGATATTATTGAAACCATACGTGTGGTTATTTGGCAACAATTGGTACCTAGTACCGATGGTAAACGTATCGCTTTACGCGAATTTTTAGTTTTTAACGAAAAATTAAGAGACATTTTATTAGATTCTAAGCTAGAAAATATCAGTGCGAATACTCGGCAGATGTTAAAAGAATATGGCCAACCGATGTCGGTTGATGCCAAACGCAAATTTGATGCGGGTCTCATTACTCAGCGAGTCTATAAACGCTTGATCCTTAGCACAGAAACCACTGAGCAACATGACCGACATTAAAACTACCTGGCAGCCAACGACCACGTTAGCCATGCTGCATCATCGTGCCAAACTTTTAAGTAACATTCGGGAGTTTTTTGCGGAACGCGGGATTTTAGAAGTAGAAACTCCGCTCCTTTCACAAGCAACGGTGACCGATCCGCATTTACATAGTTTTCAAACCCACTATTACTCTTCAGATAAGTCTGATGGCCAAACATTTTATTTACAAACTTCACCTGAATTTTCGATGAAACGGTTATTGGCCGCTGGATCAGGTCCCATTTATCAAATTTCTAAAGCGTTTCGTAATCAAGGTGAATCAGGGCGTTATCACAATCCCGAATTTAGTCTATTAGAATGGTATCGACCTGGTTATGATCATCATCAATTAATGGATGAAGTAGAGGATTTATTAAAACAGGCATTAGCTTGCAGTGCAGCTCAACGATTGAGTTATACCGAGGTTTTTCAGCGTTATCTTAATAGGGATGTTCACCAAATTTCAATTAGGGATTTAAAGCCTATTCTTGCTAGCATTGGGGTAAGTGCTGAGAATTTAGGTTTAAAAACACTTGCCGACCATTTAAATTTTTTAATGGCTCATGTCATTGAGCCAAAATTACCTAAACAATTGGTTTTTATTTATGATTATCCGGTTAGCTTAGCGGCCTTAGCTAAAGTAAGTCATAATACTCAACCGGTAGCGGAACGATTTGAGGTTTATTTTGATGGCATCGAGCTGGCCAATGGCTTTCATGAGTTAGGTGATGCCAAAGAACAACGACGACGTTTTGAAAATGATCTTAGCAGTCGCGCTCAACAGGGTTATCCATCCGTACCTATCGATGAACATTTGTTAACTGCTTTGGCACATGGATTTCCTGATTGCGCAGGCGTTGCTTTGGGAATTGACCGCCTACTCATGCTGATGTCAAAAACCAATAAGGTATCGGATGTTATTAGCTTTCCGATCCAACGTTCTTAATATAATCTGCGTCTTTTTCTTTATTCCTGCGTTAAATGCTAGAGTTTCCGCTACTCATGTACTTACCAGTACATTCCGTTGCTCAACTATCATTCGCCTTGAATTAAAAAAAAATACTTGATTATTTTTGGGCTGCGTCTTTTTCTTTATTCCTGCGTTAAATGCTAGTTTCCGCTACTCATGTAGAAAAAACTAATCAACTTCTTCTTCCACTTCATCACTTTGAATTATTTCTACGCCCACTGTTTTCATTTCAGAAATAGCTAAACGTCCATCTTCAGGATTAACGTTCAGTGCTCGACATCCATCTTCAATTAAATAGGTTTTAAACCCAAGTTTGCAGGCATCTAATACGGTGTATTTCACGCAATAATCGGTTGCAACACCCATAATGTACAGTTCGGTAATCTGCAATTCTTTGAGAAATTCAGCTAAGCCCGTTTCTTTTTGATGATCGTTTTCAAAAAAACCACTATAACTATCCATTTCCGGATGAGTCCCTTTGCGGAATACTTGAATAATGTGATCTAATTTAAGACTTTTTACAAATTCCGCGCCTTTAGTATTTTGTACGCAATGTACCGGCCAAAGCATTTGTGATAAACCTGCTTGATGAATAAATTCACCAGGAAAACTTCCTTTATGATTCTTTGCAAAACTACTGTGATCTTCGGGATGCCAATCTTGGGTTGCAATGACATATTTGAAATGTTGTTGAACTCGATTGGCTACCGGGATCACTTCGTCAGCATTATCCACCGCTAAAGATCCACCCGGCATAAAATCATTTTGTAAATCCACTAAGATCAAGGCTTTTTTCATAAAAGTAAGATTCCTGGAACGATTATATTTAATTCAACTTACAACTTAAAACCGACTGCTATGTATCGGTTTTATTTTAAACCCTTTTTGTTACTCAGGAAAGAGAAAAGTAAATACTGTGCCAACAAACTTAACTTTTAAAAGTAAGACTTTCTTAAATAAATAGGGTTGTTCTAATTGTTAAGATAAAATTTTTTCTATTTTTGTAGATTAAATTTTCTATCGTTATTTTTTTAGAAAAATAAAAAATTTTAGATTTATTAAGTCAATATACAAAAATAATTATAAGAAAAATTAAAAATTATAGATGCCATTTCTACTGGTTTTAGATAAAACAATTAGCTGTTTTGATAAGAATTTTAAAATTGAAAATTTATTTATTTACAGAGGCTTTGGCTTTTAAGATAAGTTTTAATTTTAAATGGTAGAGCTTTTCTTCTAAGCCTACCGGATAAGCATGTGGATTTAACAATCGGCGAATACTTTCATGAAATTGTAGTAATTCTTGCTGGGTTTTTTCTTGACTCGATTTTAAGAAAGGTCGTTTATAAACTAGATTTCCCTGACGAAATATTGGAATCAATAAATCACGGTGCGGAGATGTGGTAGAAATCGTGCGCCTTTTGGTCGGATCGATAGGATCAATAATCGTAATATTCTGTTCTGCAATTCCTAAAGTTTCATCATAAATTACATCAGCCATTGCTAAACCATCCACTTTATCGGTGTAATAGCGTCGTACTGATAAAATTCCTGGCGTGGAAATCTTAATGGTTTGTTCAGACAACTTAAGCTTATTTTCCCAGATACCCGCTACTGATTTAATGGCACTCAGTTTGTAGATACCTTCGAGTGCTGGCTGTTCGTAAGCAGTAATCAAATGCGTACCCACACCCCAAACATTAATACACGCGCCTTGTTCTTTCAAACTGGTAATGACAGAGGGATTCAGATCATTACTGCCAACAATCACTGCATCGGGATAACCTGCCACATCTAAAAGTTGACGTGCTTGTTGACTCAAATAAGCAAGATCTCCAGAATCCAAACGTATTCCCGCTAACTTAAAGCCATTTGGTTTTAATTCCTCGGCAATTTTAATCGCATTTTTTACGCCTTCCAGCGTGTTATAAGTATCCACTAAAAAAATACACCGATCGGGAAAAGTGTGTGCGTAAGCACGAAAGGCTTCTAGTTCATTATCAAAACTTAACACCCAACTATGAGCATGGGTTCCGCGTACCGGAATACCTAATAACTTTCCTGCCAGTACATTCGATGTAGCGCTGCAGCCGCCAATATAAGCGGCACGACTCGCCATTAAAGCACCATCAAAACCTTGTGCGCGACGCAATCCAAATTCTAATACCGGTTCACCGCGTGTCGCTTGCAATAAACGTGCGGCACTGGTCGCAATAAGACTTTGAAAATTAATAATATTGAGTAAAATGCTTTCTAATAACTGACATTGTAATAAAGGACCTTTAACACGAATTAAAGGTTCTTGCGGAAAAACCACGGTTCCTTCTGCAACCGCATCAATATCGCAATTAAATGTTATTTGCTGTAAATACTGCAAAAAATCGGTATGAAATAAGGCTTTGCCTTGCGTATCGGTTAATCCTTTTAAATAACTGATATCGTCTTTAGTAAATTGAAAATTGAGTAAATAATCAATTAGGGTACCTAACCCTGCACAAATAGCGTATCTCCCCTTAAAAGGGGCTTGTCGAAAACTATGATAAAAAACGGCTTCACGCTCGTGAATACCCGCTTTCCAATAACCATAAGCCATTGTCAATTGGTAAAAATCAGTCAATAAAACTAGAGAAGATTTATAAAGTTGTGTTAATGAATTTTGCATGAAAAATAAACCCCAACAAGGACCAAGAGTATAACGGTTTTTCTTTTCGTAGAGGGGATTTTCGAGGATAGTTTTGCTTTTTTCTTGAATGGCTGCGCGCAGACGCTGGGTTAGCTTCAGCCATGCAAGGATCTTTCATCATTATTTGAAAAATTCGCATTTTTTGACCAAAATCAACCGCCGGTTTGTTTTTCTCGAATTTCATCCAAAGTTTTACAATCGATACAAAGATTGGCAGTAGGACGTGCTTCTAAGCGACGAATACCAATTTCAACGCCACAAGAATTACAGAAGCCATAGTGACCTTCATCGAGTTGCTGTAAAGCATCCTCAATTTTTTTAATGAGTTTACGTTCACGGTCGCGTGCGCGGAGCTCTAGATTAAATTCCTCTTCCTGAGTGGCACGATCACTAATATCAGGTAAAGGAGCGCCCTCATCTTGCAGATGATGCACGGTTCGACCCATATCTTCCAACAAAACCCGTTTTCGCTGTAACAATAAACGCCGAAAATAGGCCTGCTGGCTCGAGCTCATATAGTCTTCCCCAGGACGTTCCTTATAAGGCGCTATATTTAAATCAATTTCTGAGTTAACAGAAGTTAATTCTAGCCTTGTTTCTGGTAAAGAACGTTGTTTTTTAGATTCTTTTTTAGGTTTTTTATGTTCTGCCATTTTAGTTTCTACTGATGGTTGTTGTTTTACCGCAGGTAGCGCCTGGGAATCAGACTTTGCTTGCTGTTGTTTTTTTTTAGAAGGAGCTCGGATAACTTGTGCCTTCGCTACTTTTGTTGATTTTTTTTTAGCTACAGGCTTTCTACTTCTGGTAACACGAGAGGACGTCGACGTTTTCTTCGAGGTTTTGCTTTTACTAGGCTTTTTTTTTACCCGACTAGCTACTTTTTTTTTAGCTTTTCTGCGCGCAGGTTTACGACGCGTCATTGACTTCTTACGTGCTGGTGCTTTTCTACGACGTCTACGTGTTGCTGTTGTCTTCTTTTTAACAGCAGTTTTTCTACGACGACGCTTTGGCGCAGCCATACCCACTTTTTTCTTTCTTCGTACTGTTTTTCTTTTACGTGCAGGTGTTGCAGCGGTTGAGCGTTTTTTACGGCGCTTTGGAGCTGCTGATTTTCTTTTTACTGGCATAAAAAGTTCTCCTCTTGAGAATTTAACATTTGCCGGAATTGGCACACACACATAAACCAAACACATCTATACCAAAAATAATTCGACATGGCAAACATTTCAAAGAACCGGCCATGTCTCTTCTTTTTATTAATGATTTATAGATCATATTTTCAATTAATTCCATTTTCCACTACTAACTCGTTGATGGCCTGCCAAATCTTTGTAATTTTTTATCTCCTGATAGCCATAGTTTAAAAAAAATTCCTTAACAAAATCTGCCTGTTGATAGCCATGTTCTAAAAATAAAAAACCATCCTGTTGCAGATGTTCGCGAGCTTGTCGAATAATAATTTCTAAATCATTTAAACCTTTTTTCCCTGAAATTAAAGCATTTTGCGGTTCATATGCCAAAGCACTTTCTGTTTGCAAATGTCGATCATCTGCTGCGAGATAAGGTGGATTACTAAGAATAACATCAAATTTTTCCCCTGCGGTTAACGCCTGGCACCAGTCGCCCTGACGTAATTCTATTGTTTGTAGGTGGTAACGGTGGATGTTGCGCTCAGCAACCTGTAAAGCGCCAGGAGAACAATCGGTTGCAACGAATTGCCAAGCGGGTCTAGCCAATGCTAATACGACAGAAATTGCTGCCGAGCCGGCTCCCAAATCCACTATGTTGCGCGGTTTATTACAAAAAGTATCAAGTACTTGTTGCACTAATAATTCTGTTTCTGGTCGAGGGATGAGTACTTCGGGCGTCACTTCAAACGACAACGACCAAAATTCCTGCCGTCCTAATAAATAGGCAATGGGTTCTCCTAATTTTCGACGCGCAATCAGTTGTTGTATGTTTTTTTGCTGGAAAGTTGTCAGTAATCTATCGGGATGTTGACTATGCAATTGGGCACGCGTCAATCCTAAAACATGAGCGAATAATAATTCCGTATCTAAATAAGCGCTGGGACTGGTTTGTTTTAATTCTTGTATCGCCCAACGCCATAAGAAAACTAACAACATAGAGGAAAAAATACTTAGAACTGCTGAGGATTTTGCTTACGTCTAATATAAGAGACAAAAAATAGGATAATTAATAAAGGTAGTAATATCGGTAACAAAATCGGAAATAAAATAATCGCAACAATCGTCCAAATAGCGGCAATAACCCCTATGACGATAGCCCCGGCCCACGTTAAAATAAACAGCAGTAAAATACTCAAGGAAAAAAAGAATACCGAAGCGACCAATATTCCCCAAACACCAAAACCAATCACGGCGGCACCAGTAAATAAAGCCAGTGCGATATGGCCGCCAATAATCAGCAATAAAAGAATAAACAATGCAATAGCCAGTGATCGAAACATGAATAGTTCCTCCGTTTTACTTAACTCGTCAATCGAACATTATGCCAGAATGGGTCATTGCGAACACCGTGGATTGCAAGCATATCCAAAAATTTATTCACCTAAGGCCGCTAATTCATCCGCCTGATTTTCACGGGTCAAGGATTGAATCACGGGTTCTAAATGGCCTTCCATAATATCAGTTAATTGATACAGCGTTAGATTTATCCTGTGATCCGTTAAACGGCCTTGAGGAAAATTATAGGTGCGAATACGCTCAGAACGATCCCCACTTCCTACTAAATCGCGACGTGTTTCTGCTTCTTCACGTTGTTGCTTGGCTTTCTGCGCAGCGAGTAGTTTAGCTTGTAATAAAGACATGGCACGAGCTCGATTTTTATGTTGCGAGCGTTCATCCTGACATTCCACGACTAAGCCAGAGGGTATGTGCGTAATTCGAATAGCAGAATCGGTTTTTTGTACGTGTTGTCCTCCAGCGCCTGAAGCTCGGAAGGTATCAATCTTTAAATCTGCAGAATTGATAGTAACATCTTCCACACTTTCAATTTCTGGTAATATCGCCACCGTACACGTTGAGGTATGAACGCGGCCTTGTGCTTCGGTTTCTGGTACGCGTTGCACACGATGTGCGCCCGATTCAAATTTTAAATGAGCATAAACCGCCGTTCCAACAATACGCGCAATAATTTCTTTATAACCACCTTGTTCGCTCGGATTCATATGAATGATTTCTACTGTCCAACCCTGATTTTCTGCATATCGTGAATACATTCGAAATAAATCGCCGGCAAAAATAGCTGCTTCATCACCTCCAGCAGCGGCACGAATTTCTAAAAAAACATTGCGTTGATCATTAGGATCTTGTGGCAATAGTAAACGTTCTAATTCTTTTTCTAATTCAACTTGCTTTTGTTGTGCAATTTTAATTTCTTCGCTGGCAAGCTCCCGCACTGCTGAATCGGTATCATGTAAACATTGTTCAGCTTGATTTAGGATGTCTAAGTTAGTCCGATATTGCTGAAAACATTGTACGACAGGACCTAACTGAACATACTCCTTAGATAAATCACGAAAATGATTTTGATCCTTAATTACGTCCATATCACCCAATAAAGCAGTTAATTCTTCGTAACGCTCGACGATTAAGGTCAATCTATTGAATAAAGAGGTCTTCATAGGACCACTTTATACCCTAAAGCTAACGACGAAGTCGAGTACTGAATAGCGAAGTTGTAAAACCCTTGGAAAATTGAATCTTAATGATTCATAAGCTATTCTGAAAAGGAGTAGACCGCTATAGCGGGCGCTATAAGGTTTTACACTAAACTCATAGCGTGGGTTTTTGTCAAGTACCGAGAAAATGAGCAACCGCAGTGTATTCAAGCTACACGAGGATTGCGAATCAGCGGCAACGCTGACAAAAACTCAAGTGCGAAGAGTAATATATAACCTAAGGGGATAGTATGAAAAAATTATTACTAATGGCTTCAGCTATTTGCATGGGTTTATTAAGTAGCATCAACGTGGCTAATGCCCACCCAGGCCAAAGTGCTTGTGCATTTAATGCTCACTTAGTAAAAAAGGCGGGTTTTGTTTCTGGAGCATACTATGACTGCGCTACCATACGTCAGTTGTTATCCAGAATCAACGTCACACCACGTGCTTGTACACAAATTGCATCATGTCAATACCGTTATGTTTGCAGCGAATATCATTATCTCGCTACCAATAAATTAATTCCTAACCGAGGCCCAACTATTTATTGGCATACTTCACAACCTTTTTAATAAAAAAGGAATGGGCAAATTCAGGTATCCCTTCCCTAGTGAAGGGATATTTTTTTGTGCAAAATAATCCTCGTACTGAATTTTTGGGTGTTCGCTGTTTAAAAAGTTTATTTATCTTTTTTTTGGTTATGTTGCATGTCGAAATCAGTTAATGCCTCTGTTGCTGTTTCAGCACAGCAAAAAAATCAGATTGATTGTTTCGGTGCATGGACCCTACAGGGGATTCATAAACAAAACCTAGATCGCGCTTTTAAAAAATGGGATCGCCGCACAGAACCGTCACTCATTTTAAACGCGGAATCGATCACGCGCATGGATAGTAGTGGTGCTTGGCAACTTTACCAATGGAAAAAACAGCTCGCTAAAAAAAGAGAAGTACAACTTATTGGTTTAAATAAAGAACACACGCTGCTGTTTGGCATGATCGAACAAGCCGCACAGCAATTAAAACCCTTACCTCAACCCATAAACTATAACGGTTTAGCCTTGCTAGGTAAAAAAGCCTTCGAAGCATGGCATGAACTTAAGTCATTTTTACGGTTTATCGGTAAAACCTTTACTACCGCTATCCAAACGCTAAGCCATCCCAAACAACTTCGCGGTCGTGCCATCATAAGTATCATTGAAAATACCGGTTTAGACGCCTTAGGTATTATTGCTTTATTATCTTTCATGATCGGCATTGTCTTAACCTACCAAATGGGTTTTCAATTAAAAAATTTTGGGGCGACATTGTTTATCATTGATTTATTAGGTCTTGCCATACTTCGTGAGTTTGCACCCTTGTTGACCGCCATTATGATAGCAGGTCGCAGTGGATCCGCATTTACGGCCCAATTAGGTATGATGAAAATTAAAGAAGAAATCGATGCGCTCAACACCATGGGCGTGTTACCGAGTCAATTATTAATTTTACCGCGTATCTGGGGACTACTGATTGCTTTACCTTTACTTACTGTTTGGGCAGATATTTTTGGTCTACTCGGTGGCATGGCAATGACCCATAATATGCTAAACATTAGTTATACTGATTTCTTACAGCGTTTTCCAAAAGTGGTTTCACTTTCTTCGCTGATTATTGGTGTCGGTAAAGCACCCGTATTCGCCTTGATTATCGCCAACACCGCGTGCCTTCAAGGTTTACGTGTCAGCGGAAGTGCAGACAGTGTCGGTCGACAAACCACACGGAGTGTCGTACAAGCAATATTTTTTATTATTGTTGCAGATGCCTTGTTTTCGATTTTATTTAGTAAACTAAATATCTAAAAAACTTTGTATTTTTTAACACCTAACAGCAGATAGACAAAATCGCGCTATACTCAAACTATGCAAATGGCTGACCCGGTTATAAAAATTGAGAATGTTAAATTATTTCTTGCTGGCCAATGGATCCATTGCGGCATTAATTTAGAAGTACAACGGGGAGAAATTATTGGCATAGTCGGTGGTAGTGGCTCAGGAAAATCAACCTTACTACGTGAAATTTTAGCTTTACTTACACCGACTTCTGGAAACATCGAGGTATTCGGTAAAGATTTAAACAAGATTTCATCAACCGAGTTACTTAAATTGCAATGTCGATGGGGTGTATTATTTCAACAATCTGCATTGTTTACCTCGCTTAATGTCATAGAAAATATTTCCTTCCCTTTACAAGAACATACGAAATTGGACAAAACCACTATCAAAGAACTCGCTTTAATTAAGTTACTAGCGGTAGGCTTACCCATGGATGCAGCCACAAAATACCCCGCTGAACTCAGTGGCGGCATGCTCAAACGGGCTGCTTTAGCGCGTGCTTTGGTCATGGACCCTGAATTGCTGTTACTCGATGAACCCACTGCGGGCCTCGACCCACAAGGTGCAGAAGAATTCGATGCTTTGGTTTTAAATCTACGCAAAGTTTTAGGGTTAACCATTGTTATGGTCACGCATGATTTGGATACCTTATGGCAAATTACCGATAAAGTTGCTTTTTTAAGCGAAGGACGCGTTTTAGAATTTGCACCCATGACAAAACTGACCCTATCCAAACAAGCCGCTATCGCGACTTATTTCCAGGGTCCCCGTGGGCGCATGACGCAACATCTTTATGAGGGAAATCATGGAATCTAAAGTCAATTATACCTTAGTCGGTGCTTTTGTGCTTATTTTAACCATCGCCCTCATTATTTTTATTACTTGGCTATCGGCTGGGTTATCAACAAAACATTATAAAACCTACCTCGTCATCATGCACGAATCCGTAGCCGGCTTAGGTGTTAATTCTGCTGTTAAATACAATGGTGTGAATGTGGGTAGCATTAAGCAAATTTCTTTAAACAATCGTAATCCCGAACAAGTCCGTTTGCTTTTACAAATAGAAGAACATACTCCCATTACCGAAGGCACAACCGCTACGTTAAATAGTCAAGGCCTAACCGGTATCACCTATGTAGCGTTACAAGGGAGTGACTCTAATTTAAACCCTATTCCAATACTTCGAGGTGAAAAATATCCTATTATTAAAAGTACTCCTTCTTTATTCTTACGTTTAGATACTACCTTACGTGCTCTAAATAGTAATATGAATCAGATTACACAAGATATTAATGGTGTATTAGGAGGGGAAAACCCAGCGTTATTTAGAAAGATTTTAGATAATTTATCGATTACCAGTAATCATTTAGCTGCGCAAAGTAAACGTCTTGATATTATTTTGATTAATACCGCACGTTCAACACAAGCGTTTCCCTCTTTGATGAATACCTTAACACAGCAAACGCTGCCTTCTACCAATCAAGTATTAAATAATTTGACTATCATGACCGATAACTTACTTGAACTATCTGATAATCTAAGACAAAACCCCAGCATCTTAATCCGCGGACAGAAACCACTGCCTTTAGGACCAGGAGAATAAAACGTGCTGAACGTCGTTGGTCTTTTGTCAAAAATAAAAAATAGTAGTTTCCCCAAAGCATTCATTGGTTTGGGGTGCTTTTTATTATTATCAGCTTGTTCGATATTTGAGCCTATAAAAATCCCACCGATGCATTACTTTACTTTAGCGCTGCCCGATCCAAATTGGGATAGTTGTGATCAACAAGGTCGTTGCACCATACTGGTTAATCAACCACGTGCAAATGCGATTTATAATAACCCACGCATGATTTATATCCCAGCCTGTTATCAAATCCAATATTTTGCCCAAAATCGCTGGGCAGACACGCCCACACAAATGTTACAGTCTCTAATCATCAATTCTTTACAGCATACCGGTTATTTCCAAGCCATTATTAACACCCCCTCCACCACTTATTATGATTGGGTGCTAAATACGCAATTACTCAGTTTTCAACAAGAATTTATTAGCGTTCCTAGTCGTTTCCGCATTGCGATGCGTGCGCAACTCATCGATGCTCGCTCCAGACATGTCATCGCCACACAAGATTTTGTAGTCATACAAGCCGCCGCACACGATGATCCTTATGGCGGAGCACTGGCTGCTAACCTCGCTGCACAAAAAATACTCAATGAAATTAATTGTTTTTGTTTAAGAAATCTAGACTAAGCGATAGTTTTTAAGCTTTGTTAGGGAACATAATAATATTTAAAAAATCTTTTTTTTGTTTTGTATCCTCACAGCAAACATACATTTTTTTGCCATTACTCGTCTTTTTCAAACCATTTACCTTTTTTCTCAGTGAATAATGGCGCTTCGTTTTCTTAATTCTTTTTCGGATTAACAACATAATGATACTTAACCTCAATAAATGTAAAAATTATCAATAAATTTTTAATGGCAATAAAAAATAGATTCGCAGTATAAATAAATTATATTAAGTTTATCTTAAATAAAAATTAAATTTTTAGACGATAATCTCGCTTTATTAAAATTCACATTGAGCAAATGATCCTCAATAAACGTTTTCATAACTATTTCCTTCCATCACCCTCTTTTTCTTGATATTTATTTTCTAAGTTAATCTTTTAGCATTAAATTGATCTAAAAATTTTTCTAAAGACTAAATATAATTTGTTATACTGATGGAAATTTAAAAATAGAATTTTTTAAAAACGCTAATGATCTCATTTTTTCCATTGCTATTAGTTTGCTACGAAATAATTAATTATTTAGCCAATGATATGTATTTGCCGGCTTTACCGAGCATGATTCAAGATCTCGGAATCAATACCCACTTGGCACAACAAACAGTAAGCCTTTGGTTTTTCGGTTCAGGCTCGTTTCATCTATTAACAGGTCCGATTTCAGAACGCTTTGGGAGAAAACCGGTATTATTGATAGGAGGAGTATTGTTTGTAATTGCCACTTGGGTTTGTGCATTCACATCAAACATCCATATTTTATTATTCGCTCGTTTTATGCAAGGCGCAGTCGTCTCAACGTTAAGCACCGCCGGTTATGCAAGTATTCATGAAGCCTATGATCGTAAACAAGCCATACAAATTTTAGCATTGATGAGCAGTATGGTGATGTTAGCTCCGGCCGTTGGTCCCTTCATAGGCGGCATTTTTTTACAATGGCTGAGTTGGCGTTGGATATTTATAGTGTTAGCGCTAAGTGCCAGTATTATTTGGTTAGGCTTATTTTTTGTCATGATAGAAACACGTTGCAGAATGCAAACCCATATGTTCCGTAGCTCACATGTCTTGATCTATTATCGACAGATACTAAAGAACAAAGCATTTATGCTAAACCTATGTATTATTAGTTTTAATATTTTAGCTAAAGTAGCATGGATCGTGGGCGGTCCGTTTTTAATCATCAGTCAATTTAAATTGAATACTCTCTATTTTGGACTAACCCAAATTTTGGTATTTGGAAGTCAAATTTTCGGCGCACACTTCGTCAAACGGGTTATTCATCGCATTGACATTAACCATTTAATTAACCAAGGCTTAATTATTTCTTTGTTTGCTAGCCTATTAGCCGTTGCTTTGAGTGTTATGTTTCCAAATAAACTGATAGGTTTGGTTATTTGCTTAATGATTTTTTGTTTCGGTACTGCACTGTCGAGTCCCTTACAACGACTTTGCATAGAAGCCTGTCCTGAACCCATGGGTGCGCGTATGGCCATCTATGCCACTTCGATCAGTTTATTTTGTGGTTTGGCTAGCTTTTTATTTAGTTTTACTTATACCGGCAACTTACTTTGGTTTGCGAGCTTACTGTTGATACTCGCCAGTCTCGCTAGCCTAGTACGTTGGTTTAGCTTGAAGTATTTTTTTAGTATCTAATTTTTAGTTTTATTCCAGAGCCATTTCTAGCAACTCCGTGCCAAATATAAACTAAACTCGTTCTTAATCTAAGTTTATCTTAAGCTTAGACCAGTACTATAGAATAAAGTCCATATTCTACAAGCTGAGCGCTTTATGCTGATAGTGACTGAACAAGGGATTTACACCGCTGAACTCTGTGAAAACAGTAAAAAATATTTAAGTCGTTTATTGATCGGCAAAACCGGAATCAATCCTGATTTGCTCACCTGGGATCTGCTTTTAACAGAAAAAATAAGATTAGATCATTTTATTGAAACAGGGGATGAAGATTTAACCCAACTCCAGGAAGCAAGAATTGAATGGAATCAAGCATTAAAAGAAAATAGATTACAAGCTTATATCCAAAACAAATTAGTTGAAATCGAAACTTTACAGGCTCAACAATATCTAAAAGCTTATGATCCTAAAGTCAAAAAACAGCAAGCCGATTTACGTTCTAAACAACTTGCTTGGATTTCTATCACCCTTATTGTTGGCCTAACAACAGCTTTTACTGTCCCTTTTGCTTTCGGTTTACTCGGAAGCTTTGCCACCTTAATGGGCGTATCATGCTTAGCCATCGGAGCAACCTTAATCTGTTGTTCCATCATACCCGCTTTTTTCGGCGAAACACTGATTGATCCCGAGTGGGTAAAAGAATTTTGTATCGAAAAAGAGAAATGGCAACAAAAGCGAACGGCCCTAACAGCAACTTCTGAAACAACCGTTATAAACGAAGCAATGACAGAATCCATCAATAACCCAGCGGCGGTACCGACCACTCAACAAACCCAAGCAACGATAAATAAAGAAGTAACAAAGCCATTAATGATGGTCGATGCAACAACCCAAACAACTGCCATCGAGGATATTATCACTAAATCCTATCGAGGCTGCTATAATTTTGCTTTTTTTAAGGTCAACAACTCATCCGCAACGTCTACAGAAATTCATTTTATTAATCTATCGCCCACTCAATAATTTTATTTAAACAACTATTTTTCAAAGTCATTCAAGACGCTTGCTAATAAATTGGGTTGATTGAGTTTAGCCGCTTTGGTTAACGCAACACTCGGCGCATGTGTCAGCTTATTAGTTAAACGATAGGCTAACTGATGGATGACTTCTTCTTGTTTATACCCTTTTTTTAGTAACGCTAAAGCTTTTTTAACTTCATCATCACGGAATTGCTCAGCCTGCTGGCGATAAGCACAAATTATAGGCGCAGCAGCGGTTAGGTTTAATTTCTGCAGATACTGTTGTACTTTTTCTTCGATGAGACTTTCTGCTTTTAGCGCTGCGGCTTTTCGACCCTGCTGATTTTTTTGAATCAAGCGATGCAGATCATCGAGTGTGTAAAGATACACATCTTCCAATTCATTCACGCTAGATTCTATATCTCTCGGCATCCCCAAATCAGCAATAAATAAGGGTCGACGTTTACGTTTTTTTAAAGCCTGCTCCAACATAAGCTTGTTAACCAATGGCTTTTCACTATGCGTCGCCGCAATAATGATATCGGCTTTAGCTAAAAAATAAGGAATGGCATTTAAACAAATCGCTTGTCCGGCAAGCCTATGCCCCAGTTTTTCTGCTGATTGGGGAGTACGATTAGCAATCCAAAAATGGCGGACACCTTGAGAAGACAAATGTTTAGCGACTAAAGAAATCGTCTCCCCGGCACCTACCAACAAAATCTGGGTATCTGCTAATTGAGCAAAGATTTGTTTTGCGCAAGTGACTACCGCAAATGCTAGAGAAACCGGATGCGCTGTAATGTCGGTAGCACTACGCACCTGTTTGCTGACAAAAAAAACGTATTGAAACAACCGATTAAAATGTGCACCGACACTCCCTAAGGAATAAGCGAGCGAATAGGCATTTTTAATTTGGCCAAGGATTTGCGGTTCACCTAAAATTTTAGAATCTAAACCACTCGCTAAACGCAATAAATGACGTAAAGCTTGTTCCTGCTGATAAACATACCAATGTGATTTTAAACTTTCTTGTGGAATTTTTTTATGTCGATAGAGCCAGTTCAGCGTATTTTGCGGATCGCCATTGATGCAATAAAACTCAGTGCGATGACACGTGGATAAAATCACCACCTCTTCGCTTTTTGTATCCTGCAACATTGCACGCAAGGAACTTGCCAAATAATCTTTATCGAAACTCAAGCTTTCCATAATGGCAAGATCAGCGGTTTCATGATTAATTCCACAGGCAAGCAGTTTCATAACATTTTACATTGCACTCCCCACCACACTCACCCATTCTTTTTTATGATGAATGCCTATTATTTTAAATCCTGCTGCGTTATAGGTTTGACACACACTGTCAGTTTGTTCACTTAAAATTCCAGCTAATACGCAATAACCATTCGTTTTAACTAAGGATCTAAAATAAATGGCTAACTCAATTAAAGGTTGCGCCAAGATATTAGCGAGTAAAATATCAACAGGTTCTTGTAACTGAACATTTGTTGGCAAAACAATCTTTAATTTTTCTGTAGGTATATTATTTTGTTCCGCATTCATCAAAGTTGCGGTTAAAGCTTGTGGGTCATGATCGATAGCCATTACCTGTTTTGCACCACACTTGAGTGCTGCTATGGCTAAAATACCTGAACCACAACCATAATCAATCATGGTTTTTTCTTGAAGTAAATGGCCGTCTAACCATTCCAAACATAAGGCAGTACTTGGATGTGTTCCGGTACCAAAGGCTAAACCCGGATCTAAACGGATATTCACAGCGGTTTTCACCGGCGGCTCATAAGCACTCGGACAAACCCAGATCCTTTTCCCAAAACACATTGGCTTAAAATCTTCTAACCACGCTCGTTCCCAAGCTTGATCAATTAATATTTCGCTATGACTCGCTAAAATAATTTTTTCATCAAAGGTTTGGTATAGTGTTTCCATTAATGCTGATACTGCAGTCTGTTCTGTAAACACCGCACTGATTTTTACTTGTTGCCAAAGGGGGGTGCTATCTAATGGAGGTTCATAGATACTCTGCCTATTTGAGTAGTCACTGCGTTCAACCAATTCCTGCCAAGTAATTGATAAGCCGCCTGCATTTTCTAAAAAATCACTCAGCGCTTCAGTATGCTCACGCAACGTATTTAAATGTAATTGTAAATAAGACATCGAATTATAGCGCTAAACGTTGCTCAAGATAATGGATATTGGTTCCACCTTTAATAAAATTAGCATCGCTCACTAAAGCTTGATGCATTGGAATGTTGGTCTGTATGCCTTCAATAACAATTTCATCCAACGCATTACGTAAACGTGCAATGGCAATTTCGCGAGTCTCACCATAGGCAATTAATTTACCAATCAAGGAATCATAATAAGGCGGTACCCGATACCCGGTATAAATAGGTGTATCCACACGGATTCCTGGACCACCGGGAGCATGGTATAAAGTAATGGTTCCAGGAGATGGCATAAACGTTTTCGGATCTTCTGCGTTAATACGACATTCGATCGCATGTCCACGAATCGCTATTTGCTTTTGTTTATAATTTAATTTTTCACCCGAAGCAATGTGTAGTTGCTCAGCCACTAAATCAACACCCGTAACCATTTCAGTAATGGGGTGTTCCACTTGAATACGCGTATTCATTTCGATGAAATAGAAATGGCCATTTTCATACAGAAATTCAAACGTACCAGCACCTCGATATTTCATATCGCGGCAAGCTTTTACGCATAGCTCACCCATATGTTGGCGTTGTTTTTCGGTAATTCCTACTGCCGGTGCTTCTTCAATGACTTTTTGATGACGGCGCTGCATAGAGCAATCACGTTCACCTAAATGAATCGCATGACCTTGACCATCACCTAATACTTGTATCTCGATATGTCTAGGATTGGTTAAAAACTTTTCTAAATAAACATTCGCATTTTTAAAATTGGCTTGTGCTTCGGAGCGGGTAATTGCAATCGCATTTAAAAGTGCCGCTTCACTATGCACCACACGGATTCCGCGACCACCACCACCACCCGCGGCTTTGATCAACACCGGATAGCCAATTTTTTGGGCAATTTTTAGATTTTTTTGATCGTCATTATCTAATTCACCTTCAGAACCCGGAACACAGGGAATTTTAGCTTTACGCATCGCTGCAATCGCCGATACTTTATCACCCATCATCCGAATAGTTTCAGGTTCAGGTCCAATAAACACAAAACCACTTTGTTGTACGCGTTCAGCAAAGTCTGCATTTTCAGACAGAAAACCATAGCCGGGATGTATACCAACGGCATCCGTAATTTCAGCGGCACTAATAATAGCGGGAATATTTAAATAACTGGCCGTCGCAGGTGGGGGACCGATACAAACGGTTTCATCGGCTAATTTCACATGCTTTAAATTATCATCGGCAGTGGAATGTAAAGCAACCGTTTGAATTCCTAATTCTTTACAGGCCCGTAAAATACGTAAAGCAATTTCTCCGCGATTTGCAATAACGACTTTATTTAGCATTATTTTTACCTACTTAGCACTTTTACAGCCTATCACTATTCAATCACGAACAGGGGCTGATTAAATTCAACGGGCATACCATTTTCTACCAGTCTCGCCTTAATAATCCCTGCTTTATCTGCTTCAATCTGATTCATCATTTTCATTGCTTCAACAATGCACAACACTTCACCTTTGTTAACTGTCTGGCCTAAGCTTACAAAAGGTGCTGCATCGGGATTAGGTGCCAAATAAACAGTACCTACCATTGGTGAGCGCACTTTATGGCCGCTTATTTCAGCTTCTGCTAAGGCTGATGAACGTGGCATAATTTCACTCGAAGAAGAGCTAGGCTGTAAATGGGTTGTTGCCCGAGCAGGCTCAGATTGACGCTTGATGCATATCGTCTGATCTCCTTCAGAATATTCAATTTCAGACAAACCATGTTCATTTAAAAGCTTAATAAGCTGATTAATTTTTTCCGAATCCATAAAAAACGGCCTCTTTTTTCAAACAAGATTATGCGGCTTATTGGAGCATATCCAGACTGACTTTGCTAGTCTTTCTATACTCTTCGCATTGCTTGAGTACTTACAAATAACTTAAAAATTTTTGCTTGTTCATTTTTGCACCACCTTGCTAAAAAATCCAATTGCTGTGAGTATATAATTAAAGTTTCAAGCGGGGTCTACTGCATTTTTATTGGTTGTTTTCACGAGTAGCGACTATAGAGAGTGATTATGCAAAACCGAGGTTTAAAAAAACCAAATGTTCGCCAATTAACGTTGGCTGAAATTAGCTGCACACAACTACTCGGTGTGGGTCCAAAAACGACCCGTTATTTAAGCAAATGTGGCATCGTTAATTTACAGGACTTACTGCTTCATTTACCTTTACGTTATGAAAACCGCACACAACTCACCGCTATCAAAGATCTTTGTTGTGAGAAGCCTGCATTGATTAGTGGTGTCATTCATCCAGATACACAGACAAAAACTAAAAAAGGCTATTCATGTAAGCTGAGTGATGAAACCGGTAGTATCAACCTACGTTTTTTTCATTTCAAACCTAAACACATTCAACAATTTAAAAAAGGTTTGCGTTTACTCTGCTTTGGCGAAGTACGTGCAAAAAAAAATAGCTTTTTTGAATTAGAAATGATCCATCCGGATTATAAATTTTTACGCAATAATAATCGACTCATTTTACCAAACTACCTGACGAGTATTTATCCCAGCACACCCGGCATGTCACAACGATTATGGCACAAACTTATCGCCCAAGTATTTCATTTATTATTCACACCTCATAAAACTCAGTTAATAAAAAAACCACAACGTTATTTTCCTGAATATTTGCCTGAAGCTTTACTCAACCAGATAAAATTCCCTTCCCTTTTAGAAGCGTTATATTATATTCACCGCCCACCTATCGATGCCCCATTAGATGAATTAGCCACTGGCAAACATATTTCACAACAACGTTTAGCTTTAGAGGAATTACTTGCCCATTCACTGAGCGTGCAACAAATGAAAAAAAAGCGTGCCACCGAAACCGCGCCTCGTTTAAAAACCGATACTGCTTTAATTAAACGTTTTCTTACAGCCCTGCCTTTTCAATTAACACAAGCCCAAAAACGCGTTATCAAAGAAATTAGTCGCGATATGCAAGCCGTGATTCCTATGCAGCGCTTATTACAAGGCGATGTCGGCTCAGGTAAAACAGTCGTGGCGGCTTTTGCTTCGCTACTGGCGATGGCTCATCATTATCAGGTCGCCCTCATGGCACCCACTGAATTGTTGAGTGAACAACATTATCAACATTTTCATCGTTGGTTAACGCCTTTAGGCTTTCATGTCGTTTGTTTAAACGCAAGCTTGCAAGGTAAAGCAAAAAAACAAACACTCGCTCAAATAAGTAACGGTAAAGCCCATATTGCTATCGGCACCCATGCGCTTTTTCAAGAAGGCGTCCATTTTGCGAATCTGGGTTTCATCATTGTTGATGAACAACATCGCTTTGGCGTACAGCAACGTTTAGCCTTATGGAAGAAAGGTCAGCAAGAAAATTTTCAAGCCCATCAATTGTTCATGACGGCAACACCGATTCCTCGAACCCTAGCCATGACCAGTTTCACTGATCTAGATATCTCATTTCTGGATGAATTACCACCCGGTCGTCTGCCTGTACAAACCATCGTTCTTTCAGATTACCGCCGCTCTGCCGTCATCGAAAGAGTACGCGCTACATGTACCCAACAAAAACAAGTCTATTGGGTATGTCCATTGATAGAAGAATCGGACCTACAACATTATCAAGCAGCTGAAACAACATTTAAGACCTTAAAAAACGATTTAACTGATCTGCGCTTAGGCCTAATACATGGAAGACTGCCAAGCACTGAAAAAGATCAAATTATGCGTGATTTTAAAAATGGTCAGATCGATCTATTAGTAGCCACCTCGGTTATCGAAGTCGGTGTCGATGTCAGTAGCGCTAATTTAATTGTGATAGAAAATGCTGAACGCTTAGGTTTAGCGCAATTACATCAATTACGCGGTCGTGTCGGTCGTAGTGATAGCAAAAGTTTTTGTATCTTGCTCTATCAAACCTTATCACCTTTAGCCAAACAACGTTTAAGTATTATGCGTAGTAGTAATGATGGCTTTATGATTGCCCAACGCGACTTAGAACTGCGCGGTCCCGGTGAAATATGGGGTTTGCGCCAAACCGGCTGGCAACAATTACGCATCGCCGATCTGAAGCGCGATCATGATTTAATTCCACATGTCCTTAAGCTTAGCACCACATTAAATTCCGATTATCCACATTTAATCGAACCTATCATACAACGCTGGGCACAAAACAATGATGGCAGCTATAGCAAGGTTTAATTTATTGCGTTAACGACAATAATGATAAGGGGGCGGTGAATTTTCATTTACCCTATTGTCGCTGGCATCATACGAACAATAAAAATGAGGCGTATACTCCGATGAAAAAGCCTGTTGTAAAGGAATATTGCTCGAAGCTTTCCCAATACACGGCCTAACCGCTTGCTCGTGATAGCTAGCTAATGAACCCGACTGCAAGCTGCGATACAATGCCGCTTCTAGCATCTGTAACTGTTCAGCATTATTGTCAGCCGCTTTTGGCCGACAACAACAGGAAAAGATTCCAAGTCCGCACTGAAAAACGCCTATCAGTGAATTTATAATGCCATAGGCTGCAACAGCAATAATTGGAATAACAAGTAATGATATCCAAGGAGTATAAACAGGAAATAAGCCCATCAATAATGTCATTAGCAAAAATCCGCCCCCCGCGCTCATGACGTATAATAAACCGAAAAAAAATTTTTCTATCCCTTTTACAAAAGTAGACTTTCCTTCCCTATCTTTTTTTTCAGCGCACTGCAAATATCTTTGCAATTGTTGTATCGATTCAAAACTTGCTTGACCCAGTTGCATTTTTTTTAAAATGCTACAAACTAAACGAGGATCACAACTTTTAGGTAAACTCGTTAACCGTCCAGCTAATTTGTTTAAATCATAAGCATCATCATTTACCAAGATCGGCGTATAATTATTAT
>Ga0066652_100000366_pt1 | contig 22380 bp, 22 predicted proteins | sample GraSoiAngelo_101_FD_71413 | JGI IMG/M metagenome (GOLD analysis project Ga0066652, IMG submission 71413) | Grasslands soil microbial communities from the Angelo Coastal Reserve, California, USA - 14_0903_02_30cm | ecosystem: Environmental > Terrestrial > Soil > Grasslands | place: USA... | reverse complement strand
CAGGTCAGAAAAAATGGCAGATATTTAGGCTTCCTAACATGATTTTGATGGCCCCATTTAGTAAGAATCCGGGTTATTTCGCCCGGGTACTGGCCAGCTGGCACCGGGAAAGGAACCGGCGAGAGCTGCCCTGGAAAGGAGAAAAGGACCCCTATAAAATATGGTTGAGCGAGATCATCCTGCAGCAAACCCGGGTTGAGCAGGGTCTGAATTACTACCTCAGCTTTGTTAAAACCTTTCCCGACGTTCACAAACTGGCCAGCGCCCCCGACAAAAAAGTTTTTAAACTTTGGGAAGGACTCGGTTATTATTCAAGATGCCGCAATCTCCTGGCTTCCGCCAGGTATATTTCCAGCGAATTGAAAGGAGAGTTTCCCAATACTTACGATAATATCAAAACACTAAAAGGTGTCGGTCCCTATACTGCCGCTGCTATATCTTCATTCGCTTTCAATCTGCCTCATGCCGTAGTAGACGGAAATGTGTTCCGGGTACTGGCAAGGATTTTCGGAATTAATATACCTACAGATACGACGGAAGGAAAAAAGATATTTACAGAATTAGCCAATAAACTTCTTGATAAACACCAACCCGGTTTACATAACCAGGCGATCATGGACTTCGGCGCAACAGTTTGCAAACCTTTACCACTTTGCGATGAATGTGTTTTTAAAAAGAACTGCTTTGCCTATTTAAACAATAAAACAGATCAGTTCCCGGTCAAAGAAAAAAAGATCACTATCAAAAAAAGATGGTTCTATTACCTGGTAATGCAGCATGATGATAAGATAGCCATCAGGCAACGAACGGGAAAAGATATCTGGCAGCAACTATATGAGTTTCCCATGGTAGAAACGGGAAAAGAGCAAACAGCAGAATCCATTCTATCTGCTGCGGAAAAAGATGCATTGTTAAAAAGAAAGCGTTATAAGTTCATTTCTATTTCTCCGGTATACAAGCAGCAACTTTCTCACCAATTAATAATGGCACAGTTCATACAGGTTAGATTCTCCGGGCAAACTGATTTGAATGGCCGCGGACATTGGGTGACAAAAATCCAAATGAATAAATATCCTTTCCCAAAACTTATTAATCAGTTTAAGGGTGAAAGCATGCCATAGCCTCCCGTACCGGAGAGGCTTTGAGCTTTATTTTTTTTATTCCGCCTAAAAAAATTTAATTTTAAAGAGCATTCGAAGCCTAAGGAGGATTTAATAATCGAAAAAGATAAGCGTATGAGAGGCGTAAACAGAGTAATGCTCATTGGCAATCTCGGAAAAGATCCAGATGTTCAATTCCTGGAAGGAAATATTGCAGTAGCTAAATTCCCCCTTGCTACTACCGAAACCTTCAAAGACCGCTCAGGAAAATTGATCTCGCAAACAGAATGGCATACCGTAGTGTTGTGGAGAGGTTTGGCCGAACTGGCACAAAAGTACCTGCACAAAAGCAGCCTTGTCTATATCGAAGGGCGCCTGCGTACACGCAGCTGGGACGATAAAGACGGCAATCGCAAATTCGCTACTGAGGTGGTAGGTGATAATCTTATCATGCTGGACAAACGTATGGACAGCACCGCTTCAACTCAAACCGGGGATAGTAGCGTAGAAAATCATGGAAGCACCGATGCTACCATGGGCGATCCTTCTGAAACCCTCCCCTTCTGATTTATATTAAAACAATAACTTTGTTTTGAAAAACTAAGCTGGCGCACCGCTGGCTTTAGGAAAAAATTTTCACCAAAAATCCTGCAATTGGATAGTCATTCGGTCATCAGTTTTCTCCATACAATGTTTTCTTTCGTTTTTCTGGCCATAAACATACAGAGCACCACCATTCTTGTGCTTGTTTTAATGGCATTGCTCTTGCTTGCATTTACCATCTCCGGCGCCGAAGTAGCATTATTTTCGCTCACAAACAAGGATATAAACATTCTCAAAACGAAACAACACAGCGCAGCCAAACGCATCATTACACTGCTGGAAGAACCCAAAGAAGTTTATGCATCGCTGCTGATTGCAAGCACCTTCATAAGCATCTGCATTGCTATCCTTTCTAATTTTCTTATCAACCAGTTTATACCCCTTGGTTCGATACCACTTTGGCTGGAATTATTAATAAAAGGGCTCGTTATCGCCTTTGCCATCCTGTTTTTTTGTGAGGTACTTCCCAAAATATGGGCCACCCAGAACAACCTTCGCTTTGCCTATGGCTCCTCATTTGCGGTAGAAGCGGTCCATCTCGTTTTGAGGAGAATAAGCCGGGGCGTTGTATCATTGGCGGGTAATATCGGGAAACGCCTTGGCGCCAATAAATCGGAAGCCCTTAGTATCCAGGAGCTGGATGAAGCCATCGATATCAAAACCGACGAAGAAGCATCCCCCGCCGAAAAGAGCATCATGAAAGGCATCGTGAAATTCGGGAATATCTCGGTAAGGCAGATCATGCGTGGCCGCCTTGATGTCAGCGGCATAGATCATACGATTTCCTTCGGCAATCTTGTCCGCAAAATTGAAGATCTGCATTATTCCCGTTTACCGGTATATAAAGGCAGCCTCGATGAAATAGCCGGTATCATCAATACAAAAGACCTGGTCCCGTTCCTGGATGAAGACGAAAATTTTGACTGGCGTTCACTTGTGCGCCAGCCTTATTTCGTTCCCGAATCCAAGCTGATCGAGGATCTGTTAAGGGATTTTCAATCACGCCGGATTCATTTTGCATTTGTTGTGGACGAATTTGGTGGCACGAGTGGTATCGTCACCATGGAGGATATACTGGAGGAAGTGATCGGGGAAATAAGAGACGAATTTGATGAGGAAGAAAGCGGCAACCGCAAACTGGATGAGAATAATTATGTTTTCGAGGGTAAAACCATGCTTCATGATATTTGTCGCATGATGCATCTGCCCATGGATACTTTTGACAAGATAAAAGGTGAAAGCGAATCTATAGGAGGACTGGTGTTGGAACTGGCAGGCGAGTTTCCGCATTTAAATACAGAGATAACCAGCAATGATTTTGTGTTTACAGTAGTTGAATTGGACAATAACCGGGTTAAATCGGTAAAAGTCACAATGAATAAAAAAGAATAACGTTGTACCAAAATGAAATTATTGATCCCCCTTTCAGGTATTCTGTTTCTTGTTGCCTTTATATCTTCCTGCAATAGCGTGTACACGCCAAAACCAAAAGGTTATTTCGCGATCGAATTTCCCGTAAAAAAATATCAAGCATTCGATCAGCCTGGCTATCCATATACTTTCGAATACCCTACCTATTCGGTAATCACAAGGGACACTTCTTTTTTTGGAGATAAACCCGAAAATCCCTGGTGGATCAATATCGATATCCCGCAATTCGGGGGACGTATTTATATAAGCTATAAACAGATCAGGAGTAAACACCAGATCGATTCGCTGGCTGAGGATGCTTACAAAATGGCACACAAACAGCATGTTGACATCTCTACCGGTATTGACGACAGCCTGATGAAGACCAGGGCGGGAGCTGAGGGTATCTTTTATACATTAAAGGGAAATACGGCAACAGCTAATCAATTCTTTCTCACAGATTCTGTCCGGCATTTTTTAAGAGGAGCTTTATATTTTGATGCCACGCCAAATGAAGATTCGCTTGGTATTGTAAATGATTTCCTGAAAAAAGACTTACTCCATCTGATCAATACGTTAAGATGGAAATAGCAGTGATAAAAACTAAGGACCAAGAACCAAATTACAAGAACCAAATAAATCACAAATTAAAATATTTAATCAGCAGTCTCCCCTGTCCCTTTTCGATATTTGGATTTAATCCCGATAGCTATCGGGATCGGATTTATTTGGTTCTTGGTTCTTGAGATTTGGATCTTCTTTGGTAATTTGTAAGTGCAACAAACTACTGCAATGAGAAGCATATTCCTCCTCCTGGCTGCTTTAGCGTCCTGTATGATTACCGTTGCCCAGCAAGCCGCCGCTGTTGATTCCATGAAAAAAAGTTTTGCGCAAGCAAAAACAGTTGAAGAAAAAGTGGACATTCTCGATGGCCTTTCCCGCACTTTAATGAACGTCGACCTGGATGAAGCCGATCAATATGGAAACCAACTGATAACAATAGCCGAAGAATCGAGGAAAAGGAAACTGATGATCTTTGCCTATATGTCAAATGGCACACGCTGCAGTTATTTCAGCGGAATAAAAGACTATACCAACCGTTCTATTGATTATTATACAAAGGCCCTCACAATATCCAGGCAAAATAATATGGATGAAGAAACGGGCGAGGTCTATCTCAAACTTGCTACGCTATACCTGTCCATACCCGATCGGGACAAGGCGCTGAATTATGCCAACCAGGCCTTTTCTATTATTTCCCCACTCAAGAACGACAGCCTCATGGTCGAAGCCAACAATACCTATGGACACATCTATCTCGCAAGGAATGAAAAGATCCTGGCGCTGCGCCATTATTTCACTGCATTGCATATAGCAGAGGACACTAAAAAACCTTTCCTGGTAAGAAGTTGCTATACCAGCCTTTCCAATTTTTACTCCAGTATAGAAGATTATGATAAAGCAATAGATTATTATACTGAAGCTTTCCGCAAACTGGACGAAATGAAAGAAAAGAATGTGCCTTACCAGCGGGCTATTGATATCAATAACCTGGGAAAGCTGTTTGCCAGTAAAAAGAACTATGATATAGCCATCAATTATTTTAGAAGATCGCTGGCGATGGCCGACTCCCTGAAGTTTTCTACCCTGAAAACACCGGCCTATCTCAGCTTGTTAAACCAATATCTACGCATGGACCAGCCACAAAAAGCCCTGGAGTACTTTAATTCATCACAGGGAGAAGAATTAAAGTCCTACTTGCGCCAGCTCCGGTTCAGCAGTTATATCGACCAGGCCTATGCTGTTATTTATTCCGAACTGAAAAGATTCGATTCTGCAAGGTTCTACTTCAACAAGGCGAGCGATTTCTTTGAGAAAAGCCCCAACGAGATTGTAAAAATGAGTTTCTATGCACAGTTCGGCTCATTTTATCAAAAGACCGGGGAATACAGCAAGAGTATTGAGCTTTACCTGAAAGTCAAGGATATCGCGGAGAGGACCGATCAACTGGAAAGCGCTGAAGCTGCAGCCAAACATCTCGATACCTTATATAGCAAATCGGGTAATTTCCAGGAGGCAGCCGTATATAATTCGACTTACTATAAATACAAGGACAGCGTGGAAACTCTGAACAAGCAAAAAGAGCTGACGCAGGTAGAAGTATCAGCAGAACAATACCGCCAGAAGAAACTGGAAGAAGAAGAAGCCGACAAAAAGCGCAGAAGAAATAATATTCAATACATGGGAATTACCATCGGCATATCAGCTTTATTTATCATTTTGGTTGTATTTGGCATGTTCAAGGTTTCCGCCAGTACCATCAAACTGATCGGTTTTTTTGCCTTTATCATGTTCTTTGAATTTATCTTTCTCATTTTCAAAAAGAACATCTATTCGTTTACCCATGGTGAGCCCTTAAAAGACCTCACGTTTATGATCGCGCTGGCCGCACTGCTGGTGCCCCTGCATCACTGGCTGGAGCATAAAGTCATCAAGTATCTAACATCTCACAACCGGTTGACCGCTTCGGGCAGAACCCTGTTATCGAAAGTCTTTGTGACCAAAAAGAAAGATGAAAAGACGAAAGTGTAACTTTGGAAAAAATTGATCCGTGATAGTTATTGATAATATGTTGATCGGTGATGAGGTGGTGGAAAAACAGTTCGTTTGTGATCTCTCTAAATGTAAAGGTGGTTGTTGTGAAGAAGGAGATGCGGGCGCCCCGCTCGAAGATAACGAGCTTCGAATCATTGAAGATGCATACGAAAAGATCAAACCTTATCTTACTCCCAATTCCATCAAAGAAATAGAAAAAAATGGCCGGTACATTCACAGCCAGGAATTCGGGTGGGTGACACCTACTCTGCCAAGCGACAACGAAATATGTGTGTATGGCCGCCGAGATGAAAATGGGATCATTAAATGCGCTTTTGAGCAAGCCTATAATGATGGGATCATTGACTGGAAAAAACCGGTCAGCTGTCACCTGTTTCCGATTGTAACCAGCAAAGGAAAACGCGGGAACTACGAAAATGTGAACTATGTTCCGAGAGAAAACTTGTGCAAGCCGGCCTGCAGCCTCGGAAAAAAGCTGAAAATTCCTGCCTACCAATTTTTAAAAGAGGCACTTATCAGGAAATATGGGGAAGAGTTCTATGAGGTGCTGGATACAATTGCCAGAAACCGAATGGGGAAAGAAACCAAAATTGAAAGTAAATTTGACGAATAAGTAACCAAAACTGCATCTTCATCCATGGCTGATTATTCCGATTCATTTATTGCAAAAAGTAGCGTTAAAGCCGGCGATATCGAACACCGGCGCAAGATCAATTTTAATATTGGGAAATACAATGCGGTGGTGCCACAGGGTAAATCTCAGTTTGCCGACGTGCATCTGGCGAGGGAACGGGCAAAGAACCTCAAATGGAGGGCCATTGATACATTGGATAAGCAGCTTGAAAACTTTGAAGCTGCCATTACTAAACGTGGCGCTAAGGTGATCTGGGCTGAAACGGCTGACCAGGCAAATGAAGCCATACTAAAGATCTGCAAGGAGAAAATGTGCCATACTATCGTCAAGAGTAAAAGCATGGTGACGGAGGAGATCCATCTCAACGATTTTTTACAAAAAAATAAGATTGAAAGTGTAGAAACCGATCTCGGCGAGTATATCCAGCAACTGGATGGCGAACCGCCTTATCATATCGTTACACCTGCGATGCATAAGAGCAAAGAGGACGTGGCGAAATTATTTACCGATAAGCTGGGAACGCATCCGAATCTTACGCCGGAACAATTGACGCTCGTTGCCAGGGATAAGCTTCGTGAAAAATATGTGCAGGCAGAAATAGGAATCACCGGTGCCAATTTCATCATAGCCGATATAGGTGCTGTGGCTGTTACAGAGAATGAAGGCAATGCCCGCTTAAGCTGTTCGATGCCCAAAACACATATCGTGATCGCCGGTATAGAAAAAGTAATTCCTTCCCTGGCAGATCTTGCTTTGTTTTGGCCTTTACTTGCGACTTACGGCACAGGTCAAAAAATAACCGTTTATAACACGATAGTGGCCGGGCCGCGACAGGAAAATGAAACAGATGGACCGGATGACATGTACGTAATACTGTTGGATAATGGACGCACCAATATCCTGGCGAATGAAAAGGCAAGAGAAAGCCTGTATTGCATCCGCTGTGGTGCATGTCTGAATGCATGCCCGGTCTATAAAAACATTGGTGGTCACACTTACGCTACTCCCTATAGTGGCCCGATCGGGTCAGTGATTACTCCCCATCTGAAGGATATGCATGGTTGGAAACACCTCAGCTATGCCTCCTCGCTTTGCGGTAATTGTACCGAAGTATGCGCCGTTAAGATCAACCTGCATGAGCTACTGCTCGAAAACAGGCATGAAGCCGTTGAGAAACACACTAATGATTTCAGTGAACGGATCGTATGGAAGATGTGGAAGCAGGCCATGCTTCGCCGCTCCTGGATGGATATGGTAAACGGAAACACAAAATCCTGGTTCATCAATAAAGTTGCCAAATCATGGACTGCCCACAGAGGCGAGCTTGATTTTCCTAAAAAATCATTTAATGAACAGTGGAAAAAGAAGTTGAAAGAGGCTAATGAAAAAAAGCGTCCTTGATACTTTACAGTCATAATATAACTTCGCGGCTGCAATACGTCGCAGATTTTATTGCAAAAGAATTACAGGTTGACAGTTTCTCTATTACTTCCTCGGAGAAAGAATTCAGCGATTACCCAGGTCCCAGGATAAATTATTCGGACAAACAAATTTCAGCAACTGAAACCTGGATAAAACCCCATGGACTCTTGTTTGAAACCGGGGTCAGGGAGCAAAATACCGGTTGTTTCCATGTAAACGGTTATAAAGCATTCTTTAAGACCGGCGGTGATATGCCATTCGACATCTTCTCAGCCTGTTTCTACCTGTTGAGCCGCTATGAAGAATATTTGCCGCATATAAAGGACAGCTATGGCCGCTATGCCCACGAAAATTCGTTGGCCTATAAAGAAAAATTTTTGAACCAGCCCTTAATAAACGTATGGCTCCAGGATTTCAAAAAGCTTCTTCAACAAAAGTTTCCACAATTCACCGTCATTGCGATCCGCCAGGTGGCGGAAAAGCAACACGAATCAAAATTTCTTCCGACATACGACATCGACATTCCCTGGTCATACAAACATAAAGGCCCTTGGAGAAATGCTGGCGGTTTTATCCGTTCATTATTTAAAGGCCAATGGCCATTGCTGAAAGAAAGAGCAATGGTATTGCTGCGAAAACAAAAAGATCCGTTTGATGCTTACGACTGGCTGAACAAACTACATGAGCAATACAGGCTCAAACCTTACTATTTTTTCCTTATTCCTGAAAAAAGGGGGCGCTATGACAAGAATATCCCACCCTCTTCTGAAGCGATGCAAGCATTGATACATGATCATGTAGCCCGTTACCCGATAGGCATACATCCCTCGTGGAAAAGCGGCGATGATGACTCTTTGCTAAAAAAAGAAATCGAAACACTATCCCTCTTTAGTGGAAACCCTGTTGTTTCATCCAGGCAACATTATATCCGGTTCAATCTGCCAGGAGGATACCGCCGATTGATCGTGAACGGCATCAAGTATGATTTTTCTATGGGCTATGGGAGCATTAACGGCTTCAGGGCCTCAGTAGCCTCGCCATTTTACTGGTATGACCTGGAAAATGAAAAGCAAACTGGCTTGATGCTATTCCCGTTTTGTTACATGGAGGCCAACTCTTTTTACGAACAAAACAGCACAGCCAAACAGGCCCTCGAAGAAATGAGATATTATTACTGGGCCGTAAAATCGGTGAATGGGCACTTCATTATGATCTGGCATAATTCATTTTTGGGAACGGATAAAGCATCCAAAGGCTGGAGAGATATCTACGAGCAGTTCATCAAAGAAGCGACAGTCTGAGCTTCGCCCTTAAACCCCTTCGGACTCGGGTTGTTCGGCCGGGGGCAGCGCTTTATATGTGCGATTGACCAGGTAAACTCCCAAAAGGGTAATAGCTCCCCCGGCACCGATGAATAAGTTCAGCCGTTCGCCAAATAAAGCAGCAGCCAGCAAGACAGCAACAATAGGATTGATATACGCATAAACGGATACCTGCACGGTAGGCAGATGCTGCAGTGCATAGATGTAGGAGATGAAAGTAATTATCGAACTAAAAATAATAAGATACCCAATGGCGGCCCATGACTTCCAGGGAATGGCGGTAAACGGTATTCCTATATCGGTAGTTTGTGTAATTACGAGCAAAGGAATAGACGATATGATCATTTGTAATCCCAAACTGAAATAAGGATTAAAGCTGGCCGCTTGTTTCTTCGTGTAAAGTGTACCAAAGGCCCAGGACCAGGTGGCGACCAATGACAGTAGCACACCTTTTAAAAAACCGGGTTTTGAAAAATCTCCATGCAGAAGCGGTTCGTAAAAAATAACACAAACGCCGCCAAACCCCAATATCAAACCGACGATGGCCCTTGATGGAATTTTGCTTGATGAAGCAAACAAACCTATAATGACGATCCACAATGGGAAAATAGCTCCCATAATTGCTGCGAGTCCTGCATTGATATACTGTACACCCCAGGTCGATAGTGCGTTGCTCATAAAGAAATTTAAAAAACTCAACACTATGATTGGTCGCCACTCCTTTCCTTTTGGCCAGGATTCACCTTTATATAAAAAGAAGACAATGAAACAAAGACCACCCAGCAACTGGCGGATACCTGCCAGTTCCAATGCCGGCATATAGCGAACACCCTCCTTGGATGCGACCCAGGTGGTGCCCCAAAAAAAACAAACCATCGCCAACGCAAAAATCGCTTTGGACCTCGTGCCTTTTTTTCGAATGGTCAGGGGATTGAGAACAGATAACCGTTTTAGGGAGTCACCAGTCTGTGAAAGAGTTTTATTGATATCAAACCGAAAATTCACCACGCGCTATTTTGGCAATTTTTTCAACACCAGTTTAGGATCTATTTTGAATATATCATCCGACACCGGTTGCCAGGTTACTTTTACCGCTGTGTAAGTTTGCGTTGAAATGATAGGGTCTTCCTCTATAAATTTCGTCGCGACGCATTTATATTCTTTAATGACATCTTTCCATATATACATTTTCGTCCACCAGTCAGGATCAACCGGCAGATCAGGAGAAAAATAGTATGTCAGGGTCGATGTGGTCGTGTCACCTGTATAAGGGAAAATATATTTTCCTGAAACGATAGTCGAATGACATTCTACGCCCAGTATCTTTTCGGTAGGACCGGATTCAACTTTATAGCTTATTAGTTGTTCCTCTGCCGCATCCTGGTAATATACTGTATCGGGCGCAAAAAAGATATTGTGCATATACATCATATTCTTTTCATGCAGGTAATATTGTTTATTTAGTGTAAACCCGGCTCCGTCAATATATTCCCGCATATAGTTGCCGTTTTTAAAATGCAGCAACAATTTCGATCCGAATTTTTCACGCAGTTCATTGTCCGAAACCCCGGGTATATGCGATTCGACCTTTATTTCATATTCCACGATGCCCTCGAAATACTTGCCTGGTTTTTCCTGGCAATAAGCCATAATACTGCAAAAAAACAGAACGATTAAACTTAGAATTTTTTTCATCCTTAATGTTTAAAATGGCGCATCCCCGTTATTACCATCGCGAGGTCATGTTGTTTGCAATATTCAATTGAATCATTGTCACGGATAGATCCCCCCGGCTGAATAAACGCCGTTATCCCTGCTTCATCTCCCATCTTTACACAATCGTTGAAAGGAAAGAATGCATCACTGGCCATTACAGCGTTTATCAGGTCAAAGTCAAATTGCCTTGCTTTCTCGATCGCCTGGCGCAATGAATCGATCCGGCTGGTCTGGCCGCATCCTTTGCCAATAAGTTGCTTATTCTTTACCAGCGCGATCGCGTTAGATTTTAAATGTTTGCACACGAGGTTTGCAAATGCGAGGTCCTCTTTTTCCCCCGGCGTTGTTTCCCGGCCACCGGCTTCTTTCCATTCCGCATAGTTGCCTTCGTCAATACCCTGTACAAGTACACCATTCAGGACGGATTTATATAATTCTTTTTTTCCCGGCTGTTTTTTCAGCTGTAAGAGTATCCTGTTCTTCTTCGACCGCAATACGGATAAGGCATCGGCATCAAATGAAGGCGCGATCAACACTTCAAAGAATATCTCGTTGATGGCATCAGCCGTGGATTTATCAATCGGGCCATTGCATACTAAAACTCCACCAAAAGCGCTTTCCGGGTCGCCGGCAAGCGCGGCATCCCAGCTTTGCTTCACCGTTGCCCGTTGAGCTATGCCACAGACATTGGTATGCTTGATGATCGCGAAAGTGAATTCACCATTAGTGTTTTCAACCCGTGGAAATTCTGAAATCAACTGGATAGCCGCATCCACATCCACCAGGTTATTGTATGAAAGTTCTTTCCCGTTCAGTTGATCGAACAGCTGTCCAAGATCACCATAAAATACCGCAGACTGATGCGGGTTCTCCCCATACCGCATGGATTTAGGGTTGCTGATTGATTCCAAAAAGTATAAAGCTTCAGAAGGATTGAAATATTTTGCAATGGCTACCTCGTAGTGCGCGACAATTTCAAATGCTTTTGCGGCAAATGTTTTGCGTTGCTCCAGCGTTGTCTCCCCTTTTTGATCACGTAATAAAGCTTCCAGGGATGCATAATCTTTTTTCGCAGCTATCACCACCACATCTTTAAAATTCTTGGCGGCACCGCGAATCATTGATGGACCACCGATATCGATCTTTTCAATAATAGCTTTTTCATCGCTCGTCGAAGCTACCGTTTCCTCAAAGGGATAAAGATCAACGATCACCAGGTCGATTTCGGGAATACTATATTGCCTCATCTCCTGAACATGCGTAGTATCATCTCTTTTTCCCAGGATTCCACCAAATACCGATGGATGTAAAGTTTTTACACGTCCCCCCAGGATCGAAGGATAGCTGGTAAGGTTTTCAACAGGCGTCACGTTTATACCAAGCTTCTCAATGAATTGCTGCGTGCCCCCGGTCGAATAAATGGTAATGTCGAGTTCGGATAATTGTTTAACGATATTTTCGAGACCTTCCTTGTAAAAAACAGAAATGAGTGCTGATTGAATCTTTTTGTTCATGCGTTGAAATTGAATATATCCGGTTGAAGGCCTGCCGGTCCTTTCCCTGAAAGACGAAAGAACACAAAGCAATACAGCATTTCGTTAGAAGCCGCAAAACTAACCTAATTCAGGTTCATCACAAAAGCTCCTTTTTCAGTTACATCATGGTAAGGAATATGAAGCGAGTCGCAATCTTTTTTCCAGTAAGGCGTTTTCCAGGATGAGGCAGAAGCGTCAAAAACAACCTGTTTTATAGTAAATGCGAGTGCCAGTTTGCCAATATACAATTTCGGATTCCCCGAAATGAGCAGGAGGTCGATATCAGATTTCTTTGCCGGGCTTAAAAATGAAAAAGCTGTGTCGGCCACCAGTATTTTCTTATTCCTGAATAAAAGACATCGACCGTCGATAAAAAGTTGGGATAGTGAGTCCACTAAACGAACCCTGCTCAAAATCCTGGAAGGTTTCAAATGAAAATTTTGAATAAACTCATCTGGCGCCGGGAATCTATCTCCATAAAAAAAGCAATCCCGTCCACTTATAAAATCAATAGTCCGTCGCTGCGGCACGTTATACACGATTATCTTTTGCTGCTGCTCAGCTCTGATAAACGATCCTGATCTTATTGTCAAAAAAAACAATAATGCGACCAGGGCAACTATCAAACCCTGCCTGTATTTTCCCAACAACCAAAAACTAGTGCCGGCTATAACGACAAAAAGCAGTATCGACTGTGGGATGTTTATCTGCAACCCATCCCACAATGAACCCGGTAACGACTCGATCCTTCCAACATAACTATTCATCAATGCAATCAGCCGGGACAATACTCCGCCAATCAATCCCGCGAAGGACGGAATAAAAGAAACAGTACAGAGAAGAATTTCTCCCAGGACAATGATGCTTGAAAGCGGGACCGCAACAAGGTTGGTAAGAAAGAAACAACTGGGAAACTGGTGAAAATGATAAATACTCAGCGGCGTGGTAAGTAACTGGGCAGCCAGGGTTACCGCATTCAGCTTCCATACATGATCGAGTAATTTATTTTTACAATAAAAAATATTGTAGATAGGTTTCTGGAAAATAACAATGCTCAACACTGCCGCATAGGACAACTGGAAACCGACATCCCACAACCAGTAGGGGTTGATGCAAAGAAGAAAAAACGCGGAAGCGGCAAGCGTGTTGTAAATATTTGTTTTCCTGGAAAAACTCTCGGCGCATACGATAAAAGTGAACATAACAGCCGCCCGCAATACTGATGCTGATGCGCCGGTAAGCAAGCTAAATGACCAGAGTACGAGTATAGCTACTATTGGCTTTAACCATCGCCATCGTTTGATTTTACCAAGAGGTTTCAATAGCAGGTTGACCAACCAGTAGATCAGTGCCAGGTGCATACCTGAAATGGCAATGATATGAACCACTCCTGTGTTGGAATAAGACTGTACCAGCGATCTATCGAGATCATCTTTATATCCAACCAGCAATGCCTCCGCCAAACCACTCTCTCTTCCACCTTTGATATTTGTTCTCAGTATATCCAATATTTTTTCCCTGACATTATAAAGGGCAGATTGAATGGGAGCCCTTTTCTTTCCGGCCAGGACTACAAATTCACCCGCTTTAAGGTTCACCTGGTGAGTGATGTCCTGGAACAATGCGTATCTTTTATAATCAAACCCACCCGGGTTGCCGCTATTACTAATCTCCTGCAAAGTTTTATTGAAGATGATCCTTGAACCGTATCCAACACCTCTATCGATAGAATCCTTTTTGAGATATAAAATGATTTTCCCTTTTGCTTTGATCGCTTTTCCATTTCTGATAATATACTCTATGCCGGCATTTGCCTTAAATGATTTAGCCTTCTGCACCAGTGGTTCGTTTAACGTAACAATCATGACATCCCCGGTCGTATAAGAATTTCCAAACCAATTCTTATCATTTCGTATATCATTAAACCAGGCCAGCAATCCACCGGTGGATATAATGAGTATTGCTATCGCGATCCCATCAAGCCAGGAAAACCTGTAACGCCTGGAAAAAGAGATCTTCGGGAAAATTAGTTTGAAACATACCGCTGATAAGAACAACACCCACCAGGCTAAAGCGGGCAATTGCAGATACCATTGAATAATGATGCCGCCTATGAGCGAGGGCAATAACCTGGTAAACGGTGTTTGTTTCCAGAAATAAGCGGTCCGGGAAACCATGACGCAAGGAAAGATAAAGACCGGTCTGGTTAACGGGAAAAAAAACTATTCAAGCAGTTTTTTAACGTACGCTACCTGGCCTATATGATATATATTATGCTGGATGAGGCCGTTCAGCAAAAAGCGGAAATTATATTTTCGGTAGTCAACTATCTCCCTTAAAAACTTATCGTCTTTTTGATTCAGCAACTCAACGATCTTTTTGTGAATGTCTTTGAACTCAGCCAGGCCTTTCTCCCAGGTATGAATTTTTGGATTGATCTCCCGCCAGTCGAGTTCTTCGAAAGCTGCCATGTCTTTTTCTTTATCCCCTTTTATGCGGTGCAAAGTAAAATCAGCCCAGGTGATCATATGATACAGCAAATTGGCCAGGGAATGTTGTTTATTTGGTTTCTTATAAACGATCGCCGGATCAATTTCATCCAATACTTCATACACTGGCCTGCCATACCAGGGTTGACCAGTATTAACTCGTTCAAGATTGGTGATTATCGATTGAATTTCCTTGTTCATCTTGCATATTGTGAGCCACAAAGATAATTGATACTTTTTTTTGACAGCATCCGGTATCCAGCATCTAGCATCCAGTATCCAAATAATCTACCTGTCAATCGGTGGATATTCCTTTTCCTTCCTGTTGAGCGTGTAGCTGAAATTTTCATTTCCTACGAGCAGCCGGCCATCTGCGTCCATAAAAAATAAAATGTTATCATCGCCTTGCAACAGGATTAGGGGACGGGTCCATATATCGGAGTATAGGCGGTAGATGATATCTCCATTTGGTTCAGTTACGATTTCCCACCGGCCTTTTTTCATGGATTCTTTCCGGTAGCCTATGCCAGCCATAAGAAAATAGGAAGGCTTTCCCGTAACCGAGTCGGTATAAAATAAAAAATACCATTTCATTTTATCGCAGGCCTCTCCTTTATTTAACCCCAACTGTACAGATAGTTCCTGGCAGGGAGTCCTTCCTTCAAACACCAGCGGAGTTTTGATCTTAGCCTCAGCCTTAACCTCAACCTCAACCTCAACCTCAACCTTAGCCTCAACCTCAACCTCAGCCTTAACCTTCGCCATATTCACATTGTAGTTTAAAGCTGCGTTGCCTGACCTCGAGCTTCCACCGGATGAAATCGATAGAATCGGTTAAAGAAATTCCTAGAAATTTTCTAATGACATCGTGAGCGGGCGTACTTCCGACATAAGTCCGGGGAACTGCATCAGTAACAAGGCAGTTAAATATGGTTATAAGAACCAAAAGGGCTTTCATGTGTTTCTTTTCAAATTACACTCATCCTGGCTGTATAATAATCCACTACATTACCTGTTGTTTTTTCTTGACGAGCCGGATGAAGGAAGCTATTTAATCTATCGGTCGTTCATAAGTTTCACCTCGTTCCAAAAGTAAAACACCTTTAGTAGTTCTGAACTTTGTTCTCACAAACGAATTCATTTCATAATTCAGCATTTTCTTGACGGAAAAATGAAGATGGGGATTCAATGCCTGGCCGGTCGCTCCACTAAGTCCTATCTGCTGACCCTTTGAAACTCTCCCGCTTTTTACCGGCACTCCATTTTTTTGCAAATGCCAGTAACAGCCGAAACTTCCATCATCATGTTTAATAATGATGTAGTTGGCCTTGCTCTTATATTTGGGTAAGAATCCGCCTACATTACTATCATCTTTGTAGCGATAAACAGTCCCTTCCCTGGAGGCATAAACCGGCGTGCCGACAGGCATTTCGATGTCCAGGGCTGCGATATGATTATGAGAAAAAAGCCCTCCGTATCCCTGCACGATCTTGTATTTAGCGCCTTTTTTAAAGGGAAGGTCATATTCGTAGCTATCAAGGTTTTCAGTGACAGGAGTCGAATAAAAGAAAAGTATTCCAACGCCGATTGCCAATAGCGAGACTATGACCAGGAAGATCCTGGCTTTTCTTGATAATTTTCGCGGCTTTATCATTTAGATCGATGGAGCTTTAGACTGTTAAATACAGCTCTTAAAACTACACAATCAGCACGCTTAAATCAACCGTTGTGGCATGATTTGGGAAGTTCATAACATGCCGCGCCTTTGGTATCGCCCTACGCTTCCCGCTCTCTTCCTGATTTTCTGGCTTGTTTTTCTGTTGGCAATTCCTAATTTTACCCGCCTTTCACTCCAACTTCAACCAGGAACCATTCGGAAAAAAATCGTACCGAAACCTTAACAACATTTACATGGACGACACAGTTATTAAAACCTCCGGGCTTTCCTACAGGTATTCGAAAAATGTTCAAACACTTTTTGATATAGATCTGCAGGTGGAGAAAGGAACCATTTACGGTTTCCTTGGACCAAACGGCTCTGGCAAAACAACCACTTTAAGTTTATTGCTTGGATTGTTGAATAACCAACAGGGAAAAATCGAAATATTCGGAAAAAATATTTCCCGGCATCGAGTCGATGTCCTTAGAAGAATAGGGTCGCTGATCGAAGTTCCTTCACTGTACGGACACCTGTCAGCAAAAGAAAACCTGGAAGTCTACAGACCGGTATACGGTGCAACGCGGGAAAGAGTCAAAGAAGTCCTGCGCATCGTGGGACTTGAAGATACCGGTAAAAAGACGGCAAAGAAATTCTCACTTGGCATGAAACAGCGCCTGGCCATTGCTCTTGCGCTGTTACCGGATCCTGAATTGCTGATCCTGGATGAGCCTGCGAATGGATTGGATCCGAATGGCATCATCGAATTGCGCCAATTGATCAAAAAGTTAAATAAAGAAAGCGGTATGACGATAGTTATATCCAGTCATATCCTTTCAGAAGTAGAAAAGACGGTGAGCCATGTGGGTATTATTTACAAGGGAAAAATGTTGTTCCAGGGTTCATTACACGAACTCCATTCGTTCCAACGGAAAGATTCAAGGCTGTTCATTAACACATCAAATAACGAAACTGCTATTACATTATTGGGAAAATACAACCCGGAAAGGGTTGGGGAAACGATTTCACTTTCATTTGCTGATATGAATGAAGTAGCGGCAATCAACAGGATGCTGACACAAAACGATCTTGACGTTTACCTGCTGAATCCCCAAAGAAACGACCTGGAACAATTATTCATCAACCTCACAACCGATCCGTCATGAGTTTACAGGTTTCACTTCGTTCCGAAAATCTAAAATTGAAAAGAACGCTTTCGCTCTACCTGTGTGTGTTTGGTTCTGCTTTCGGTCCCTTCATGTCGTTCCTTGAATATATAGATTTAAGTCCCGCGTCGCCAAGAGGGCTGCCCTGGACCGTTCATTTCATGAAAGGACGTGAGCCACTTTGTATTGCACTTCTGCCGTTGTATGTGATACTGATTTGCGCATTGTTGCTGCATATCGAATACAGGGATAAAACATGGAAACAGGTTCTTAGTTCACCGCAAAAATTGATCGATATATTCCTGGCAAAATTCATTACGCTTCAATTTATGATCCTTGCATTTCTTTTAGGGTACAATTTGTTTTTAACAATAACAGCATTCTCTACGGAGATGATGCATCCCGGGTTGTACGAGGGAAAAATAGATTTTTATAAGATCTTGACGACGAATGCGCAGACCTACATCCAGGTCCTTGGTGTAAGCGCCATACAATTCTGGCTTTCGCTTCGATTTAAGAATTTTATTGCTCCTCTTGCTATTGGCATCGGCTTGTGGTTCCTTGCGCCCATGATGCTATTTGGATTCAAGTGGACTATTATAGAATATTATCCCTATGCTTATACGATGTTAAGTATAATGCCTGAACACAAAGCGAATCTTATCTCCTACCAGTGGTACTCGATAATGACAACCGTCCTGTTTTTGAGCCTGGCGTTTGTGGAGTTCAGGATCAGGAAGGTGGTAACTCAATAATAAGTAGGAATTTGCCCACAGAGGACCTCTGAGAAAACATGGAGGACCACAGAGAAGGAATGCTCCGTGGCTCTCTACTTCTTCCTTAATGTAGCCATGTCAAAACAAGGGTCAGGAGTAGGGGCCTGTTTTTTCATCTGTAGCTCTCAATGGCCTTTGACTTTTCAAACAGGGAAACTATCCAGTTTTAGGAATTACGATTAAATTCTACATTTGGAAAATTGCTGAAACACATGTTTAACGCAGAATCTGTGATCCGGTATGGGGGGCTGCTCGTCCTGTTTTTGGCGGTGTTTTGTCAAACTGGTTTATTTTTTTGCTTTTTTATTCCCAGTGGAGGTTTTTTATTCACGGCCGGTGTGTTTGTTGCAACAGGTGATTTGCCCGAAAACCTATTTATTGTCTGTAGCCTTCTTAGTATCGCTTCTGTTTTAGGAAATATGACCGGCTACTGGCTTGGATTGAAGGCCGGTCCCATGATGTATAAGCGGAAGGATTCAAGATACTTTAAGAGACAGTACCTTGACAAAGCTGAAACGTTTTACAGGAAATATGGCAATCTTGCTCTCGCGGGTGGCTTGTTTTTTCCTATTATCCGAACCTTCTCGCCAATTGTAGCCGGGATCATAAAACTGGGCTTCCGTCGGTTCGTGCTTTTCGTATTCATAGGTTCAGTGCTTTGGATCTCGACTTTTGTAGTAGCTGGCTATTTGGTCGGCATCATGCCCGGGCTGAAGCCATATTTGAAATATATGGTAATAGGTATTATCCTTACGGTAACGATCCCCGTACTAATCGGAATCATCAGGAATCTGAACAAAGCTGAGAAATAAAGAATTACCGGTATTATTCTTTACCTGAAAGGTGTATGTCAATTAACATGTGAAGTGTCTGCCCAACGAATGCTTTTGAAAATCATGAAGGAAAACAATTTGACATCAGTTGTCGGAACTCTGTAAGCACCTTTTGTCTTTAACAAATAAGACGCAATCGCCGTCATTTCCCAACCATCATATTGGTCTGCCGTCCATTTTGGGGTGATTAGTTTTTCAAAGTCTCTTTTTAGACCGTACTCTCTTACCTTGATTATTTCAGTCTTAATTTTTTCCTCTAAATGTGGATTGTCCCACGCCCAAAGAAAAGTATTTGTGGCTTCTGAAACGGAGCCAACTTCTTCATAGTCAATAATGAGTTTTTTCACCCCATTATCACTAAATGTCAGTTCCCCGGTTAATTGGTCATAGTACCAATTCTGATATGAACTGATTTTATAAATGCGTTCGCAGATTTCCTGCTGCTCGTATAAATATTCATATGCTTTTTTGGAAAGATTATCGAAGGAGATTGTGTCAAGTTCCACCACTTTAACGCCTTTAGACTTTTGAAGTTTGTCGTCACAGCCAGATAAAGAAAGGAATCCTATTGCCAGGCATACTATTGTCGCTCCCAATGTTATGCGCCGTGCAATCATGAATTATAAACGTCTTTAAACCTGATCATATCCCATACTTTAGTTTCGTTATCATTGGGAAATCCACATTCAGGTGCAAAATCATCGGCTTCTTTAAATGTTCCAAACATCCTGTCCCACCACGTAATGTCACCAAAATTATAACTATGAACATCTTTTTGATGATGGATGGAATGATGTTCAGGCCTTTGAATAAAATAACCCAGCCATTTCGGGGTCGAAATATTTGAATGATAGAAATATTCACCCGTCGCTCCAAAAAAAGAAACCCATGCACCCGTCAAAGCTGTTCCACCCAAAACATAATAAATCAAAAAACCTGCTATAACAGAATCGGCTATGATTTCAACCGGGTGTTTGTAAAACGAAGTCAAAAGTTCTATCCTTTTGGGGCTATGATGGACCTGGTGAAATATAAGCCAGAAACCATTGGCATGTCTCAGCCTGTGCCACCAATAGAAAACAAACGTACCAATGACCCAATAGACCAGACCTTCCACAACCGGATTGCTCCAACTTCCAAAATGAAATACCGACTGGTCCCTGAAATATTTATTCCAGGTGATCCCACCTAACCCAATTAAAAGAAATTGCAGAATATTAATTGCAATCGATCGAAGATACCAGCCATTAGCAGGAGGCAATTCCCTGCCCGGAAACTTTCTTTCCAAGATAAAAAAAGTTAACGTGCTAAGAATAATTAGCGCTCCTGGAACCAACTGTTCAAAATAGGGCCTGAAAAAATCTATTATTTCGTCCATAATTTCAAGTTAAAGATCGACTGGTCCGATCAAAACAGAAACCCATGTTTACAGTGGTTTCAGTCCAACAGCTGAAAGCCGCTTGCTATTTTGTCAAACAAAGGTTTTACAGCATCAAAAGCACCTGAACTTGTAACCATGGTCAATATATAAGTTTTGCCATTTTTGAGAGCCACGAAGTCATAATTGTGCAATTGTTTATTATTGTTTTCCCTGTGTGTTTCTATCAGCCACTTAAATTTTATTTCATTAAAAGTGGTGTCTCCTGTACCAATTAGTTTGTAGTCTTTAGCATCGGGAAGATATCTAAGAAAATCAGAAAATGATTTATCCAAGGTTTTGCTTGGCGTCTCAATTACATTAATATTAAAATTATCCCCTGTGGTGTCTGCCGGACCTGAATGTATTTTTTGCGCGATCAATATGATTGAAGGATAGGCCTTGCTCACTCCATATTTCCACCCTGTTGGAATATTTATTGAAAAATGATTTACAGTGTCTTTGTAAGGCACCAATGTTTGACAGTTGGCATTTATTATTAAAACTGTGAAAAATATGAACAGAAGATTTCGCATTGGTTGAATTAGTTTGTTAAAACAATGTTTTGGCCAATGAATTTGATCCAGGCCGTGCGGCCTGCAGGGAACGAAGCTACCGTGTCTACGGTAGTATAGATAGTTGTGTCGCCATCGGCCGGTATTGAAGCCGCAGTTGTCTGGCTAAACAACGCCTGGGAAAGAAATAAGGTGAAACAGAGAGTAAATATTTTGAGCATAGGAAGGTTTCGTTGTTACACTAAGATATAGGCAATTGCTTTCACATCAAAATTTACGGGTTTGATCTCCTAAAAAGATCTTGTACGGGAATTGAATAGATTAATTTTTAAGCATTAACTACTACTGATCTACTTTCGAAAGTAAATATTGGGTCACAACCCCCAAAAAAGAAGTGTGGAGAAAGAGTGCGAAGAGCGAATGTTACCTAAGTCTTTTTTCTTCCCTCTCCGCTCTGTTCCTCGCTCTTTCTTATTAGTTATATTTGTTTCCCTACTTCAAATGTTCAATATGCAATCAATAAAACTATTCCCTGTCCTTCTTCTTTTAACCTTCAGCCATGCGTGTTTTTCACAACAACCAACTTATAGTGCAGCCGTAGAAGAACGGATCAAAAAAGTTGAACGCAGCCTGGGGGAAGCTGTTAAAACAGATGATAAACCTATCCTGCTGCAGGATCGTATGAAACAATACGGGATACCCGGGCTGAGCATTGCCGTTATAAAAGATTATAAAATTGAATGGGCCCGCGGTTATGGTTATGCCGATAAAGAAACCGCAAGACCCGTAACATCGGAGACCCTATTCCAGGCAGCCTCGATCTCTAAATCCATAAATGCTGTCGGTGTTTTAAGACTGGTGCAGCAAAATAAGCTCGATCTCGATAAAGACATCAACACTTACCTCACCAGCTGGAAGTTTCCTTACGATTCAATTAAAGGCAAAAAGATTATCACGTTGCGGCATATCCTGAGTCATACTGCTGGCTTAACGGTTCATGGCTTTCGCGGCTATGCGCCAGGCGAAAAGCTGCCGACAGTTATTCAAATACTCAACGGTGAAGCGCCGGCCAATAGCGAGCCGGTCCGTTCGATGTTTGATGCAGGTACCCGGGTGGAATATTCCGGTGGCGGCATCACCATTTCACAGTTGATCGTCATGGATGTTAC
>Ga0066652_100000365_pt1 | contig 22418 bp, 20 predicted proteins | sample GraSoiAngelo_101_FD_71413 | JGI IMG/M metagenome (GOLD analysis project Ga0066652, IMG submission 71413) | Grasslands soil microbial communities from the Angelo Coastal Reserve, California, USA - 14_0903_02_30cm | ecosystem: Environmental > Terrestrial > Soil > Grasslands | place: USA... | reverse complement strand
CATTTATCCACATCATCCATGACACCATCTTTGTCAGTGTCTTTGGGAGGAGCCGGGCAACCGTTGTTTTCTTTTACACCAGCTACATCGGGACATTTATCGTCCTTATCCAATACACCATCGTTGTCTTTGTCGGTATAGGGACATCCGGCGTTGGCCAGCAAGCCAGCCTGTCCGGGACATTTATCTTCTTTATCCTGGATGCCGTCGCCATCCGTATCGGGACATCCATTGAATTTAGTAAGACCGGGTTGATCAGGACATTTATCTTCAGCGTCTTTCACACCATCGCCATCCCTGTCCTTAGGAGCCTTACCCAATTTGTCGATAAATACACCAATGGTCATTCCCAGGACCTCGTGTCTCATGGTGGCGTTATAGTTTTCGGGCTTATAAAAATCTTTCATGCCGCGGCTGTAATTGGCGGTCAGGAAAACACGGCCGAATTCAAAACCGGCCAATCCATTGACGCCATAATCGAGTACGGCATATTTGCCCTTACCGTCTCCAACTGCAGGATCTTTATTCTCATCAACGGTGTAGTCACCATTCTTTGATACGGTTTCAGTTCTCAATTTTCCTGTGTAGAAGAAAGACGCATACGGACCTGCTCCAATTATAAACCTCGCTGTTTTCCCCAACCTGAACTTGTAAACGACGTTAAGAGGCAGGTCGAGATAGTTAATGAATTCCGATGACGATACATACAGTGTCTGGCTGACAGTTGTATCATACCTCATCGCGAACTTGCGTCCTTTATTGGAAAAGATGATTGACGGTTGGAAATAAAGATTCGATCCCGCTTTAAATGGAATATTTGCAATAAAACCGAAATGGATACCGGTCCGCGGCGAATATTTATTTTTTAAAGAATCCCAACCCGGGAGATCAGTGTTCTCCAGCACTTTCGATTGGTGAACACCGCCAAGCATACCTATGCGGTATTGTTGTGCGTTGGAAAAAGTAGCTATTAACAGTAAAGCAGCTACACAAGTACAGCTCAGTTTCATGGATATTGAATTGTTTGTTTTTATTAGGATATCGGTCGACTTACAAAAATTGTAAATATTTGCCGAAAAATGAAGCTTCAGCGAATTTGGAGTAAATACCCTCTGGTCATTGCACCGTAGAATTCACATCACAGATCGAACTTTATCCCTTGTGCTAATGGTAAATTATTGCTGTAATTGATGGTATTCGTCTGCCGGCGCATATAGGCTTTCCAGGCATCACTACCGCTTTCACGGCCTCCGCCGGTTTCTTTTTCACCCCCGAATGCGCCGCCGATCTCAGCGCCGGATGTCCCGATATTGACGTTGGCAATACCACAATCGCTCCCGGCCACTGATAAAAACAGTTCGGCTTCGCGCTGGTTTAATGTCATGATCGATGAAGACAGCCCCTGCGGTACAGCATTTTGAAGATTTATCGCTTCATCGATTGTTTTATACTTCAACAAATACAGGATAGGCGCGAAAGTTTCATGCGCTACGATTTCCATATCGGCACCAACTTCAGCGATACAGGGCTTAACATAACAACCGCTTTCAAACCCGTTACCTTCAAGCACACCACCTTCCACAACAAATCGGCCTCCCTGTTTTTTACATTTGTCAATCGCCTCTTCGTACATTTTGACTGCGTACTTGTCAATCAGTGGACCTACATGATGTACCTCGTTCAATGGATCGCCGATCTTTAATTGCCTGTATGCGGTGATCAACCTGTTTTTTACTGTATCATAAACATCCTGGTGGATGATCAGTCTTCTTGTAGAAGTACATCTTTGACCAGCCGTTCCAACTGCCCCGAATAGCGACCCAATGATGGCAATATCCAGGTCAGCCTCTTTGGAAATGATGATCGCATTGTTTCCTCCCAGTTCAAGCAGGGCTCTGCCGAGTCTTGCTCCAACAGCGGCCCCAACTGCTTTTCCCATCCTGGTAGAGCCGGTGGCCGATACCAGTGGTATTCCCGGATCATTGGCAATCCATTCGCCTACTTCTCTTCCACCAATAACAAGGTTGCAAACGCCTTCGGGTACGTTATTTTTTTTGAACACTTCATCAATGATATGCTGGCAGGCTATAGCACATAGTGGTGTTTTTTCCGAAGGCTTCCATATACAAACATCGCCGCAAACCCAGGCCAGCATACTATTCCAGCTCCACACAGCAACCGGAAAATTGAATGCTGAAATGATACCGACAATGCCCAGTGGATGATACTGTTCATACATGCGGTGACCGGGCCGCTCACTATGCATGGTCAATCCATATAGCTGACGGGATAAGCCAACGGCAAAATCACAGATATCGATCATCTCCTGCACTTCACCGTAGCCTTCCTGCAAGCTTTTCCCCATCTCATAAGAAACCAGTTTGCCCAACGGTTCTTTTTTTTGCCTGAGCGCTTCGGCGACCTGTCTTACAATCTCCCCGCGCTTGGGAGCTGGTAACAGCCGCCAACTTAAAAAAGCATCGTTCGCCTGTTTAATAACGGCTTCATAGCTCTTTTTATCGGCTGACATTACAGAGCCGATCAATTTGCCGTCTACCGGAGAGTAAGAATCTATTTTTTCACCAGTGGATTTAATCCATTGCTGGCCGGTACTTACGCCGGGATTTACAGGTTGTATGTTTAATATCTTGAGGAAATCCATAGCCAATTTTTAAGGAAGTAAATGTAAAACAAAAATGAAGCTGTATTGGTTGAATAAATGAAATATCAATGCAGGTATCGCCATTCTTGAAATAGGGAGAACGCAGATTTTTATGATTGTGGGATAAGTTATGATCTGCGAAAATCTTAACGACCATATTAATCAGCGTTCTGAAATCAGTATTGTTCGCTTTCGTTTGGAAAATCCACTGACTTCACGTCTTTAATATATTTCTGGATAGCATTTGTGATCTGCTCATTCAAATTCAGGTATTGCCGTAAAAAACGGGGTTTGAATTCGACATTGATGCCAAGCATATCGTGCATAACCAGGACCTGGCCATCACAGAACTTGCCTGCACCGATACCGATCGTTGGAATACTTAAGCTTTTGCTGACTCCTTTAGCCAGTGAAGCTGGGATTTTTTCCAGCACGATGGCAAAAGCACCCGCTTCCTGCAGCAACAAAGCATCTTTCTTTAATTTGTCAGCTTCCGCTTTTTCGGTGGCCCTCACGACGTATGTGCCGAATTTATTGATTGATTGTGGCGTCAATCCTAAATGACCCATTACTGGAATACCTGCACTGACAATTTTTTTTACTGAATCAATGATCTCTTCGCCTCCTTCCAGTTTTACGGTATGAGCCCCGCTTTCTTTCATGATACGTATTGCGGATGCCAGGGCGATCTCGGAATTGGATTGATAGTAGCCGAATGGAATATCTGCTACGATAAGGGCTCGTTCCCGGGCCCTGACCACACTTTGTGCATGGTAGATCATCTGGTCGAGCGTTATAGGCAGGGTAGTGGTGTGACCGGCCATTACATTGCTGGCACTATCGCCTACCAATATGATATCAATGCCTGCCTCATCGAAGATCCGGGCAAAAGAATAATCGTAAGCGGTGATCATTGATATCTTCTCACCGGCCTGCTTCATTTTTTGAATGGTGTTTGTGGTGACTTTCTTAACATCCCTGGATTCTTTGGCTTCCTTGTTATCGGTCATTTTATTTTGGTTATGTGCCTGTAAAGATAATTGAAAGGTGTGAAGCCTTTATACATTGATTGGCCATTAAAAAAGCCCCGACGCGGTCCGAGGGCTGCTAAGCTTGACAAATGATTTCCGGTTATAACTCAGACTTCAACTTCTTTTAACCGCACTTCTTCATATAATGTATGGATCAGGCCATCGGCAAGGCCGATCTTGGGGACAAATATTTCTTCGGTATCACTCCAGCGCATGACATTGATATAAATGAGAAGAGCGGGCACAATTACATCGGCCCTGTCTTCCCTGAGTTTGTAAAGCGACATGCGTTGTGCCACCGACAGTGTGTTGAATTCTTTATAATACTCGCGCAACGAATCCAGTGAGAGAGGCTTGCCTTCTTTGCGTTTTGAAAGAGAGAATATCTTATTGATGTTGCCGCCTGATCCAATGGCTGTGACGTGATGATGCCCTTTTGTTTTTGTTTTAATAAAATTCTTCATCTCATCCCACAATGATTCGGATACCTGCCCTTTAAGCAGGCGTATCGTGCCAATGTTGAAAGAATCTTTAAATATCAGCTTGCCATCGCTGAAGAAGGTTAGCTCGGTACTTCCACCACCAACATCAATATAGAGATATGACTCCTGGTCGGTCATATTTTCGGCGACATGGTTTTCGTAGATCAGCGAAGCCTCTTCCTGGCCGGTGATAATGGAGATATCGATACCTGTTTCCTCCTTTATCTTTTTTATAATCATCTCCCCATTTACAGCGTCCCGCATGGCTGAAGTGGCGCAGGCTTTCAGGTGTTTGACCTCATAAACATCAAGTAAATATTTGTAAGATCGGATGGTCTTGATGATCTTTTCAGTTTTTGCCGGTGATATCTCACCTTTTTCAAAAACATCAAAGCCGAGACGGAGAGGAACGCGGATCAACGCTACCTTGATGAACTCAGGTGTTGACTTTGGGCCGGTGATAACATCGGTTATTAATAATCTTGCTGCGTTACTTCCAATGTCAATTGCTGCGAGTCTCAATCGGGTTCAGTATTTTTTTGTACAAATAATTATAGGTTTCCAGCTGGGAGCGTACCTTTTTATTCTTCGTTCTTACGTATTCATTACTTAGTCCATTGTTCAGCTTTCTTGCCTTTACGTTGTCCTGCAACTGTATGTTCAATATGTCTTTCAACTCTTTTTTGATCTCCGGGTTCCATACAGGACAGGTCACTTCCACGCGATGTTCAAGGTTACGAAGCATCCAGTCGGCCGAAGATATATAAACTTTCTCTTTGCCTTTATTATGAAATACCCACACACGTGCATGTTCGAGGTATTCATCCACAATGCTGATCGCTTTTACCGGTTTTTTAAACTTTTTATATTCAGATAGCATGCAAAAAATACCACGGACGATCAGTTTGATGGGTACCCCGGCTCTCGCTGCTTCATACAGTTTTTGTATCAGGTCTTCATCAGAAAGCGAATTCATCTTTAACAGGATACCAGATGGTTTGTTCTTTTGGGCCTGTTTTATTTCGGAGTCTATCAGGTCATGCAGTTTTTTCCGGACTATATGCGGGCTGGGAAAAATTGTATCGCAATTTTTCAAAAAATGCCCTCCTGTTTTGGGTTGTTCGAGAAAATTAAACACCCGGTTCACATCGGCCATGATCCTGCTGTTAGAGGTAAGGAGACAATGGTCGGCGTATACCCGTGCGGTCCGTTCATTTAAATTCCCGGTACTAACAAATCCAAATACGACCTGCCCATCTTTTACTTTTTTCCGGATCATGCATATTTTAGCATGAACTTTCATGTTGGGTATTTCAACCAATACTTTTACTCCTTCTTCTTCGAGCCTTGCCTGCCATTCCAGGTTGGCTTCTTCTTCAAATCTCGCCCGCAATTCGAGCATCACCGTTACCTGTTTCCCATTCCGCGCGGCATTGATAAGCGAGTTAATAACCCTTGATTGCTGCGCAAGCCGGTAACAGGTGATCTTGATCGTAGTGACATCCGGGTCAAAAGCCGCTTCGCGTAACAGGTCGATGATCGGCCTGAAGGAATGATAGGGCAAGTGGAGCATTACATCTCTCTTCATAATGACATCGGATATGCGGTCTTCAGCGAGCAACGGATGATAAAAAGGTTTTTTGCGTGTACGTTTTTCCTTAAATACCTGCTCGGGAAAGTCCATGAAGTGGCGAAAATTATGAATGCGGCCACCAGGAATAAGATTGTCTCTCTTGGTCAGGTGCAGGCGGCGAATCAGGTATTCCAGCAAACCCGGGTCCATTTCATGGTCATATACAAAACGTACAGGCTTTCCTTTGCGCCGGTTCCGCAAACCTTTTGTGAAGCGTTGGATAAAACTTGTGGAGACATCGCTGTCAATATCTATCTCTGCATCACGGGTTACTTTAAAAACATGCGATTTGTACTGGTCATATCCGAAGAAGAAAAAAATTTCGGGGAGGTTAAACCGGATGACATCTTCCAACAGGATAATATCATGTTCACCGTCGGATGCAGGCAACAATAAAAATCGGCCGAGCAAGCGGCTTGGCACTTCGATCAGAGCATATTTCTTATTTAGTGCGCTTTCTTTTTTCCACATTACTACAGCGAGGTAGATGGATTTATCACGGAGGGTTGGAAATTCCGGGATGTTCTCAATCATGAGAGGAATTATATTCGGGCTTACTTCTTCATCAAAATAGTTGCGCACAAATTCCTGCTGGCTTGCATTCAATTCTTTTTCAGTACGCAGAAATATTTTATGCTCTTTCATTTCATTCTGCACAACTTCCCAGATACGGTTGAACTCGCTTTGCTGATTCAATACGATCATCTGTATCTCGTCGAGTATCTGCTGGGGATCAGTTTCGAGATGCATATTGGCTTTGGTGCCTAGTTGTATCATCCGTTTGAGAGTAGCTACCCGCACACGAAAAAACTCGTCCAGGTTGTTAGAAAAAATGCCCAGGAACCGGATCCGTTCCTTGAGGGGAACATTGGGATCGGCTGCTTCCTGCAGCACTCTCGCATTAAAAGAAAGCCAGCTCACGTCCCTTGCTATCGTCCTACGCTTGTGGTGTTCACTCATACAATAAAATTCATCGTCAATGAAGATAAAATTAACCAGGAATGAAAACTGCCACTGTTAAGTTTTAATAAATCAATTCAGCTCTTTCTCATCCGGTTAATAATTTCTGTGGTAGAAAACCCCTCCAGTGTCGGGTTAATAACAACCCGGCCACCGTTTGCCATCACTTCCCCGGCGCCAACGATTTGGTCAAGCGTATAGTCGCCTCCTTTTATCAATACGTCAGGCATGACTGTTTGGATCAATTCAAGCGGGGTGTCTTGTTCAAATACTACTACTGCGTCCACGATCAATAACGATGCGAGGACCAGGGCTCTCGATTCCTGGTTGTTTACCGGGCGGCTTTCTCCTTTCAGTCGTTTGACCGATGCGTCCGAATTCAAACCTACAATAAGATAATCGGCTTCCTTCGCCGCCTGCGAAAGGGAAAATATATGTCCCGAATGAATGATATCGAAAACCCCATTGGTAAACGCAATTTTTTTGCCTGTTACTCTCCATTGCCGGGTGCGGTGAGCTGCCTGCTCAAATGAAAGAATTTTTTGGGTGACAAATTCGACGCTTTTCATGTTCGTTACAGCGCGGACTGCTGCAATTTCTTTTTATTGAACAAAGGAAGGGCCACAAAACTAAACAGGCCCCCGATTATAATGACGCCAGTATTTGACAGCCACAGTAACCATCCAAAGGCCAGTGCGACGCCTTCGGACAATCCGTACACCTGCATTACCTGCTCGAGCAGGTATGCATATCCGCCAATCCCACCGGGAGTGATCGTCATACCCACGCTTCCCGCCGATAAAACCGTGAACGCTTCACGGATACCATAATGTTCGGTTTCCTGCAAAGCAAAAAAACCGATGTACCCACCGCCCAGATAAAGTGCCCACAGCATTACGGTGTACAGAAGGAACAATTTTCTTTTCCGTAAATGCTGGATGGCGCTGATGCCCTCCCAGACCCGCCTAACGATCTTTTTGATCGCAACGGCCAAATCATTAAAATTTTTCTTTTTGATCAGCATCCATAGTGCTATTCCCAAAATCACAATGCCGAAGATGATAAGCAGGAACACATAGCCTGGTATTTTTTTGCCATCACCGTCGCCACGGACATGAAAGATCGTCGCCAGTAATTCATCATACAGGGAGGGTTGAATGATGATGGTTACAACCAACACTACTACTAATGTAATAGCGTCGATCAGCCTTTCGAGAATGATTGTTCCTACGAGTTTATCAGCCGGAACTTTTTCATAGCGGGCCAGTACCGTGCATTTCATTACTTCACCGAGGCGCAACACAGCCTGGTTGACAATATACCCAATCATGACAGCGAAAAAAGTGTTGGCTTTGCTGGGGTTATACCCAAGCGATTTTATAAGCAGGCGCCACCGGATCGCTCTCACATAATGACTAGCTAACAAAATAAGAAAAACAGGGACAGCCAGGTAAAAACGGGCATGCTGCAACGCTGATCTGATCTGTAACCTTTGAGGCCTTCCTACATCTTTAACCGACAGCCATACGAAAAAAAAGCCCAGCGCGAAAAAAAATACGTATTGAAGTATTGTGCGAAGCCGCTTGTTCATTTATCCTCAAAATAAGTTAAATAAATCATACCAATCATCCAGCTCATATAAAGTCACAAAACCTTAGCAGGCCAGGTAATACAAATAATCATTGATCAAATTGATCATACGATACCTGAAAGCATTTCCAAAACCTTAGTGTCACGCGGCCGCAACGAAGAGTTGCCTAATTATTAAACGTTGCGCCGAAGTGCCGCCAATTGGCGGGATAGCGTGAACACCTCTTGCTACTTTTTGAGATGACTTCTAATTTAAAAGCAGGTTGTCGATCAGCCGCACTTCATTCAGGAAAGCCGCGACCAGTGTCACCAATTCTTGCTTACCATCCCATTCTGTTACCGGTAGAAGGGTAGAGGCATTTGCTATTTCAATATAGTCAACTTTAAAGCCCAGCTTTGTCAGGCTGTTGTTAGCGTCAGTTTTTAATTGTTGTAAATTTCCTTTTCGAAGATTTTTTTTCAGGCTTTGCAAAACCGAATAGATGGCTGGCGCTTTCTTACGCTCTTCTTCATTTAACCGCATATTCCGGCTACTCATGGCAAGACCATCGGGTTCTCTAATAATCGGACAGACAATGGTGGCCATGCCTGTAAAATTATCATTGATCAATTTCTTAATGACCATGCATTGCTGGTAATCCTTCTGACCGAGATACAGGTTATCAGGGTCGACAATTTCCAGCAGCCTTTTCATCACCATGCACACACCCTGGAAATGGCCGGGCCGATATTTGCCTTCCAGGATCGTTTCAAGGTATCCCAGGTCAAATTTCTCTCCGGGCCTTATGCCACCAGGATAAATTTCTTCCATCGCCGGCAGGAACAGGACATCGCACCCGGCAGCCTCAAGCATATAAATATCCCGGTCAATAGTCACCGGGTACTTTTCGAAATCTTTGGGGTCATTAAACTGCGTGGGATTTACAAATATGCTGCAAACAGTTATTGAATTATCGCTTCTACAGCTTTCTACCAGAGAGATATGCCCCTGGTGTAGGGCTCCCATCGTGGGAACAAAGCCAACCTGATGCTCTTGCTGTTTTTTGCGGTCGAGGTATCGCCGTATGTCGCCCTTTTTCTTAAATAAAACCATAAAATATCAACGATTTTCAGATTAGAATCCATTGCAAACTTAGCTATTCAGTATAAAATAGTACTTTTGCACTCTTTTGAAAAAGGGACAATATGTCTGGAAAAAAACGAATTCTATTTATTGCTAACGAAATGTCACCCTACCTGGAGTTGACAGAATTTTCAGAAACCGTTAATAAGCTGGCGATAAAGGCAAATGACAATGGATTTGAAGTCCGCTGCATTATGCCCCGCTTTGGCAATATTAACGAGCGCCGTCACCGTCTTCATGAAGTGGTTCGCCTTTCGGGGATCAATGTGTCGGTGGACAACGACGATATGCCTCTGCAGATCAAAGTGGCTTCATTGCCTAGCGCCAGGCTTCAGGTTTACTTCCTCGAGAACGAAGACCTGTTTAAAAGAAAATATATTTTCCACGACGAAAACGAAAAATGGTTCGAGGATAACGGCCTCCGTACCATCTTTTTTTGCAAAGGAGCCCTTGAAACAGTCAAAAAGTTTGGATGGCCTCCTGATATTATCCACTGTAGCGGCTGGATGACCGGTCTTATCCCTGCCTATTTAAAGACGGTATATAAAAAAGAGCCGGTGTTTTCACACAGCAAGATTGTATATACCATTGGCCAGAACACCTTCAAGGAAAAGCTGGGCAATGATTTCCTGACCAAGGCGCTCATTCACCCCTCGCTAAAAGAAAAGGACCTGGAAGCATTCAAAGAAGCTAATAACACTGCGATGTTCAGAGGAGGTGCCACCTATGCGGATGCAATAACGTTTGGGGCTGAAAAAGTAGAGAAAAAACTGGTGGATGAGTTTTCAAAGGTTAGAGGCAAGAAGACTTTACAGTACAACCCTGAATCTGATTTAACAGACTATTTACAACTGTATAACGATCTTGCGTCGAGGTAAATTTCCTAACCCCCTGCTTTTAAAATTTAACTGTGAACAAAAGACTTCTGGCACTAACGCTTGGATCAACTATTACAGCCCTGCTTTTCTTATTTACTTCCTGCAAAAAGATCAACGATGCTACCGAACTGGGCGCTGACCTCATTCCACCCATCGATAATGTGACGACTTTCGATACAATTGTCACAGTAGAAGCTTATAACGATATTTTTACCCTGGGCGGAGCTGCGGCCGATTCCCTGAGACAGGATACCATTCGTAGCCACTACTCAGATGAACAGTTTTTAGGCATTATCAATAGCGATCCGCTGTTTGGCAAAACAGAAGCACAGATGGCTTTTGAACTACGCCCGTTGGTTTTCCCTTTTGCTTTTGCGAATAAGAAAGATAGTATTTTCCTGGATTCTGTCGTCCTGGTCCTTGACTACGTCGAAACTTACGGTGACAGCGCTGTTAGTCAGACAATCAACGTGTCAGAGATCACCAGTGAATTCAGGGCCGACAGTTTATATTTTATGAGGACCAACCCCGTTACGCTTGGAGGTTCACTGGGTCCTTCCCGAACAATTGTGCCATCTGGGCTCGACGATTCTGTTAAAGCTTATCTTGATACTACTACTCATCAATTAAGAATACCTCTAAGCGCTGCCTTTGGCAACAGGTTGCTTTCTTATGACTCGATCTCTTCGGGACCTAATAATGCTTATTCTTCTGATTCAGCATTTAAAACCAAGTTTAAGGGATTTGGCCTGAGATCTACTTCTTCGGGCAACGCGGTAATGGGTTTTAATCTTCAGGGGGCAAATACCAAGCTGGCTATTTATTACAGGTACCTTCATGGCGTGGGCACTGACCTTGATACGACTGTAACCTATTTTAGTTTTAAACCTTATAACACTTATTTCACGCAGGCTACCGCTTCGCATAACTATATTAAAAGAGATTACAGCACGGCTGAGCTGCTGGCGGCCCAGGGTGGAACAACTCCTGACGAACTGGTTTATATCCAAAACACTCCAGGCACATTCGCCACTATCAAAATTCCGGCCCTTACAGGGTTAAGTAACCGGGTTATCCACAGGGCTGAATTGATTGCCGAGCAAAGTTATCATCCGACGGATACCTTGTTTCCAGCTCCCTCGTTTTTATACGTGGATGCTTATTCGCCTTCTATTTCAAAATTCAGGAACATTCCTTATGACGTGGTTTATGATTACCAGTCCGGTTCATTTAACCTGAATAGTTTCGGTGTTGCTCCGATCAATGCGTTTGATGCATCGGGACGTGTTGTCAAAACCTGGCATTTTAATCTTTCGAGATATGTTCAGCATATTGTGAACGGTACCGAACCTGTATACAACCTCCGGTTATTTGCACCATATTATGTAAGCGACCAGTATTTTGACCCGGCGCCAAATGCTGCGCCGGTCGTGGGGCCTCCCACGGTATCTGTAAACCCAAGACCCGTAATAGGCAGGGTGAGACTGATCGGGAACGCTGGCCCTTCGGATACCAATCCACACCGTTTGCGACTCCGGATCGTGTATTCGAAAATTTAGTGTATAAGCTTTTTATAAATAACTGAATCGGGTGGTATATTTGCCCCCGATTAAAAAATCTATACTAACCACAATTTAAATTTACGCTCATCTATGCCTTACCTCTTCACTTCTGAAAGCGTTTCAGAAGGACACCCGGATAAAGTAGCTGATCAGATATCTGATGCACTGATCGATAATTTTCTTGCTTTCGATTCACAATCAAAAGTAGCTTGCGAAACGCTGGTAACTACCGGCCAGGTGGTGCTCGCCGGCGAAGTGAAATCAAAAGCCTATCTCGATGTGCAGGAAATAGCCCGCGAAGTGATCCGTAAGATCGGATATACCAAAAGCGAATACATGTTTGAAGCGAGTTCCTGCGGAGTGCTTTCAGCAATTCATGAACAATCATCTGATATCAACCAGGGCGTGGAAAGAACAAATAAAGAAGATCAGGGTGCCGGTGACCAGGGGATGATGTTTGGATATGCTACTAACGAGACCGATGATTATATGCCATTGGCCCTGGACCTTGCACACAAACTGCTGCTCGAACTGGCAGTAATGAGAAGAGAAAATAAACAGATCAAATACCTTCGTCCCGATGCCAAAAGTCAGGTAACGTTGGAATATGACGATAATAACAGGCCTGTCAGGATCGATGCTATCGTTGTTTCTACCCAGCATGATGATTTTGATACTGAATCCAAAATGCAGGCTAAGATCCGGGAAGATGTTATCAAGATTTTGATCCCCCGTGTAAAATCGAAATACAAGAAATACGCAAAGCTGTTTAATGACCAGATCAAGTATCACATCAACCCCACAGGAAAATTTGTGATCGGCGGACCTCATGGTGACACGGGTTTGACCGGCCGTAAGATCATTGTTGACACTTACGGTGGCAAGGGTGCACATGGCGGTGGCGCCTTCAGTGGTAAAGATCCCAGCAAGGTTGATCGCAGCGCTGCCTATGCCACCCGGCATATAGCAAAGAACCTTGTTGCTGCCGGTGTAGCCGATGAATTATTGGTTCAGGTATCTTACGCCATTGGGGTTGCAAAACCGACCAGCGTCAATGTAAATACTTTTGGGACTGCTAAGGTGGAAATGAGCGATGGAGAGATAGGAAAGATGGTTGAGGGTCTCTTTGATATGCGCCCTTACTTTATCGAGCAAAGACTGAAATTGAGAAATCCTATTTATAGCGAAACGGCTGCTTATGGCCACATGGGTCGTAAGCCGGAAATAGTGGAAAAAGTATTTGTTTCTCCTGACGGTAAGACTGCCAGGAAGAAAGTAGAGCTGTTTACCTGGGAAAAACTCGACTACGTAGCAAAGGTCAAAAAAGCATTCGGACTATAATTTCCATAAATAACAGGAACCCATCGGCCATCGCCGGTGGGTTTTTTTGTTTCTTTGAACAGTGAAACAATTCAGGCAACAACATCGTCCCAAAAAAAATCAATTGGTCATAGGACCCGATGCAATTGCAGAAGCCATTAAGGCGGGCCAGCAATTAGACCGGGTTTATATTGATACGGTCAGGACAAAGGCTTTTGATAATTTAAAAAAGCTGGCAGCGCACCATGGCATCCCGGTGAATTATGTTCCCGCGGCAAAACTGAACAGCTTTAATGTAACTGGCCATAACGGTGCTATCGCCCTCATTTCAAAAATAAAATACTATGATCTCCAGGAAGTGATTTCGTTGGTAGTGGAGAATGGGGAGGTTCCCCTTTTCCTGATCCTCGATGGCATCACCGATATCCGTAATATCGGGGGTATCGCACGTACCGCTTTTTGCAGCGGTGTTCACGCCATCATTATACCCGATAAAGGAGTAGGGGCACTCAACGAAGATGCGATACTAACGTCGGCTGGCGCTCTTGAAAACATTCCCGTATGCAGGGTAAACAGCCTGATGAAGGCAGTCGATGATTTGCACCTCAACGGCATAAAAGTCTTTGCCAGTGAAATGAAAGCAGCTAAAAATGTTTATGAGTGCAATCTTAAAGAACCGTGCGCCCTTATAATGGGCAGTGAGGAGAAAGGGATTTACCCAGCATTGCTGAAAATCTGCGATGAAAAATTAAAAATACCGATGAAAGGCAATTTCGAGTCGCTGAATGTATCGGTAGCTACCGGGATCATATTATACGAAGTGATGCGTCAACGGGGCCTGTAAAACAAAACGGGTTCCCTGGAGAACCCGCCGGCTAGAATTATATTTCTAAATCTATTTCTTCTTTTTACACGAGATCAGGTAGCCGAGGCGAAGTGCAAAGTACCGGTTATAAAGTTTGTCTTCCGGGTCGCCGCCAACGAACAGCCTGTTGATGCCGTGGTTGTAGTTAAGCTGTATAAAAAAACCATTATTGAATTCGTAGCCAGCTATGGCATTGATGCCAAAATCATATTGACCAAAATCATCTTTAGTTTCGTCTCCAAAATTCAACCCCTGGTCCTTTGTGATTGTATTATCTATCTCGTTGGTTGTTTTTCCTTTGATAGCCATGGCCGGGGCCACACCGCCGCCAAGCAGCACATTGCCCGATGACCCGGCGGGTATCCTGAAAACGACGTTGATGGGAACTTCGATATAAGTAAGACTATACTTTGCCAAAACCTGCTTATTGGTAGTTGGGTCGGTATAGGTATCCTTTGAATTCTTCATGATATAGTTAATGCCGGGTTGGAAGCTTCCATGTTTTTGCATCGGTACATCCAGCAACGCTCCAGCGGTGAACGCATATCCGAAATCATACATATGCTTTTTCCCGCTAACTTTTTGAAACATGGTGCTGGCAACTGGCCCCGCTGTAAATCCCAGGCGCGTGTTTTGGGCGGATACGAAGTTTACAATAAGGATGAAAATAGCTGTAATAAGGAGACTCTTTCTCATAAACAGTTTTTTGGTATAAATGATGAACAGGTGGCTAAGATACGGATTTTCTTATTTCACTTTTATACCCATCCATTTATTAAAAAAGACATCATATAAATTTAAAATCAGGCTATTGCCTGCTCGCCAGAGCCAGGTTCTGCGACCACTGACAGGTACCTGACCAACGAATGATCAGGGTTAATTTTTTTCATGGTGCTGCCAGTTAGTAGGTCTTTTATTTTTTCCGGCAACATTTTATCCAGGACCAGAAAGACCCGGTTCATTCGCCCGGGCACTATTACCGGCTTTCCTTTCAATAAGCCATCGATAGCAAGAGGCGCCACTTCTTCGGGGTTCATAATGGAAAGGCGGGAGATATAGTTACCGGTTTTATTCAGGAGTGTAACGGCTGGGTTAGTATTCATACCTCCGGGGCAAAGTACGCTGACATGAATGTTGTTTTGCTTTAGTTCCCTTCTAAGCGTTTTTGAGAAAAAGTAGATAAAGGATTTTGTTGCACCATATACCTGTTTTTTGGGCAAACAAAAGAAACTGGCCATGCTACCAACATTCAATATGTAAGCCGAGCGATTACGTTTCAGCATGTCGATAAATAGACGTGATATCAGCGTAGTTGCCAGCACATTTAACCGTATCTGTTTTTCATAGAGATCGATACTGCCGTTTTCAAACAGTCCTGTACCACCGATGCCTGCATTATTGATCAGTATATTAATATTTAAGTCAAGACTGCTTATTTCGTTAAAAAGCTCCCTGCAGCTTTCATCCCTGCAAAGATCTTTTTCTATGCTAAGGACACCGACGAAATAATTTCGTCGGATAAAAGAGGCGAGCGAATGCAATTCAGAACCCGGTAGTGCTACCAGGACGAGGTTCATCCTACGGCTGGCGCATTCAATTGCAAGGGCCTTACCCAATCCTTCGCTGGCTCCGGTTATAAGTGTATAATTCGATTTAGGGTTGTTCATTTTCATATAAATTGTTTTTAAGGTGATTGATGGTCGTTGTAAGCCCTTCTTCAAAGGGAGTGATGTGATAGCCTAGTTGCCGTATTGCTTTGCTGCAGTCAAACATCTTATCCGATTGCAGCCGTTTAGCTACATTAGGAGTGATCAGGGGATCATGACCGTTCAATTTTCCTCTTACCAGTTCTATATGACCGATGGTCTTGAAAAGAACAGGAGGCATCCGGACAATGAGATTTTTTGTTTGACCAATGGTGTTTACAGTTTCCACCAGTCGTCTATAAGAAATGTTTTCCCCGCCGAGGATATATCGTTCTCCACCGAGGCCTCTGTCCATGGCCAACAGGTGCCCCTTTACTACATCATCGATAAAGGCATAATTGGCTTTTGTTTCCAATCGCCAGGGTAAGAGTGCTATTTTTTTCCGGAGCAACCGAAGGATGAAACGATTGACCCCGCTGCTATGCCGTAGCGGACCCGGTCCGTAAACCCGGGGAGGATTTACGATCACGGTAAACAAACCCCTGCTGCCATATTCCTTTACAGATTTTTCCGCGAGAAATTTGGAGAGATCGTAGTCATTGTCAAAGGCGCTGGTGCGGGGATCGGTTTCAATAAGCATATGGTCGTTACAGGATCCCCAAACTCCACAACTGCTGGTGTACACAAATTTGCTTACTCCTTCCTTCCATGCCGCTTCCAGTACATTTTGTGTGCCGCTAACATTGTGCTGGTAAAAGATATCGGGATCTTTTGCCCAGAGCCTTACTACACCGGCCGTATGATAAACCTGTTTACAGTTTTTTATAGCGACAGCCAGGCTTTCTTTGTTAAGTATATCGCCGGTAAAAATTTTTATGTTGGGATGTTTCAATAGCGAGTCGCTAGGCGCTGAGCGTACGAGAGCATGTACAGTATTTCCTTTTACTGCCAGTGCATGGGCCAGTTTGCTACCAATATAGCCTGAAGCGCCGGTTACAAGAATTTTCATATAAATGAGATTAAAGATTTATGGATTTTTTTTACGAGGTGGATTTCATGTGAGAGGGTCATCACAACATGTATAAGGATAGCAGGCCAGGCTGCACCGGTCCATGCACATACCCCACAAAGGATCGCTCCAATCGGTATGCAGGCTAGCATTTCGCGGCGGCCATTGACCTTATGCAATAAACTATACAGCGCAATGTTTAAAATGATGGCGAACGTGATTCCAAAGGCGATGATACTATTGATTAGGAGATAACCGCGAAACCATAATTCATACAGGCAGAGGAATAGCACCCGCGCAACAATATAGTTGGACATAAAGCCTGTTGCAACGGGTTCCCCTGGCATTCGCCCCGCGATAGCGGAAAACTTCTTTTCGGCTTCAACGATGGCGAGAATGCGTCCAATCGCTGTTAAAAGAATAATTACTGAAACCTGTAGACCGGTAGGTGTCTTTTTGCCCCAGGCAATCTCTGGCAATCCAGGCTGAAAAAAGCAAATGCAGAATATGCCTATCCATGCAATGGCGACAAGATGGGATCCAAGAAGCATCGGCTTGTCTGAGGTTATTCCGTGTTCATCTACCAGCCGGTTGCCATTGTGTTTATGACTTAATCCTGTGATGGCAAAGAGACCCATATAACCCAGTATGTACAACAGAAAATGGTGGCTTGGCATATTATTATTTTAAGAGTAAGGTGGCTGAATAAAAACTGTGATTGATCTTTACTTTGTAACAGGCTCCGCCTGAATAATAAAAGGTGTTAGTGATGCCGTCGGGTTGGCTGACACAGTAACCGCCGTCCGATTTTTTTTCAATTTCAAGGAACTTTTGGTGATTGTCTGAGTATACCTGTTTCAGGCCAACCGGCTCCTGGAAATACATGCAGAGGGAATTGTAGGTGACCGGCGAGATATTTAGCTTTCTCCGCGCGGGATTTTCCGCCACTTCATAATCATTGCCGACGAGATAAGTATGCCTGTCTGCCTTTATGCTGCCATTGGTTTTTCGGTAGTAATAAGAATGTTGCAGTGTTCCATTTACAAACTGTGAAGTTTCTCTGGCGAAAGATTCGTAGGCCAGGATAAACCTGAAGTGGACCTGGGTAGCCATCGTTATTGTCGTAGCATTACTGTCTGTTTGTTTTTCCAGCGTTAGCCATCCGATTTCATTTCCACTACGCATGACTTTATAGCTGCGGGACAGTTTTTGTGCGCTTAATACCACCGATATAAGCAGGAGAAGTATAAGCAGTCCAAACATCAACCCGTGAGAGCCGGTAAGGACCTGGAAAATACTTTTCATGGGGCTTGACGAGTGACTGTTTTTCCTGAGTTTTTTAAACAGGAGATAAAGCAGAGCGGGGATCATAATTTTAATTTTTCTGATGGAAGAATGTAAATTCATTTCGGTGATCTTGTAAAAGGCGGAAGCAGTGATCTTTTGTCTTTTATAGCATCGCCATAGGCGGTCATCTCTGGACGAGTCGCGTCATAAGCTCTGCCTGCAGGTCTCTAAATTTTTGCTTCCTGCCGCCGATGATGAATTTCTTTTTAGCAATAGCGCCGATCAGCATGCCGACCACAGCCCCGGTGCTTCCCAATAGTATTCCGCCGGCCACGGCTTTTTCCCCGGCCGTCATGGCAAATGCGTTACTAACAGCAGCCCCTATACCCCAGGGATCGTTATCCGATGGTCCCTGGATCTTATCATCACCACTGGCCAGGCCAATAATAACACCGGTGAGTGCTCCTGCGCAAAAACCGATAAGCGCTCCCCGTCCCACGCTGCCTTTTCTTCTCAACGTGAAAGACTGGATGTTCTCTGCAGGAATGGAGTATCTGGCGCCCGAAGATTTTATAAGAATAAGCTGGCTGTCTGTTACGGCATATACACTGCCGTTGATAACCCGGTTATCCTGTGTTTTGACAGAAGTGAGAAATTTCTTTTGAGCTCTTGCCAGGGCAGATGTACCTGAATCCAGCTGAGCATTTACAATAATGACCAGCATAAGACCTGTAGCAAGTGAAAGTAATTTTTTCAAATTGTCATGGCTTGCAGTTGGCTGGCGAAATAAGTTTTGTACGTGGTTTGGTGTGTTTGATGACATATGTTTGTTTTTTGTTGCAACCAAACTACGCACGACGTAAGCCGTTGTCTAATTGATAAATCACAAGAACTGAGGGAAATACTCGATAATTGCAGCCACCTGTCATATGGGGTGGAGTTGAAATTGTTTTTTGCAAAAAATGCCGTTATTTTTAGGAGCGAAGCCAGCTTTTGCAAAAGACTACCCAGGCAATTTGCAATTATCACCAAAATTGAACACCACCATGGAATCGGCTAATGCCCAGGTTCGTTTTTTTCAGCAACTCAAATCGTTATTACCCCCGCATCTTGCTATGGTTGACGAAATAGCGGAACTGTTGAACATAAGTAATGACAGCGCTTACCGGCGAATAAGAGGAGAGAAACCGATCGACCTGGAAGAGACCTATAAACTGTGTAATCACTTCAAGATTTCCATGGACCAGTTGCTTCACCTGAAAAGTGATGCTTTTATTTTTTCAGGCATCCTGAAGAACAGCACCGGCAGCAGTTTTGAAACATGGCTGGAAAATGTTCTCGGGCAGTTTCAATATGTAAATGGCTTTGAAAAGAAACACCTTCATTACCTGATGAAGGATATTCCGCCGTTTGTCTATTTCCAGGTACCTGAGCTAGCTTCCTTCAAGTGTTTTTTCTGGATAAAATCCATACTGCACTACGAAGAGTTTAAAGGAGTGAAATTTTCTTTTGATGATCCGCGCTACGCGAAATTCCGGGAAACAACCAAAAAAATAATCCAGCTTTATAACCAGGTACCCACTACCGAGATATGGAACATCGAAAGCATAAACAATACCCTGCGGCAGGTAGAATTTTATCTCGAAGCTGGTTCATTAAGACAGCAGGATGCAAAAATCATATACGATAAGACAGAAGAACTGATCAGTCACATTGAACGGCAGGCCGAACTAGGCGTTAAATTTATCGTGGGCCAGGAGCCAGGTCCGAACCCGGCCGAATACCGTCTGTTTGTAAATGAACTGATACTCGGAGACAATACGATCCTTGCCGAATTGAATGATACCCGGATCACCTTTCTCAATCATAGTGTAATCTATTTTGTAGCTACCCGCAATGAGCAATTCAATGCCGTTATGTATGAGAACCTGCAGAACCTCATGAAAAAATCAACAATGATCAGTACGGTAGGGGAGAAAGAGCGGGTTACATTCTTTAATAAACTTCGCCGTAAAATTCATCAACGCAGATCGTTGTTGTAGTGCCTACCACCACTGTTCAGATTATTTTAATGAAACTAAATTAATTGTATCTTAACGGACATGGTAGATAAACTGATCGCTCGTCTTAATACTATCAGCCCTCTTAGTGAAGCTTTATCCGAAAGAATAAAGTCCATTGCGAAAATCTCCAGTCACCGGAAAGGCGACATTATCCTGGCTGAGGGACAGGTTTGCAGTAAAGCCTGTCTGATCGTCAAAGGACTTGTCCGCTTTTATTATATCAACGAAGGAAAGGATATTACATCGCGGCTCATGGCCGAGGGCGATATCATTAGCTCCTGGCTCAGTTATTATACGCAGAAACCCTCTAATGAGTTCATAGCTGCTATTGAAGATACGGAGCTTGTTTGCATGGAATATAGTTCTATTCAAAAGCTTTTTGCCGAATTGCCCGAATCCAATATCATTGGGAGGAAGGAAACGGAACACGCCTATTATCTGTCCGAGCTGCGCACCCAGATGTTACGTAAACATACAGCCGAGGAGAAATACAAATATTTTCTTGACAATCATCCTCAGTTAATGACAAGGGTCCCCCTGAAACATATTGCCAGCTATCTCGGTATGAATGAAGAAACATTGAGCCGTGTACGAAGCAGGTACCACAGGAGAAAATGATTGCATAATGGCCATCGGTAGCAGGAAAATAACGCTACAGTTAGGGTCGAGAGAAATCCGAATTAGACGCCGATACCTGCCTGACGGTAGGCAGCGCTATCGGCACGAAACCCGAAAGAGAGGTCAACCCGAATACGAAGATCATTTTCGGATCTCGGATCTAATCGCTTCGGATTTCATTTACCTGAGTTTCCCAATTTTATCCATTGCAGAATTTCGGCCACATGTTCGATGCGGACAAAATTTCTTACCAGTCTCACATCTCTTGACATAAGTCAATGTTTTTCTTGAACAAGGTATTTATCTTAGTTGATCATTTTCCAGGGGAAAAGTTAGCGCGCTGACATGGCCTTGATCATAATATTACCATTGTACCATTAAACCTTACCTTGAAAAAGACATGTCTTGACCTTATCAACCTGGGTTAGTCAAACCAGTGTGAAATCAACAGCACACTGGTTTTTATTTTCACCCAGCTATTGAAAATTGTAAGTTATCACATACAAGTAAATCCTGGAAGTTCCGGTTGACAAAAGTCAGGAAACGGTCTTCTTTAACATGTCTTGATCTTTGTCAAGGTATGCCTTCGTTGCTTTATATAATTTGGCAGTACAGTACGGTTTTCAAGGAAAGCTCGGATGGTAGCAATCTGTAACGGGTTGCTACTGCTGAGCTACATGATGTTTGGACACCACCAGTCAAAATATTTAGGGCATCTCAATAACCGAACATGCGATTTAGTAGCAGGAGGCAATTTTTAAAAGAAGGATTGTCTGTCAGTTTTTTCTCCATCCTTAGCACACCGTGCCGGGCGATTTTCGATTTAGAAATATCAAAGCAAGCGCTACCTGCCTGGAAAGAACTCATCGATTATGCCCGATGGTGCCCCAGTGTTCACAACTTACAACCTTATAAAGTAAAGATCATTTCTGCTACTGATGCTGATTTGTATTATGATCCCGCCCGGTTGTTGCCTGTATCCGATCCTGGGTCAATTTTTATGACGGTGAGCATGGGTGTATTTATCGAACATCTTTCCATTGCGGCTGCCAGCAGTGGTTATGAAGTCATCGTCACCGAAATTTTTAACCCTTTAAGCAATTCCGCCAGGATACCGGCGAAGTTTGCTGGCCTGCGATTGATCCCCGCAGAAAATAAAGAATACCTCGACAGGGAACTTATTAAAAAAAGGCGAACCTCGCGTCTTCATTATAACGGCGAACCACTTTCTGAAAAATCGCTACGGGCATTAAAAGAAGAGGCCATTGAACAAGGACATGAAGTTTTTTGGTCTTCGGAAAAGCAAATGGTGGAGGAAGTGATCAGGCTTAACCAGCAAACCTTGTTTGAAGATCTTGGGTCCGGGGCCACTCGGGATGAATTGAACAGGCTGTTCAGGTATACTGAGCAGGAAGCTGAAATAAAGAAAGATGGGCTTTGGGCCCGGTGTATGTGTTTCCCCGGTAAATTGATGAGATCTGTGTTCAATGATCACGAAAGATGGGAGCATGGATTAAAAAAAACAGCGCTGGCCGGTTATTATAAAAATTCATTTAAAGGCACTCACACTATTTGTTGGTTCGGTGGAAATTTTGACAACACCACAGACTGGTTAAATGCCGGCAAAACCCTGGCCAGATGTTGGCTCCTGCTCACAAAAGAGGGAGCCTGCATTCATCCTTTTGGGTC
>Ga0066652_100000363_pt1 | contig 22465 bp, 21 predicted proteins | sample GraSoiAngelo_101_FD_71413 | JGI IMG/M metagenome (GOLD analysis project Ga0066652, IMG submission 71413) | Grasslands soil microbial communities from the Angelo Coastal Reserve, California, USA - 14_0903_02_30cm | ecosystem: Environmental > Terrestrial > Soil > Grasslands | place: USA... | reverse complement strand
GCTCCAGGTCTTGTTGAAGGTGTGCACATAGTGACATGCGGCATAAAAATGATCTCGGCGCCCAGTAGGGTAGTGGCCCTTACGTTTTCGATAATGTTGTTATCATAACAGATCAATATCCCGCATTTCCATCCTTGCAAGTCAAAAACGCAATACTCGTTACCTGGGGTGAGATAAGGATTGATAAAGGGGTGCAGCTTCCTGAACTTGGCAACCACTCCATTTTTATCCACGCACACATAAGCTTTAAACAGGTTTTCCTGTTCGTCTTTTTCGAATAGGCCAGCTAACACTGCAATATTATGTTTCTTCGCGATGGCCATAAGCCGAAGAATGCTCGGACCCTCCGGGATCAGCTCCGCCAGTTCCAGCATTTCCTCTTTCGAAAGATGGCGGGCAAATGTGTATCCCGTGATGGAACATTCATGAAAGGCCACCGCCGCAGAACCCAGTTGCGCGGCCCGGCCAGCCAGTCGTTCAATCACCGATAAATTGTACTCTTTGTCATTGCTCTTGTTTTCAAATTGCGCGGTGGCAATCCTGATGGTTTCCATACAGAATGTTTAACGGAAGTAAAGATACTCGGTATTCAGATGTCAGGTGTCAGTTGTCTGGTCTCAAATGCAGGTATCAGCTTCCTATCAATTCACATCCGGCACCGGGCATCCGGCAGCCGGCAGCAGATACCCGTGTATTCCATGGCAACTCTGCTTTCTCGATTTTTTGCTGTTTGTATCTTATCTTCAAAATAAAAATATGAAGCAAGTCACATTTTTTATACTGGTCTCGGCCCTATTCATCTCCTGCAATAACGATAGCTCACCAACCCGGGCGGAAGAAGCAAAGCATACGCCGCTGGAAGGAACCTGGCAGTTGATTTCCGGAACTACAATAACAAAAGACGATACCGTTACGACAGACTACACGAAGAGCCAAAAGATGATCAAGATCATCAATGCCACGCATTTTGCCTTTTTGTTGCATGACATAACTAAAGGAAAGGACACCGCGATCTATTCTTCCGGTGGTGGAACTTACACACTCTCAAAAGATCAATATACCGAACACCTCGATTATTGCAACGACAGGAACTGGGAAGGGCATTCATTTCCTTTTACTGTTTCAATCAAAGATGATACGCTTATTCAAACCGGGATCGAAAAAGTAGAAAGCGCCGGTGTCGATCGAATGAATATTGAAAAATATAAGCGGATAAAAAACTAACCGAAAAAGAATTCTTTCTGGATGATCGCTATCAATCGCGTAAATAAAGCGCCGGCAGCTATTGCACAAAGTGGCCATACAACGTAGCAAAAGAATGGTCTCAGGTACCACTTTGATTTCTCTATTGTAAAAGTGACCGTTTCGGTATTCTCATTTGTCGCCACTAACTGGTGAGAATAGCGGCGCGGGGTGGCCGCAAATCCATACACATGATCGTTTATGTAAGCTTCCGGGTCATAGGCAAGCTGCATTGCTATGGCAGGTTTCTTGGTCACTATGATCTTTTCAGCTTCTTCGAAACTGGTCGCTGTAGCCACATCTGGATTGAGCAGGGTAAATACCTTATTAGCTTTGTTGGGTTGAACGATGATGTTCTTTTTTACCAGTGTTTCCCTGGCAACCTCGGACAGGCCGATGGATATGCGTCCACGGAAAGTATCCTTGCTCCATTTTATGGGTTGGGTGGAAATCTTGTGTTCCTGGAAGATGACTTCACAGGCCGTCTTTAATTCGGGCGTCATAGAATTGGCAACTTTAATACCATTTCACGGGGAAGGAGCTGGAATTTCGTAGAGTATAGGGAAGACATCGAAATTAAAAAATTCCGGGATATGAAAGCATTTATTTTAGTAACACTCTCGCACAAACTGAAATCGAAAGCAATATTGACATTTTTATAACCTTTTTCTTGTTGTCCTTGCTTAATTTACAGGGTTCTATGAGAACCATGCAAACATTCACCCTAATGACTTCCTGTATGCTGGCGCTGCCTTTTTTAACGGCAGCGCATGCTGAGCCCGGCCAGGAATTATCAAGGTACAGCTACCCGATCTTCGTAGTTGATGGCGACCAGCAACATACCGGCACCGCATTTTTCTACCTGTCAGGGAATTCGAGTTACATCGTAAGCAATTATCATGCGATCAAAGGGATGAACCCTCTGAAACAGGTTATCAATTTTAGTTCTGACACCCTGTATTTGAAATATCCGGTAAAAAATTCCGGGGAATGGAGACTGATGACCATTGATATCAGCGATACAACGACGGGTAAGACAGAATTATTCAGCATGGTCGATCGCATTGATCTTTTAAAAATACCTGTGCATGTACCTGCAGATGCAGATATCGTTTATATCAACGATCTTATTGATGAAAATTATTTCAACCGGGAACCTGAAGAAGTCGTTGTGTTTGGCTATCCAACTCCGCCCGGTAAGGTCATTCCCTTTTCTGTCACCCAGCAACATATCGAAGGCAAAGTGAATCCAGGTGGATTTGCCGATTATGATGCCTCATTAAAGATCAATTTTCCTTCTGCTTCCGATAGTGCGAGAGCTATCGTCAATGCAACGGCCCGTTATTACTATTTCATCCGGCCCTATGCAGCGCAGGGATATTCCGGTGCGCCAGTTATTGGTAAATTCAGGAATGCGAATAACCAGGTCGTATATCGGTTTACCGGGGTGATATTTGCGGGTCAACCTGCTACACACCAAACCTGGGCGATCAAGGGAGAAGTGGCTCTTCAATATTTACGGGGTGAATTATGATGTTGCGACCTGGCGAAAATTTAATTGTCCTTTCGTTTATTTTTTAGCACATAACCAACGCTAAAAATTAGGATAATGCAAAAAATAATTCCTGCAATAGTAGGCAGATGCAATGGTTTGGGCGAAAAATCTTCGATACCCCACTCATACCCGGGATAGTTATCTGCGATTTCAGAGGCAACAAAGTCAATTGGTAAACCCATGAAAGTGCAGCCCGAGCATGTATGAACGTTTCCCTTTTTCTCCTGTAAAATTTTAAATATTCGAAGCTCATCCGTGGTAAGCATATATCCTTTTTTCTCAAGAAGCCTGATGCCCCTTGCGCCGTACATCTGTTTTTCGACATTCGGAGATCGTAACCATTTCCTGAGCGAAAGAATATCCCAATGATCGACGTAGCTTATCATTTGTTCGCATTCTCCAGGATTCTTACCTATCATTCCGCAATGATCTCCGAAAACAATATCTGTCAAAAAAAGATCGGCATAATCCATCCGTGCTCCATAGATCTCTTCAAACTTACTTTCAAACTGTTCAAAGACAGGCAAATTTTTATACAGTTTAATAGTTGAATCGCCAGATTTATTACGTATCTCGTAGAAAAAGATAACATCATCACCTGAAAGGAGATTTATCCTGTACGATATGAATTCCGGCTGGTTTTCGAAGACGTCGACCACTGTTTCCTCAAATCGGGGAATGATTTCTCTCGACGAGAAGGGGTCTATTCTAAGTTTTAAGATGTCTTTATTTCCCGAATCTTTAACATAGTTATTAAACGACGAAAACTTTTTTCCATCAAGCAAGGAGAAGATCTTTTCTGCAGATGGCTGGCAACGCGAACTCAGATTTATAAATACAACTACAGTAAATAACAGTAATCTCATGATGGAGACTTGTTATATAAAATTACTCTTTTAAGGTATTTCATTACACGAGGCTTGCTACTTTTTAAGCACCCCTTCAAATAGCTTAAACACCCGCTTATACTCATCCGTCCAACTACTCGGTTCCACGAAGCCGTGATCCTCCATGGGATAAACCGCCAGTTCCCAGTTATCCTTACCTAATTCAATCAGCCGTTGGGTAACCTTTACGATGTCCTGGAAATGAACGTTCACATCCACCATGCCGTGGCACATCAGCAAATGCCCTTTCAGCCCATTCGCATAATAGATCGGCGAGCTTTTATGATAGGCGATGCTGTCGGTATAAGGTTCGTTGAGAATATTTGAAGTATAACCATGATTGTAGTTGGCCCAATCCGTAACGGACCTTAATCCTGCGCCTGCAGCAAATACATCGGGTTCGGTAAACATTCCCATTAGCGTAATGAAACCCCCATAAGATCCACCGTATAGTCCAACACGCTTTGGGTCTACACCGTAAGTTTTGACCAACCAGTTTACTCCATCAACATGGTCGGTGAGGTCCTTGCCGCCCATATGACGGTAGATACCCGTACGCCAGTCGCGGCCATACCCGGCACTGCCGCGGTAATCAATATCCAGGACATAGTAACCATTGTCGGCGAGAAGATTGTTGAACATGTATTCGCGGAAATAACTGCTCCACCATTTATGTGCATTCTGTAAATAACCAGCGCCGTGGACAAACAATACAGCCGGTTTATGAGGATCGGGATTAGTTGGCTTAAACAACCTGCCGTAAACAGTCGCGCCGTCCCTTGCAGTAAAAGTTACGATTTCAGGGTCTCTCCAGGGATAGGATTTAAATTCATCTGACTGCGCCTTATTGGTTACCTGTTCCAGTTTTCCATTCGGTTTATTTTCCTGCACATACAATTCCCAGGGTTTATTGGAATAGGAATAGAGAATAGCAACCTGTTTTTCATCAGGCGATATAGTTACCTGGTTAGCGCCAGTCATCGTAGTGATGCGTTCTTCTTTCCCGTCAGCTATAGTTAACCTGTAAAATTGCTGTTCCCCGGGATGCACTTCATTGGTAGTGATATAAAAATATTTCTTGTCTTTTGAAAGAATAGATTGCTGAACCTCGTATTTACCAGACGTTAGGGCTCTCTTTTCGCCAGTAGAAATATTGATAGCATATAAATGAGAATAACCTGTTGCTTCAGACTGGAACCAAAAAGTGTTATCATCTATCCAGCCTGTGCCACCAAAACCGATCCCCGGTCCGCCGATCCAGGCTTCATCTCTTTGCCGGTCAAGCAATCTTAATTTATTGGTGGCAGTATCCCACAACATCAACCAGCGATCTTTGCTATCGTCCGAACGTATATCCAATACAGCATAAGTTCCTTTCGGAGACCAGCTAGGACCAATGAAACTTACCGGGCGGTTGACATTCCGTCTCTTTCTTTCTTCAAGTTGTTTAGGATAATCTTTCACATAATCTGGAAGGTCTTTGATCCCAGGTATCGAATCTGTTTTAACAGCCCAAACCGTATCCCGTTCACGATCATAAATAAAAAATTCAACGGCGCGTTGCGCGGCGCCGACTTTGGTTCTGCCATTTATATCAGTTGTAAAACCCGATTCAGTTACATAGTTAGGGACAATTGTAGCCTTTGCATTAGCAGGTTGCCGGACAAGGCTATAACTCACGAACCGGCCATCGGGGCTTACTGTGAGACCTTGTAGTGTCCTGTCTTCAATTGAGATACTACGCATTTCTTTTCGACGGTTGCTGGTATTATATGCGGTAGCCAGGTCTGTTTTTTCTTTGCGGCTTCTGAGCACGTCAAAAGTTTGCAGTTGATCATTCTTTAACCAATCTTCCTGTTGGTTGGCATTACCGGAGGTCCCACCTCTTCCCTGGAAATTTCCACCGCCACCTCGCTGAAAACCTCCTGTTTGTTGTGGTTGCGCAGGGGCTTCACCAGCTCTTATATTAGTCAATTGCATAGTTTCACCAGTGATAATATCCCACGCATAAAGATTTGGACTGCGGTTATAAACAATCTTTGTTTGATTAAAGGAAAATTGTGGGTTTGTCTCGGGGTCTACAGTTTGCGTGATACGGCGGGTTGTATTCGTCTTAATATCTGTATAAAAAATATCTCCTTCTCTGGCATAAGCATAAGCTGTCCTGGCATTATTATAAACGTAAGCATTGGGCGAAACAAAACCCTGCTTTTGTACTACTGAAGCTTTGACGGGAACCCTGCTGCTTAGTGTAATGTAGTAGAGCGAATCATTCGGTGCTTTATCCGGATTCCAGGAAAAATAAAGTGTAGTACCATCATTGCTCCATGCCGGGTTGGAAGGAGAGGTGCCGATCCATTTAGGGTCCCGCATGATCTTTTCGACGGTAAGCTTTTCTAATTTTTGTTGACAAAAAACCTGGACAGAACTAACGACAAAAAACAGGAGCAGAATTATTCTCGCCATAGCAGTAGTTTAAGGCCCTAAATATAAAGGATTGGCGGGATGGAAAGAAAGTGCCAGGCCTATTTTTACCGCCTTTCACCTAACCACTAATTAACTAATCAACCAATTAACCAGTCAACTAATTATTAGGCGCCCCGCCATCTATCCAGCAGATAATCGCGTTACGCTGATTTTTTGAAAGAGTAGAGTTTTGCGGCATCAGTCCTGATTCAATAGCGCCGCGGATGACGAGCCGTGCATTAAATACCTGGCTATAATTTGTAAGAGGACCCGGACCATTGATGCTTGCCACGTCATGGCAACCTTGCTGGTTGCACGTAGATTGAACGATTGGGTTAATATCAGTAGCGAAATTTTTGTTGATGACAGTACTGCAATCCACAGGCTCCTGTAATGCAGCCCCGGTCTTACCGCAAGAAACGATGAGAACAACTAACAATAGAAGGAAGGCGACAAATACAGGAAGCTTCCGCATGGACGGCTAACGTCAAATGCCATGCTATCTGTATACGTATCTGGTCTTAGAAAAAATAAATGCGTCTGCGGTAGTTCAAATACGAAGTAAAACAACGGACGACGCCTGCTTTTTGCAATTCCGCCGGTAACTGTAAGACTCGCAACACCACATGGAATATCAGTGCAGTTATAAAAATGCATTCGGCGATCGCGGTTACAATTTTTTTGGGCTGAAAATAACTCAGCTGCTGGACTTAACAGGTTCGGTGAATTAACCTTGATAATTCATCCAACAAAACGACAATTTTAAGAGTTTTTACTAATTGATTTATAACCTCTTGCTACTACTCTCTTCAATTTTCGCACAATGTCTTCATGCTGGCACGGTTTATGAAAGATGGGTAAAACATTGAACTTATTCCGTTGAATTTTCTATTTAACCTCCGAATGCTTATCCTATCCGTGACCAGATCCTAAACTAATTGAACCCAAACCTGATTAATTCTTTGCAGTAGTAGCTGCAGTTTTTAGTAACGTATTGTTTTCCCGTTTTGCGGGAGCGGTTAGCTATTGTTACGTCATTTCCTGTGAAAACAGAAAAAATGGTGATTACCCTAATGAAGGAACTAGCCCCGTGAAACAGCATCCGATATCCTTTGAATGCAATACGAACCGGGACTGGCTTATGCCGGTCCCTTATTATCTAAACAGGTAAGGGATGACAAACCCAAAAAACAGTTCTTATGAAACGCACGAATAGCATAACAGGCGACGGCAGCAGGACCCATGTCCCTTTACACCAACTAGTGGATGAAGTTGTCAAAGATCTTTCTTTATCATCACCGCAACTGACCGGTAAAAGCAGGGTTATAAACCAGGTTGCCACCGACCTTGTCATAAACACATGTGAGGAAACTTTCTTTGCAGTCATACACGGCATGTTGCATGCAATCATTGCTAACGCTACGGAAGGCGATATCCAGGTATCTGCGAGGGAATTATTTGGCAATACGGTCAGGATATCTGTAAGAGATAATAACTGCTATAATACTTACGCAGTTGCATGCGCTCTTCAACGAATTGTGCCGCTGGCCGAACAGGTTGGAGGTTTCCTGAACATCATGAACCAGCGACAGAAAATAACGACCGTTGAATTCAGCTTTCCTTATACGAAAGAAGATAATATACATGGTCATGACGACTAAAGACTAAGCAAAAGTTTGTAGTTAAAATTCTACCCCTGGCCCTTGCCAAATATTACCTGTTAATGACAAAACTGTCTATTGGAGACTTCATTGCACTGTGCGTACTTTGATCCATATAAAAAATCCCTCATGTACGCTATGGAAAGTATCAATCCAGTGAACTCAGCGGAAGCTGTTCAGATCACGCACCCTTATAATCCAGCAAAAGGAGGATTGCAGAATTTAATTCAGCATCTTGCACAACCTTTATTGCCTTTAGCAGTTCGCAACAACAGTTTCCTGGTAAACGATGTGGCTCCGCATCTTGGCCTGTATGGAGACAAGAACGCAGTATCCCGGGTTATTGATGGCATATTGCGATCTGTAGTCAACAACGCAAGAGAGAGCTGCATTAGAATATCTGCCCGGGAACTGTATAGCAATATGATTGAAATATTAGTAAAGGACAGCAATAGTTTTAACACGTACGCTGTTGCCTGCAGCCTGCAGGATATAGTGCCACTTGCCCAGCAAGCCGGCGGTCAACTGGATATAATGAACCAACGCCAGCGCATAACGACTATCGTATTCAGGTTTCCGATCCATAGACTGGATGCAGGGAACTTAGCAGAAGCCAAAATGTGCTAGAAAGCTTTTTTATTTCTTTCCCTGCCTTCGATCACGTATCCGTCAAACGATATTGGCTGCCTGTTTATACTAATCACCTGCAGTCTCGCCCGTCCATTGTCATACACGTTGAGATAAAGTTGTTGTACATCCGAAGCATCGCCAGGCCGGATCGATACTTCCCAACCTTTACCCTTTGCATTACGTTTATATTCAAATTTGGTCGACGTAAATTTTATGCCGCCATCGGAAGGATTGATTGGCGCAGAATAAGCACGACCGAAATAAGGGAGAAAGGAAACGATTGTATCTGGGGCTATAGTCAGATCGTATTCGGATGTCAACTGCCGGCTTCTACCGCTCTGTGGTAAAACGCGCTCCGCCTTAAAAATATAGTTTTGCTCTTCGATCATTTTTTTCACTTCTTCTGGCTTTTTATCCTGAGCATTGACCACTGATAGTGCAAGTGTATTGAACAAAAGAAAAGTCAGGAAAGTTTTTATATTTTTCATAATTATTATTGTATTTATAACATATTGGCGTCAGAAAATATGCCAACAAAAACAGGAGAGTGTTAATATACAGTCATAAATGCTGCTTAGACCCGCATCAATAACCATTTTTCAGCACTTTCCACGTCCGGCATTACCTGGATAAAACCGCCGCGGTTAGTCGCCACAGTTTCTGCAAATTTGTCGATATCTTTTTCCGGCCAGGCAACAGCCAACTTTATTGTGGGGAACATCTCTGCAATTTTTTCGCCCACCAAATAACGCTCCATCGTGGTTAAATCAGTGCCCGACATTTGTAAAGCATTTACAAGAATCTTACTGATTTTTTCTTTCTGGCATTCCCTGGACAGGAGTTCCGCATGTAAGAAAAACTCCCTTCTGTCGTACTCACCCGTGATTGTGAAGTACAAATAATCTCTTCTTAGCTCTATTGAATATTTTGTTTTCATACGCCCGTTTTACAGTTATCATAGTAAAAGAAAGAGTCCCGATGACTCAATTGAGATTTGAGCTATTCAGTGCCTGGTTGTTCAATAGTATTTTCTTCAGGAAGTGTCGGTAACAACAGGAAATCATTACCAGAAAGACAGCATCACAAAGTTAAGAATGTATATCCTAACCCGCTTTTCGCAGATGAGAAGCGGCCAACTGGACAAATAAAAAAGCCTTTCCGCTAAGAAAGGCTCCATTTTTTACCTTTAAAAATATTGATTTCTCTTTAAGCGATCGTCACGGTTTTATCCAAATACACGTCCTGTACCGCATTCAATATCTCGATACCTTCTTTCATCGGTCTTTGGAAGGCTTTACGGCCGCTGATCAGCCCCATGCCGCCGGCTCTTTTATTGACCACAGCTGTTACTACAGCTTCGGCAAGATCACCGGCACCCGAAGAAGCGCCACCTGAATTGATCAATCCGGCGCGACCCATATAACAATTGGCTACCTGGTAACGGCAGAGATCGATCGGGTGATCGCTGGTCAGCTCATCATAAATACGTTTATCATTCTTACCGTATGCTGATTCTTTTGTATTGAGAGCGAGGTAACCGCCATTATTTTCCGGTAGTTTTTGTTTGATGATGTCTGCCTCGATCGTAACGCCGAGATGGTTGGCCTGGCCAGTCAGGTCAGCAGATACGTGATAATCCTTTTCTTTCGTTTTAAATGCAGGATTTCTAAGGTAGCACCAGAGAATGGTGGCCATACCTAATTCATGAGCCATTTCAAAAGCTCTGCTTACTTCCTGGATCTGCCGGGTGGATTCATCGCTTCCAAAGTAAATGGTAGCTCCAATTGCAGCAGCACCCAGGTTCCAGCTGGCTTTGATAGAAGCAAACATGATCTGGTCGAACTTATTGGGATATGTAAGAAACTCGTTATGGTTGACCTTAACAATGAAAGGGATTTTATGTGCATATCTCCTGGCCAGGAAGCCAAGACCGCCGAAAGTGGTGGCAACCGCATTGCATCCACCTTCAATACCCAGCTTGATAATGTTTTCAGGATCGAAATAGATGGGGTTTTTGGCAAAAGAAGCGCCGCCGCTATGCTCAATACCCTGGTCAACGGGAAGGATGGACAGGTAGCCGCTATTTGCCAGTCTCCCGTTATTGTACATGCTCTGGAGATTGCGCAGCACTTGTGGGTGTCGATCGGAAGGAGTCCAGATTCGATCGACGAAATCGGGGCCGGGAAGATGTAACTGATCTTTGGAAACTGTTTTGGATTGATGACTCAGCAGGTATTCAGCTTTGTCACCAAGAAGGTCACTGATTTTTTTAGATGCCATGGCAGGTCTGGTTTGAATTTGAATTTAGTTTTAACAAATAGGTTTGGCTGGCAATCGGTCGCAAATATAGGCAGAACCCCTTAATCACTCGATTTCCCTATGTTTTTCTGGATCATCATCAAATTTTTCTGCAATGTTTGCTTCAAATGTCTTTTTACGACCTGTCCCATCGATTTGCACCTGCTAAAAACGTTCGTTTTAAAATGATCATTGAGTTGGTGCTTGAGCTGGTTTATTTTTTCTTCCGTTGAAATATTATCGTCGGCCATCACATCCAGCAACTCTTTAATGCGATAACGGGACGAGGCCAGGCGAAATGTGATCAGTGTTCTTTCTTCTGCCTGGTATTGAGCAATGGATTCATTGTTCAGGTGCGATAGCGAAAGATGCACATACGGGTAATTTTCCTTGAAAAATTGTGGAAGATAGAGATTCTTTCGTCCTTCATACGATTGCTGGTCAAAATCAATGGCGCGGATACGGTATTGAAAATCCTCGATGTCAGGAGTAATATCAACAACAAAATTATAGCTGCGCATATCGCCGAGCAACCTTACAAAACACCTCTCGTTGAATTTGACAAACTCCTTGGCCAACCGGATCTTGTTGGTCAATGGCTCATCGAGTTGTTTGATAAAAAGATCGCCCGGTATGCCGGGTATATGTTCTTCGACCAATGTGTTATCGCAGGTGAAAAATACGATTCTGTTAGGGGAGAGGATATGCTCCAGTTCAAGTCCATAGATACGTGAAGCATCTGCTATTTTGATGTAATAATGGTCATAGTTATCATTGTACTTATTCACAATGCGAATTCGAAATGGATGCGAGTTGCCAAAAGTGCAATAGTCCACTCTTGCCACATCGAGATGAGGAGTAAATGAAAGATCCCCTTCTGTCTTGAGAATGGCATAGATTTTTATCAGCCCATCACGGATGTAATTCCATTCGTGGCTGTCATAAGACGTTTTTTCCCATAAAGTGTCTTTACCACTTTTATCTTTGATGGGAACTGAAAATGTGTAATGCAGAAGATCAGTATAGGATACAGGTAATTTCACTTCACGGTTATGATGTTTAAGATAGGAGCGAAGCGCCCTCGTAACCGGAAACATCGGTTTTTTACGGGAAGGTTGATTTTTTTCGTCAGGGTCGTGGTTGATATTGTTGTCGAAGAAAGTCATTCGCGGGGAAGATACAAAAAGCAGTCGATAGGCGATAGTGGCCGCCAGATGCTGGATGCTGGATACTGTCATTGCGAGCCTGCCTACTGCGCCTTTGCGTCGCTGCAGCGAAGCAAGGACGGCAAGCAGGCGGAGCGAAGCAATTGAATGCATGCTGGTCCCGGTAGCAACATTAACAATGGTGCCATTCGCGCCATCGGTGCGAAATATTAACCTAAGAGACAAAACGCCGAATAATAAATTCAGACGATTAGATTTGAAAATCCAATCTTTCTTGAAGATCCCGGAAATAGCTGGCGGCTTTTATCATCCGACTTCCATACCAGCTGAACATTTCTCCATCGACCAGTATTATCTCGGTTTGAGGAAAAAACGGCTGCAACTCTTCAATATGTTTGTGTTTGAAAGGAAAGGGTTCTGAAGAAAGAAAAATGAATTCAGGATCGTGAGATTGAAGTTCACGGATGGTTAATTCCGGGTAACGGGATCTGTCGGAAAATATGTTTTTAAAACCCGCTGCTTCCAACATCGCATTAATAAATGTATCACCGCCTGTCGACATGTAGGGATCCCTCCAGATAAGATAAGTTACCGATGGTTTTAAACGGGTAATGGGCAATTGGGAAAATTTTGTCTGAATGGCGGCCACCAGTTCACCAGCTTTAGCCGGTCTGTCTGTCAACAAGCCTACCTGGCTGATCATTTCAAAGGCACTGGCGACATCATTGACATCGCTTACCCACAACGGGTAGTGCGCTGCCAGTTCTTCTACCTGCTCCTTTACATTCTCTTCTTTATTAGCAATAATAAGATCGGGCTTTAATTGGTGTATGATCTCGGGCTTTAGCTCCTTGGTTCCCCCAATTCTTATTTTGCTACGAAACCATTCTTCAGGATGCACACAAAATTTGGTGATCCCGACAACTTCCTGATCCAATCCCAGGCTGTAAAGCAATTCAGTCTGCGAGGGTACCAAAGAGATGATACGTTGTGGCGTCTTGTCGAGTGTTATTGTTCGACCTGTTTGGTCAGTAAATGAAGGCATGTTGCCGTTTGTAGCAAAAATACAATGGGAGTTTAGAGTGTAGAGTTAAGAGTTTTGAGCGGGAGGAATTATGAATTACGTCATTGCGAGCGAAGCGAAGCAAGACGATTCACGTCATTGCGAGGAGCGGAGCGACGAAGCAAAAATCACCGCGCCTCCTGCGACCCAGGTGGATAGCAGGAGGGGTAAGGACTGTAATTCTTTCATGGGCTTGGACACGGTGACTACTGAGGGTTTTTTAGGATCCTGGTGGTTCTTCAAGGGATTGTGGCTCTTGGTTTTTCTGGACCCGGATTTCAAACTCTCTTTTTTGGACGGTTTGGTTTTTCTAGGATGATAATTTTCGAAAGGAATCAGTTTCTGGATTTTCTAGGACCCGGCTTTTCTTCAGGATTTGGACTTAAAAACGGTTATTTCAAAGAAGGAAGTTGATTGATATTGGATTTCAGGTTTGGTTTTTCTAAGGATTGGGTCGGTTAGCTTCGGTCGGTCTTTTCAGTGATATTGGATTTTAGACTTTCAGCTATCAATCAACTTCGGAGACAAATATAATTGGCAGTTTATTAAGAATATAGAGCAAATCAACTCAACTTTCATGTGAGAAATTCATCCACAATTATCGTAAAGACCGATGCTGATTTTGCGGTCATAACTGCTTGAAAATCGTAATTCTACTAAAATGGCCTTACGCAAACGTTTTAGAGTTTGATTAATATCAAGGGAGAATTTATTGTGTCTAATTTCCGAGGGCCTGCAACACATCGTATTTAGTTACGATATGATAATTTCCTCCATCATCCCTGGACAAAACAGCTCCATTTCCTTTGTTAATAAGAGGACTTAGCTTCTCTACTGGCGTGTCAAAAGCTACTACGGGCAATGGAGGTTCAAGTACATCTGATATTTTGGAGTTCTTGATCTCTGGATTATCGAATATTTTCTGAAATAAACCTCCTTCACTGATAGCACCTACCGGGCCATTGCCATTCATTACAGGTATTTGCTCGATATCATATTTTTTCATCAGCTCGACTGCTTCAGCAACTGTTTTATCAGCTTCAATTGTTATCAGTCTCTTCGTACCCCGGGAACTAATAACGTCCTTGAACGTTTTTACATCGAGAAAGCCTCTTTCAATCATCCACTGGTCGTTGTATATCTTAGCAACATACCGGCTGCCATGATCATGAAAAATGCAAACAACCAGGTCATCCTTTTTCAAACGGCTTTTGAGTTGAATCAGTCCCTGAAGACAACTACCGGCGCTATATCCACAAAACAGACCTTCTTCCTTTGCCAATTTCCGCGCCATCACAGCTCCATCTTTATCGGTCACCTGTTCAAAATGGTCGATGACGCTCATGTCATAATTCTTAGGCACGAAATCCTCCCCAAAACCTTCGGAAATATAAGGATGAACTTCTTTCATATCTATTTCACCCGTTCTAAAATACTTTGTTAACAAAGAGCCATACACATCTATAGCCCAAATCTGTATGTTCGGGTTTTTTTCTTTCAGGTATTGAGCCACCCCGGTAATTGTACCCCCGGTTCCGGCCGTGCAGACAAAATGCGTAAGCTTTCCATCTGTTTGCTTCCAAATCTCTGGACCTGTAGTTTCATAATGCGCCAGGCGATTGGCCAGGTTATCATACTGGTTCATGTGATAGGAGTTCGGTATCTCGGTCGCCAGTCTCGCAGCTACGCTGTAGTAACTCCTGGGATCCTCGGGTAGCACATTGGTGGGACAAACGATAACCTCTGCACCAACGGCTTTTAAAATATCTGCTTTCTCCTTTGATTGTTTATCGGTCGTAACGAAAATGCATTTATAACCTTTCACCACAGCTGCCAGCGCAAGCCCCATCCCTGTATTACCGCTTGTGCCTTCAATGATCGTACCTCCGGGCTTCAACTTTCCTTCCTGTTCGGCCACCTCCACCATTTTTAATGCCATGCGGTCTTTAACGGAATTGCCTGGGTTGAAATAATCCACTTTTGCCAGTACCGCACACGGAAAATCCTTCGTTACCTTATTCAGCCGTATCAGGGGAGTATTACCTATTGTTTCAAGTATGTTATTCTTAATATCCATAATGAACGTTGTGCGTTGTAAAGTTAAGTTTTTTTAAGAGGCGGGTTTTATACCAATGTCCCAGCGGTTGTAACGAGAAGCTGAGCGGGAGTAGTGAGTCGATAGCCAATAGTTGATAGTTAGCATTTGTGGGAGAATGTCAACAGCCGGTACAGGAAGCAGCTGGATGCTGGATGCTTGTCACTGCGATCCGCCTTCGGCGGAGAAGCAATTGAATGTCGCCGGGAGTGAGGCCGCAAAAAGCCCTCCTGCGAACAGAAGGGCTTTACCGGACCTGATGATAGTTGATCATCAAGCGTCTTTAGTTATTTGTTCCGATAAATTTTCAAATTTCTTCCCTGAACTTCTTTCTTTTGTTGGCGAAATAACGATCGAGCAAAAACAAGCCAAGCACTACATTGATCATGATAAATATGTTCATATAGGTATTGTTGAAGAACTTGCTGTAATCTATTTTGCCAAAATCAACGGGCATTTTCCCATCGGAACTACTCCAGTCTATCTGTCCGAAACCATAGACAAGAAACCCGAGAATCACTGTAATAAAGAATATCCCGATTCCCCAGATAACCCGGTTGTTGATATAACTGCCTGCAGCGGGAGCGATATGCAGCCTGGCTATTTCTTCCATCACATTTTTAGTAAACCGCAAAGAAGGCTCTTCCAGTTCCGAAGACTGAAGCAGCGAATTTACATCGAGGAGCTCATGATACTTTGCTTTCCATTCTGCATTCGTCTGGATCAACTGTTCAATCGCTGATCTTTCTGCGACCTCACTGGTGCCGTCAATGTAATTCCAGAGACGCTCATCCATATCCCGGTAATTTGCTTCCATTATCAACAGGTTTAATTATAAATATCTTTTACTTCCTCGCTGAAATGCTGTTGCATCTTCTCTTTTAATCTTGTTCTTGCCCTATGTAAACGAACTTTAGCCGTGTTTGTTTCAAGACCCAGTATTTGTGCGATCTCTTCCAGGGACTGCTCGCTTTTATAAAACAAAGTTATGATCTCCGCATCGTCGGCACCCAGCATCTTTATAGCGTTGTTTACCATTGCCACTTTTGATTTCTGCTCAACCTGGTTAGCCCTCAGGCCGGAGTCCTGGCTGTCTGCGACCTCAAATACTCCTTCTTTATCCAGGGAGTGCGTCTGAAGTTTTTTCTTCCTAAGGAAAGTTATACAGGTATTATTTACAATAGTATATAGCCAGGTGCTGAATTTCGAGTTTCCTTTAAAATCAGCCAGGGCACGGTAGGCCTTTACAAAAATGTCCTGCGATACTTCCTCTGCGTCTTCCCGGTTTTTTGTAAACCTGAATGCCAACGTAAAAACATAGTTCTGGTAACGGGTCACCAGTTCAGCATAAGCCTGCTGGTCACCAGTTAGCACTTTGCTAATGATCTCGCTATCATTCAGTCCGGTTGACATTCTGGGTATAAGACTCTGTTTTAACTGACCGGGTTACAGGCAAATATCATTTATTTTCAGGCAAGCAGGGAATCGGCCCGAATGAGAAAAAATGCTCATATTATTATTTACTGCCAGCCTGTAACCTGGTTTCTGCCCCCGTAGTCATAGTATTTGTAAACTGTTTTTTGAAAAAGTTCTTTAAGCCTGTAACCCCCGGATGAAACGGGTAGTCTTAGAAACCAAACAAAAACGAATCAAGTAACAATAAATCTAGTTTTTATGCCAGCAACAGCAGCACTTGTCGCAATTGTCTTATTTGTCAGCTTTTTTGCCTGCGTATTCGGTATCTATTACATGTTCACCCGTCGCAACCTGGCGATGATCGAAAAGGGGATGAATCCTCGTGAAAGGATAAATCGTCCCGCTCCGTACAAAAATCTGAAATGGGCGTTATTGCTCATCGGCTCCGGTATGGGATTGTTCCTAGCCTATATTTTGGGTGAATATGTACTGTACCAGACAGGTTCCTGGACAGGCGAAAATGGGATCACGCATTATTACCGTCAGGAGAATAACCCGGCAGTCTACTTTGCTCTTATTGCGATCGGTGGCGGTATTGGATTGTTCTTCTCATACAAAATGGAAAAGAAATGGTGGGATGAAAACAAACCTGCCGCTCAATCATAAAATCAGTTCTTATAAATTGTCCTATTAAAGCATCCGGGAGTTGAGTTGGTTCGGATGCTTTTTTTTGCTTCGCTTCGCTCGCAATGATGATTTTGCCAACGCAGCGATTTTTTTCAGGTTACACTTTTGCCTAGCGTCATTGCGAGGAGCAAAGCGACGAAGCAACAGTCACTTCTCCATCTCTTCCAAAGCTCTCAACACAGCCGGGTCATCATTGTTTAGCACCTGGTAAAATCCGTTGCTTCTCCACCTGAACCTTGCCAGTGATGCCTTCAATAATTCCTGCAATGACTCTTTTTGTTTTGAAGAAATCGTATTCACATTAATAGAATCTCCCGAAGCATAGTTGATAAACTGCTGCCACATATCACCTTCTTTGTTGAATTGCCGGTTAAAATCGCCGGGCAACCTAAAGGCATCTATGTCTTTTTTATGTTGCAAGTAATAACGGTACACAAAACTGTTGAATCCGCCATTTCTCAGCAGGTCTCTTATACCGGGGGGGTAAGAACTGGTATCGATGGGTACAAAAATATCCGGCATGATGCCGCCTCCGCCATAAACGATTTTGCCTTTATTGGTCCTGAATTTTTGTTCGTTTGTTATTTTATTCGAATCAGCATATAATGCCTGCCCATTTGAAATACGCTCCACTATTTCGTCGTAATAGATCTTCTTTCCCTTATTATATGGTCGTTGTATGCTACGTCCCAGGGGAGTATAATACCTGGCAATTGTCAACCGCAAAGCTGATCCGTCATCGAGGTCAAACATCTGCTGAACCAGTCCTTTTCCAAAACTGCGCCGGCCGATGATCGTGGCGCGGTCCCAGTCCTGTAAGGCGCCCGTGAGCACTTCGCTGGCACTGGCGGAAAGCTCATCAATCAGCACAGTCAGCTTTCCTTTTTCAAACAATCCTGGCCGCTTGCAGCGATACTCCCGCTTCGGGTTGTTGGCGCCTTCGGTGTAAACGATCAGTTTGTCATCATCGAGAAATTCATCGGCCATATCTATCGCCTCATCCATGAATCCACCGCCATTCCCTCGCAGGTCGAAGATGAGGTTTTGCAATCCCTGTTTTTGTAACTCCTCGAGAGCCTGCATAACCTCCTCGTAACTTGTCGTGGTAAATTTATTCAGCTTCAGGTAACCTGTCGTTTTATCAATCATGTACGCTGCATCCACCGATGGCACAGGCACAGTACCACGGGTTACAGTTACTGATTTTTTTTGGTTGTCCCTTATCAATTCCAGTGTCACACCTGATCCTCTTTTACCACGTATATATTTTTTTATTGAATCCGTAGAAAGATTTTTGGAAGCGATCAGATAGTTATCAACCCTGATGATTTTATCCCCAATCTGCAAGGCTTTGTCGCTGGGCCCGCCGGGTATTACATACACAACGTTTACGGTATCGGAAAAAACATTGAATTCAACTCCGATACCTTCAAACCTACCTTCCAGTTCTTCGTTAGCTTCCTTTAGTTCCACTGGCGGAAAATAAACCGAATGAGGATCGAGATGATTCATCATCTCCTGTATCGCATCTCCCTGCAATGAATCGAGATTTACATGGTCAACATAATTCCGTTGGATATATCCAAGTGCCTGTTGCAGGGATTTGGGCTTGTCTACTTTGAAGAAACCTTTGCTGTCACTCATCGAATAACCCAGGTACATTCCTGCTATCAGAACGATTGAAAAGATCAGTGGTAACCAAACCTGCAATTTTTTATTTGCCATCGTTTATTTTAATGTAATTTGACGCAAAATACTGGATTTGAACGGAATGATTATAACGTTCATCCATTTCAACAATTGTTTATGGCCGGAGCTATATTGATCGGGGAAAGTGGCGCGACAAAAGCCGAATGGTGTCTTATCAGTAATGGAAAAAAAAAATCAGTTACTACACAAGGGATCAGTCCCTATTTTTTTACCGAACAAAAAGTGATTGACTTGCTGCGCCAGGATCTGTTGCCGGTATTTGCAGGGTCAAAAACAGTAAGTGAAATACATTATTATGGAACAGGCATGAGAAATCCGGATAATGTGAAGATGGTTGAAAACGCTCTGAAACATCTGTTCCCGGAAGCATCGATTGAAATAAATGATGATATGCTGGGTGCTGCCCGGGCCCTCAATGGAAAAGATAAAGGTCTTGCCTGCAATCTCGGCACCGGGTCTTTCTGTGTTTATTATAATGGAAACAAAATAGCGAAACAGTCCCCGGGCATTGGATATATTTTAGGTGATGAAGGAAGCGGTGCTTACCTGGGAAAAAAGGTCATCCAGTATTATTTGTACAACACATTTGACGAAGACCTTAAGTATAAGTTTGATCTGAAATATAATACTAACGCCGTTGAAGTATTAGAAAACGTATATCGCAAACCGCTGGCAAACCGTTATCTTGCTTCCTTTACCCTGTTTTTGTCTGAGAACCGCGGGCACTTCATGATCGAAAACATTATTGAAGACGGACTAAATGATTTCTTTTTTTACCACTTGTGTAAATATAACGAGGCTTGGAAACTACCTATTAGCTTTGTGGGAAGCGTGGCATTTGGATTTAAGGACGTATTGAAAGAACTTTGCGACTCTTATGAATTTGAGTTAGGTAAAATATTGAAGAGTCCTATGACCGGCCTTACAGAGTATCACAGCTAAGAACTTTTATTTACTCGTGGAATACAGAACCAATTCTATGGCGTTTAAAAAAATAACAGAACAGCCCAGTAATTATCGTCACCTGGAAAAAATGCCGATCGGTGAATTACTGACAAAAATTAATAAAGAGGATCAGATAGTTCCCGGTGCGGTAGAAAAAGCTATTCCCCAGATAGAAAAACTCGTTGAGGTCATAAGCGATAAGATGTTAATGGGCGGCAGGCTGTTTTATATTGGCGCCGGTACCAGCGGTCGCCTTGGCATAGTAGACGCCAGCGAATGCCCTCCCACTTACGGGGTTCCCAAGGGCCTTGTAATCGGGATCATTGCCGGTGGAGAAAAAGCAATAACATCCGCCGTTGAATTTGCGGAAGATGACAAGGAGCAGGGTTGGAAGGACCTGGAAGTCTTTAATGTTTCCGACAGGGATGTCGTTGTAGGCATCGCTGCCAGTGGAACAACGCCATATGTGATCGGGGCATTGGATAAATGCCGGGAACAGGGAATCATTACCGGTAGCATTTCATGTAATCCTGATTCACCTGTCAGCGCTGCCGCAGATTTTCCCATAGAAGTCGTTGTAGGTCCCGAATTTGTGACAGGCAGCACTCGTATGAAAAGCGGGACAGCTCAGAAACTCGTCCTGAACATGATATCTACCTCTGTTATGATTCAATTGGGCAGGGTAGAGGACAATAAAATGGTGAACATGCAACTCACCAATGACAAACTTGTTGATCGCGGAGTTAATATGCTGATGGAACGATCGCATATAAAAGACTACGAGGAAGCAAAAAAATTATTGCTGAAATACGGGAGTGTAAAAAAAGCCTCAGAAGCCGCGGTAAGGTAATCCCGCGACTGGTCAGGCCACTCTAAGTGACCTGACCGGTCGCGGGGAATAAATTTTAATTACTGGAATTCTTCGTTATATTGCAAATCAATTCCAAGAGGTGATAAACGCTAACAGTCATAAGTATTTTACAATCCCTGCAACTACCGTTGCTATGACTTCTATTATCACCACCACAACAATTACCACAATCCCGTAACGGGATTGTATTGCACCATATCATACCCTGGGCTTTGGCTGATTGATCGGAAACACGATTTCTTATCAGCTTCAATTAATTTTAATCATTTAAATCAGGATACATGCAGGTGTTAAAATTCGGGGGCACTTCGGTTGCCAATGCAGAGAATATTGCTAAGGTGGTAACGATCGTCAAAAAAAAGATTCAACGGGATAAAACAGTATTGGTTGTTTCGGCTCTGGGTGGCGTCACTGACCTATTGCTGGAAGCAGCTTCACTTGCGGCAGAAGGCAAAGAATCGTTCAACGAAAAACTGGCGATCATTGAGCAGCGGCACCTGGAAGCAGTAAAGGACCTGATCCCACTGGCCCAACAGAGCCAGTTGCTGAGCCTGGTGAAGAAAGCATGCAACGAAATAGAAGATATTTGTAACGGCATCTTCTTACTGGGCGAGCTAACACCCCGGTCAAAAGACAGGATAAGTTTTTATGGTGAATGGATATCATCACAAATCATAGCGGCGAAATTCAAGACAGAAGGTATCGATAACGTTTGGAAAGACTGCCGGGATCTTATTGTCACTGACTCTAATTTCAGCGCGGCCGAAGTGGATTTTGAAGCGACCAATAAAAAAATAAAGGATTTCTTTTCTTCACAGGTTGCTTCCCTGTTTGTATTACCCGGTTTTATCGCCAGCGATAAAAATGGGATTACGACCACACTGGGTAGGGGTGGATCTGATTATACCGCCGCTATTTTAGCTTCTGCGTTATATGCGGCCAATCTTGAGATATGGACCGATGTTAGTGGTATGATGACGGCTGATCCGAGGCTGACTAATAATGCTCGTATCATTCCGCGAATATCTTACCAGGAGGCAATGGAGCTTTCGCATTTCGGCGCCAAAGTTATTTACCCGCCTACTATTCAACCGGTCATGAGCCAGGGGATACCCGTATGGATCAAGAATACATTTTCTCCGGAAGACGAAGGAACGCTGATTGAATCTTCCGCCAGTAAGAACGGAAATATAGTTCGGGGTATCTCGAGTATCAACAATATTGCGCTGATCAGCCTTGAAGGAAGTGGGATGGTCGGCATTCCCGGATTTTCCAAGCGGTTATTTGAAGCTCTAAGCAATGAAAAGATCAATGTCATTCTTATTACCCAAAGCTCTTCGGAACATTCCATTTGTGTAGGTGTTGATGCTTTGCTTGCAGATAAGGCCAAATTGGTGGTAGATGCTGCTTTTGCGAATGAAATTGCATTAGAAAAAGTTGAGCCCCTGAAGATCGAAGAGGACCTTTCAATCGTAGCGCTGGTTGGCGAGAACATGAAAAGCCATCCTGGCATCAGTGGACGTATGTTTAGCGCCATGGGAAGAAACGGCATCAATGTCCGCGCCATTGCGCAGGGATCGTCAGAGAAAAACATTTCAGCGGTTATCTCAACAAAAGATGTACGTAAAGCAATCAACGTACTGCACGAAGAATTTTTTGAGACAACCTATAAGCAACTCAATCTTTTTATTGTTGGTACCGGGAATGTGGGAGCCAAACTGATCGGCCAGCTAAAACAGCAGGAAAAATTCCTCCAGGAACAAATGAAGCTGG
>Ga0066652_100000359_pt1 | contig 22616 bp, 15 predicted proteins | sample GraSoiAngelo_101_FD_71413 | JGI IMG/M metagenome (GOLD analysis project Ga0066652, IMG submission 71413) | Grasslands soil microbial communities from the Angelo Coastal Reserve, California, USA - 14_0903_02_30cm | ecosystem: Environmental > Terrestrial > Soil > Grasslands | place: USA... | reverse complement strand
TCCTTTTTTGAGGGAATGGATAGATTGCGATTTTTCAAATTTAAAAAAGGCGGGAGTAATTTCTTTGAAGGGTAAAAATCCATGGCGTTCAGGGCCATAGTCGACGAATGCCGCTTCTAAACTAGGTTCAATGCGGCTAATTTTACCTTTATAGATATTCGACTTTTTTTGTACTTGACCACTGTATTCGATATCAAGGTCTGATAATTTGTTTTCTTCAAGCAAAGCAACTCGGATTTCTTCTGGTTGATTTGCATTAATTAATATTCGATTTTTTTCATTATGCATCGTTGAATCCTATTTTGTATAAAGGCTCAACTAAGCTTGCTTATTTATAATTTGTAAACGTAATAATCTCGTTAAAAATTAAAACCGTTGCTAATACCTAAAACAATACCGCTTAATCAATTTTTTAAAAAGGGCGAGTGCATCACTAGGGTTCTTTGCATAAGCTATTTTGCCCATGAGGCTTAGTAGCATAGGTTTTAAATATCTGATTTTTAACGCGGATTATAGGCTTGCATATTCTTAAATACCGTATTTTTTATGTTCAGTATCCATCTATAATTACTGTTCATAAAATTCGCATCGAAAGAACATTGTTCCAAATAAAAGGTTGCAAACTTAAGAAGCCGGACTAATTCTCTCATTTTGGGATTAAAATTCGTTACCAAAGTTAAACTTATAAAAAACTAAAATTTTTTACTTTAGTTAGGGTTCTACAAAACGTTGATTTCTTATCATTTCGCTCTGTTTTGTGCCAGTGATAGAGGGGGTTAATCCTGTCTATTGGCTGACACGGGAAACTAAATCTAGGACTTATTATACCAGTATTTAGTAGGTTGGCAATGAAAAGAGGAGGTCAGACCTGCCTAGGGTTTAGGTATTTTGGCGTTTAACTTAAGTCAGATTTTGTTTTAAGAGAAAGTTTTGCTATGCTTAAGTTGGCTTCTACTATGGGCCGCGGATTTGTCAATGGGCTTATCAGCCCTTGGCTTACAACTTGTCCTTTAATGCTTTTTGCACTACTTTTAGATGGGGAATTTGGCTTATGTATAAGAAGTTTTTGGTTTCTATGCTGCTGACGGCGGCGCTAGTTGGCTGTAATCACCAGCCTTCTGATAAGCAAGGAGATCAATCCGATACCGCAATACCTGTTCAAGATCAAATGGCTAATCCAGCGAATTCATCAAGTTCAGATGATCAAATGCCAGTTAATCCGCAAGCTGTGGAACCTACGCAAACACCACCGAGTGATACTGCGCCCGCTACTCCAGCAACACCACCGGATACATCCTCTAATAATTCAACAACCGATGCGGCTACACCCGCAGAACCGGCAAATAAAGATAATTCAGCTAACTCTGCAGCTGGAGCACAATAAGTCATAAAATGGGTACTGGTCGTTGATGAAAACTGCTGCCAGTTTTAAGCCTTTTATGGTACTATAACTATCGCAGATGAAGGGGAAAACCTCTTCGTCTGCTTTCATTTTTACGTATCATAGGTTTGAGTTTTTATGGCAGAATCAGTGGCTAATGAAATTATTCCAGTAACCGTTGAGAAGGAATTAAAACAGTCCTACCTGGCGTATGCTATGAGTGTCATAGTAGGCCGGGCATTGCCTGATGTGCGTGATGGCTTAAAGCCTGTTCATAGACGTGTTTTATTTGCCATGAGCGAACTTGGCAATGATTGGAACAAACCGCATAAAAAGTCTGCCCGGGTGGTGGGTGATGTTATCGGTAAATATCATCCACATAGTGATGGGGCAATCTACGATACGATAGTGCGTATGGCCCAAACCTTTTCGATGCGGTCGGTGTTGATTGATGGTCAAGGAAACTTTGGTTCCGTTGATGGTGATGCCGCCGCTTCAATGCGTTATACCGAAATTCGTATGTCAAAGCTGACCCATGCTTTGTTAGCGGATTTAGCCAAAGAAACGGTCGATTTTTCACCAAACTACGATGAAACCGAGCTCATTCCGAGTGTATTACCAACGCGTGTGCCTAACTTATTAGTCAATGGTTCTTCAGGTATTGCGGTGGGTATGGCAACGAATATTCCACCGCATAATCTTGCCGAGGTGATTGAAGCTTGTGTCGCCTTATTAGCCGATCCTGAGTTAAATATAGAACGATTGATGCAGTTTATTAAAGGACCTGATTTTCCTACGGCGGGTTTAATTTATGGTAAACAGGGAATTACCGAAGCCTATCATACCGGTCGTGGTCGAGTCTTTGTTCGGGCGAGAATTGAACTTGAACAGGATGAAAAATCCAATAAACCAAGAATTATTGTGACTGAGCTTCCTTACCAAGTCAATAAAGCAAAATTGATTGAGAAAATTGCTGAGTTGGTTAAGGAAAAACGGATTGAAGGTATTACGGCACTACGCGATGAATCCGACAAAGACGGTATGCGTATGGTCATCGAAGTGCGTCGTGGTGAAAACTTGGATGTGTTATTGAATAATTTATTTGCGCAAACTCAATTACAAGTCACGTTTGGTATTAATATGGTGGCGCTGGTTGATGGGAGACCGGTTCTGCTAAATCTCAAACAATTAATTAATGAATTTTTATCGCATCGACGTGAAGTAGTCACACGTCGTACCATCTTTGAATTACGTAAAGCCCGTGAACGTGCACATATTTTAGAAGGTTTAGGTATTGCTTTGGTGAACATTGATGCAATGATTGCATTGATTAAAGCGGCCAAGGATCCTGCCGATGCTAAATATCAACTATTATCTCAAACTTGGCAGTTGGGGATGGTGGCTGAAATGTTGGCGAAAACCGATAGCTTGGAAGCTCAATTAGCAGTAGATGCAGCACTTGAATATGGTGTAAAAAAAGGAGAAAACCTTTATCGACTCTCACCGGAACAGGCACAAGCGATATTAGATCTGCGTTTACATCGTTTAACCGGTCTGGAACAAGAGAAGATTTTAAAAGAATATCGCGATCAGATCGCTATTATTATTGATTTATTAGATATTTTAAATCAACCAGAACGTTTACGTCAGGTTATCCATCAAGAACTCTTAGCGATTAAAGAAGAATTTGCTGATTCGCGACGTACCGAAATTATCAGTGTCGATGCTGAAATTAACGAAGAAGATTTGATACCCGCCGAAGATGTAGTGGTGACTTTGTCACATGAAGGTTATGTCAAACGCCAAAGTTTAGATGTTTATCAAGCACAACGTCGAGGTGGCAGAGGGAAATCTTCGGGTGATGTTAAAGAAGAAGATTTTATTGAACACTTGCTCATTGCCAATACGCATGCCACTTTATTGTGTTTTTCCAGTGCGGGTAAAGTCTATTGGCTGAAAGTATATAAGTTACCTGAAGGTAGCCGTATCGCTAAGGGTCGACCTATCATTAATTTATTACCCTTAAGTGAGAATGAGCGGATTAATGCTGTATTGCCTGTACAGAATTATAGTGCTGAACATTTTATCTTTATGGCAACCGGCAATGGTACGACCAAAAAAACCAGCCTAATTGATTTTTCCCGGCCGCGTAACGACGGTATTATTGCTATTGATTTACGCGAAGGTGATCGTTTGGTGGGTGTTGCCTTAACGGATGGTCAACAAGATGTATTATTGTTTACTAATGCCGGCAAAGTCATTCGTTTTAATGAAAGTAAAGTGCGCTGCATGGGTCGTACTGCTTGTGGTGTAAGAGGTGTTAAACTACAAGAAGGTCAGCAGGTTATTTCTTTAATTATTGCTAAACCTGAAGGATTAATCTTGACAGCCACCAGTCAGGGTTACGGTAAACGCACGCCCGTTCCTGAACATCGTTTAACCAGTCGCGGTGGTAGTGGTGTGGTGGCCATTAAAACCACCGAGCGTAATGGTAATGTTGTTGCGGCCGTACAAGTATCGCCAGCCGATGAAGTCATGTTAATTACCAACAAAGCGACCTTAGTACGTACCCGTGTCTCCGAAATTCGCGTGGCGGGTCGTCATTCACAAGGGGTACGATTAATACGATTAAATGAAGGCGAAACCTTAGTCGGTTTGGAACGTATCGAAGAAGACTTAACCAACGATCCAGAGCAAACCGTTAGCTTGATCGATTTAGTACCTGAAAAAACTAATAATAATGACGACTCATCTGAAGCTTAGTGTGGAAAAACAAACCTTACTTGATGCATTAATTAATATAGGCATAATTAAATGGGGCGAATTTACTTTACGCAGTGGTGAAGTTTCGCCGATCTATATCGATTGCCGTGCCATTATTTCTTACCCAACATTGCTGAGCACTATTGCCAAGGCATTGTGGGGCAAAGTAAAACATTTGAAACCGAGTTTGTTATGTGGCGTGCCTTACACCGCACTGCCGATGGCTACCGCTATTTCACTTGAGCAAAATGTACCGATGCTAATGTGTCGTAAGGAAGCGAAAAGCTATGGCACAAAAAAACAGATCGAAGGAGTTTTTAAATCTGGCCAAGATTGTTTAATCGTTGAAGATGTCGTGACTACCGGTGCTAGTGTATTACAGGTAGCGGAGTTATTAAAAGACCAAGGTCTACAGGTAAAAGATATTGTAGTATTAGTGGATAGACAACAAGGTGGCAAACAAGCATTAATGGCTGCTGGTTATCAATTACATAGTATTTATACTCTCGATGAGCTTATTAAATCTCCTATTTAAATTTTTCAATGATTTTTTAGGCTAAATTGAGTTTCCTTATTAAGATTTTGTATACACTGTTCTAATCGATGTAAGGTATCTTTTCTTTCTTCAGGCGAACCTTTTCTGTTGGTAAATAATTTATCTTTAAATAAATTGGCTAAAAATAAATTGCTAATCTGATCAACGGCTTTTATATTTTCATGATTGATTTTGTGAAGATCAATCTCAGAACATTCTAATAGAAATTTTACTAATTCTTCATATCCATGAGCACAGGCCAAATGCAATGCAGTATTGCCTTTCGCGTTAGCTTGATTCAATGTCGTATTATCACAATGATCTTGTAGGTTTTTTAAATCTCCGGTTGCTGCAGCAAGATGGAAACGAATGATCCTTTTCCTTTGATCGATCGGTAAAGGTAGCGGGTTATCGGCCCATTTATTTTTAGCATATTCTCTTTTTTCCATACAACATTGGAGAATGGTTTTTTGAGATTTTCCAATTTTTCTATCGGGATTAATCCAAATAATTTCTAGACAATCTCTCACATCTTCCTCAGTACTCGAGATTAATAATTCATAAGGAGTTTTGTGTTCTTTATTTTTGCTATTTTTATGACATTGATGCTTGATTAATTCCTCTGCAATCGAGTTATGGCCTAATAAAAAAGCATAATGGAGTGGCGTGTTTCCGTCTTCATCAGGAATATTAATGTCGACTTGGTTTTTTAACGAAATAAGTTTTTTCGCAACTTCAGATAAACCGACCTTGACTGCTAAACAAAGACAGGTTTTTCCTTCACTATCCGTGAGATTGAAATTAAATCGCTGACTTGAAACGAGCAATTCAATGAGCTCAAGTGCGTCTTGTTCATCCTCGTTGGCAATCAGGATATGTAGCGCAGTGTTTTTATAAGAACTAGGGTTGAGTTCAAAACTACCTTGTAGATTAGGGTTGACGTTTTTTTCTAATAACAGCCAGCGGAATTTTTCTAAGGTATCAACACTGGAAATGGCTGCACTTTGCAGTAAGTTACCCGAAACAAAGAATTTATGCGGATCCAATATTTTTTTTGCAACAGCCCGTTTGATTTCGTTTAAAGTGTAACGATTGGCTGGTTTAAAATAAGAGGCTACGCGCTTATCAAAAAGGTAACTAGGATCACAAATTTGATAATTTAAAATGAGAGAAAGATTATTTCTTTTAAATTTTTCATAAATTTCTTCTGCTAGCTTATCCTCTTCTTTAAATATCCAGTCAGGAAATTTGTTTTTTAATAGTGTAAGAATAAAACTGTAGCTGCTTTTACAAGCATAATCTAAAGCAGAAAGTCCTTCGTTATCGGTTATGTTTTTTTGGCCTGCGCCAGCTTTTAATAAACGATAAACCGTTTTTTTATCTCCCTGTAGGGTAGCAATATGTAAAGGTGTTTGACCTTGATTATTTTTGCGATCAACATCGATGCCAGCATTTGTTAATAATAGTTTGGTAACGGCGTAATGTTGCTTGATGATAGACCAATGGAGTGAGGTATTACCATTGGAACTCGTGGAATTTATGAGTTTTGGATCTAAACATTTCTTAACTTTATCGATATCGCCTTGCGCGGCTGCACAACGTAGTTGAATTCCTAATTGTGTCGTCTTCGTTTTTGGCATAACCATTCCTTTATATTTTTTTTAGATAAAAAAACTTTCGGTCTTTTTTTTGGTCTGAAAATAAGTTTTATATCATTTAAACCCTGATTCATATTACTACTTCAAAAAAGTAGTTTATACTATACAACCCAAAGGTGCTTATCTAAGGTTTTTTAATGTCTACATTTAATTGGATCGATTATACCATTATCGCCATCATTGCATTGTCTGTATTAATTAGTGTCATGCGTGGTTTTGTAAGAGAGGTAATTTCCTTAGTGGTTTGGGTCGCCGCGATTGCTGTCAGCTTTATTTTTTACCGGTATATTGCTGATTTACTGGTGAATTTTATTCATTCTGATTCAGTCAGATTAGTCGTGAGTTTTGTTGGTTTATTCTTAGTCACACTTCTATTAGGGATGTTGATTAATTACTTAATTGGCCAATTAGTTGCTAATACCGGCTTAAGTGGTACCGATCGGGTATTAGGGATTATTTTTGGTATCGCGCGAGGTATTCTAGTGGTGGTTTTATTGATGATGCTGGTGAGTTTAACCCCCTTTGCTAAAGAAGTTTCTTGGCAAGAATCAGTCCTTGTGCCACATTTTCAACCCTTAGAAAATTGGTTAAGTAGTTTCTTGCCTGAGTCGATGCATAGCCATCTTGAATTGCAGAAGGATTATTAATGCTATTCCTTAGTAATTGAGTACACTGGTGAGTGGCGGATAAATTTTTTGTAAAACTATCAGCTTTATTTCTTGCTAATTTAATGATTACTTAATCTATTTATTGTAAAATGTCAATAGATAGTTAATATTATTAAAGATAAAATCTATGTCAGAATTTCATAATACGCAAAAGTTATGGGCATTTATAAAAGAGGAAATGTTTAAGCCGGGTGATATCGAGAATATTTATTCAAAAAGTTGTTTTTTTAAGGATTTAAAAAGGAGTAATGAAGAGCTTTATGTTAATGGAATCCTTATTGATCCATTTCTTCACAAAGCCCGAGATCAAATTTATATTGCCAACCTAGCCGTTACAACGATCCTTGCAGCAGCTAAAACACTTAAAGAGAATCCCGATAAAATTGAAGATGTCTATCAAATGATTGCTTCAATACCTGGAATAGGAACCGATTTATTTGAAACAGCGCTGCTTAATGCAACTGAATTACTTGGATCGGAATCTGATCCCATTGGCGTGGCCTTTCGAAGTTTTTGTTCAATTCAGAGTCTTGTTGTTAGCTTAGATAGAAGAACTCTCTCAAAAGAAGGACGTGAAGAAAAATATAATCAAATTAAAAGTAAATTGTTAGCGATTGATTTGATGCTAAAAAAAGCAAGACCATCCATTGAAAATAGATTCTTAGATAAAGCCGCGGATAAAATTTTTAATCAACTTTTCAAGAACAAGGAAGAAACAAAATTAAAAAGTGATGTTAAAAACCAGCGAAAAAATGTTAAAAAAGAATGTTTGAAAAATTTTTTAAAACTTTCCTTGCATCAAAACTTTATCTTTCCTAATATCAATATTCTTAATAAACTGGGAGCAGGGCATTATTCATTTGCTAGTCCGCGGAAAAGAAGCATTGAGTTAAGTTATACGGACGATGGTTTGTTTGTGCAAGTAAATTTTTTCACGCAAAAAGTATTTGATTGTAAATCCCAGGAACTATTGAAAACCACCACCGATGAGGATTTTTTTGTTAAAGGGCTTGCAAAATATAAAATTAACATTCAACCCTATAATAAAAACGGTTGGGTAGCTAAATTTGATTTAATAGATTCTTCACTTGAATGTACGGAAAAATTCAAAACTATTTTAGATACGCGAAATGTTTTAGAAAAAATCCGAGAATTTCTAACGACTTGTTTAGAAAAGATCATAGCTAACATGACTTTAGACCGCCCTGAAAACACTAAGAAAACCAAATTTAAACCGATTTTCTTTGTATCAGAGACCGGATCATCCGTATCTAAACTCATCTCGGATAATACCGAATCTTGTGGAAATATCCTCAATTTAACGTTTGATATGATGAATCGGTAGTTATTCATTTTAAATGATAAAAAAGCTAAAAAACCCTTCCTTAACTAAAGTAGACTAAGGATAATGTTTGGTCCGGCGTAGCAATTAATACATTGCCGCGAGTAGAGTGCCAGTCGCTTAACACAAAGCATTTTATCCATAAACTCTTCGCACTTGAATTTTTTTCTGCGTTGCCGCTCAACTCGCAATCCTCATGTATGCTTAATACATTCCGGTTGCTCGTTTTCTCGGCGCCTTGCCAAAAATCTAATTGCTGTGAGTTAATATTCGAGGAACTTGAATTTTGGTCGGTGTTGTCTCTCAACTCACCATTTGCATGTTTTATGAGTTGAATACTCGGTAGATGCGTATGGCCGTGAATAATTTGCTTAATACCCGGATAATTTTGCGAGCAGGCGATCAAATCAGAGAGGACCACATCATATTTAGCAGCATTAATGGACGAGTTTGAATGATCTTGACCACGTAAATAGTTGGCAATTTCTTGACGCCAAGACACAGGGAGATGTAAAAATAAAAATTGCCAAAAGGGGTAACGCGACCAACGCCGAAAACGTTGATAATCTTTATCTAAGCGACAGAACATATCCCCATGTGTGAGTAGGGTTGGATTTCCATATAGGTTAATGACGGTTGGGTCTGGGAGATAACGACAACCTGTTTGCTGAATAAAGTGCTTGCCGATGAGAAAGTCGCGATTTCCAGGCATGAAATAGATTGCGATGCCACTGGAGGTTAATTCGGCGAGTGCCGCTATAATTGTTCTATGGTAGGCATTTACACTATCATCACCAATCCAGGTTTCGAAGAGATCACCTAATATATATAAAGCTTCAGCGTTTCTGGCTTGCCGGCGTAAAAAATTCAGAAACAACTGTGTGATAGCCGATTGTTCGGGGCTCAAATGTAAATCAGATATAAAGAGGGTCGACATAGGGCTTAATCATAGCGTAAGTTCTAAATTAGTTTATAGTGCTTATTTTAAAATAAGTTATTTTAAAGTAAGTTATCTATTCTGGACTAAGATACCAACATTTTAAACAAGTAGTTAATTATGAAAACTCGTTTCGCTCCGAGCCCTACCGGCCATATCCATCTAGGTAATGCAAGAACCGCTTTATTTAATTTTTTATTTGCCCATTCTCAAGCCGGCTGTTTTTTATTACGCATAGAAGATAGCGATGCGACACGTTCGTTGCTCACGCTGGCTAAAGAATTAGAAGAAGATTTACTCTGGTTGGGTTTGCCTTGGCAAGAAGGTCCTGGCGAAGAAAAAGGTCTTGGTCCTTATTATCAATCTGAACGGCAAGCGATTTATGCACTTTACTATGAACAATTAGTAAGTATGGGTCGTGCCTATCCTTGTTTTTGTAGTGAAGCTGAACTCTTAATGATGCGGAAGCGTCAATTAGCTCTCGGAAAACCGCCTCGTTACAATGGCCAATGTCGTCAATTAACGGCAGAGCAAATTGCTAAGAAAAAAGCTGAAGGTAAACTAGCCAGTTTGCGTTTTCTTGTCCCATCGCAGCAAGTGATTAATTTTGACGATTTCGTTAAAGGAGAGCAGTGTTTTTCCACCGATGATATTGGTGATTTTGTGATTCAACGCAGTGATGGTTCAGCGGCATTTTTCTTTTGTAATGCTATTGATGATGCATTAATGAAAGTGACGCATGTATTGCGCGGTGAAGATCATTTAACCAATACCCCACGCCAGATTTTATTATTACAAGCATTAGGTTTAACTATTCCGGCTTATGGTCATATGGCATTAATTGTCGGAGATGATGGCGCACCCCTTTCCAAACGCCATGGAAGTTTTAGTATTAAATCTTTGCGAGAATTCGGCTATTTTGCTGAAGCGATACAAAATTATTTAGCACGTTTAGGTCACAGCTATAGTTGTCCGGAATTTTTAGATATTCAGGCATTGGCGCAACAATTTTCATTGAGCCGTCTCGGAAAGTCACCGGCACGCTATGATCAAACTCAGTTGTTGTATTGGCAAAAACAAGCCTTATTACACCTGTCTAATGAAAAACTATGGGCATGGTTAGCGCCTAAACTTTATGATTTAGTACCAGAGGAGGGTAAATTCGACTTTATCGAATTAATGCGCGGGACCCTCTGTTTTCCTGAAGAAGCCGTGGTATGGGCGAATCTTTTATTTGGTGGTAATAACGCAGTAAGCTATTCTGTCGAGACTACAAATTTTTTGCGGGAGGTCAGCCCTCAGTATTGGCAGACTCTTTTAAGCTTATTGGAAGGAAATTCTGATTTTCGAACCCTAATAAAGCAGTTACAAGAACAATTAAATCTTAAAGCTAAAGCCTTGTTTACACCGTTACGTTTGGCATTGACCGGACGTCAGGATGGTCCTGAATTGGCAAAAATATTTAGCCTGTTAGGTCATGCAAACATTCGCGAGAGAATACTTCATGCTCAAAATCTATAATACATTGACACAAAAAAAGGAAAAATTTACACCGATGCATGCTAAAAAGGTGGGTATGTATGTGTGTGGTATGACCGTTTATGATTTATGTCATATTGGTCATGCGCGTGTATTAGTCGCATTTGATGTGATGTTACGTTATTTAACGATGCAAGGATATCAGGTCAATTATGTGCGTAACATCACAGATATCGACGATAAGATCATTAAACGCTCACGAGAAAATAATGAAACCATGTCAGCGTTGACGCAGCGCATGATAGCTGCCATGCATGACGACTTTGCTCAGCTAAATATTCTACCGCCCACAAAGGAGCCTAGGGCGACCGGTGCTATTTCACAAATGTTAGATTTAATTCAAATATTGCTCGATAAAGGTTATGCCTATCAAGCCGATAATGGTGATATTTGTTATGCGGTGGAAAAATTTAAAAACTACGGACAATTAGCCCATCAAAATTTGGAAAAATTGCGTAGTGGTACGCGCGTTGCCGTGGATGTGACTAAAAAAGATCCCTTAGATTTTGTTTTATGGAAAAAAGCTAAACCAGATGAGCCCAGTTGGGAATCTCCCTGGGGAGCAGGGCGTCCCGGTTGGCATATAGAATGTTCAGCGATGTCGATGGCGGCGTTAGGCGAGCACTTCGATATCCATGGGGGCGGTTTGGATTTGGTGTTTCCGCATCATCAAAATGAAATTGCGCAATCGGAAGGGGCGACGGGTAGCAAGTTTGTTAATACCTGGATTCATGTTGGCTTTGTACAAACCAACCACCAAAAGATGTCAAAATCCTTAGGTAATTTTTTTACATTACGGGATGTGTTGCAACAATATCCGGCAGAAGTTGTTCGTTATTTCTTAGTGTCGAGTCATCATCGTAGTCCAATTAACTATAGCCAAGAAAATCTGCAGGCAGCACAGTCCGCTTTACAACGTTTGTATACCAGTTTACGTGGTTTGGTGAGTAAAGCACCGATCGTGTTTGTTGCAGAGCAATTTACTGGCGAATATTTAGAAAAATTTCAAATGGCCATGGATGATGACTTTAATACCCCAGATGCCTTGGCAGTTTTATTTGAATTGGCGCGCGAGATTAATCGTTTACGGGAAAGCGATAGCCAACAAGCGCAACACTTGGCGGAATATTTGCAATATTTGGCAAGTATTTTAGGTATTTTACAACAAGATCCTGAACAGTTTTTAAAACTGGGCGTTCCAGACACAACGGACGCTGATAAAATTAATCATTTAATTGCAGCGCGTAATGTAGCGAGAGCCGCTAAGAATTGGCAAGAAGCAGACAAAATACGCGATGAATTATTAAATTTAGGTATTTCTTTAGAAGATACCGCCAACGGAACCGAGTGGCGACGAAAATAACAAGCCGTAAACCCGAAATAATCGTGTTTAATTTATTACGGACAGGCTGCTATTGCTGTTAATCGGTCGTCCGTGGGTGCTGACTGATCGCTATTTAATAAGGTTTTATTATTGTTTTTATTAATAAAGTTTTTTAAAAAGGATTTTTTTAGATTGAAGTGATTGGCATGAGTATTTAAAAAACTTACGAAATGCTTTGCGGATTCTGGTTGGTATTTTGAACTCTGTTCTAATAAATTGGGTTGGCTGTTCGATTTTTGAAACAGAGGCATGCACGGGAATTTGTTATTGTTTTGGTCAAATAATATTTTAAGTTCATTCGCAAAGAGATCAAAACGTTGCTCGATGAAATTTAAAACCACTGCTAAAGAATCCGGTTGAAAACGAGCTGTCAAATGTAAACAAGTATAATCCCATTTATTTTTTTGCAAGATAATTTCCTTAACGGTTTCTTTAGGAAATTTATCGGGATGATTGTTAATGAAATCTAAAATAATCTTTATGCTTTCTGAATGCAGGTGAGCCGAAGCTAAACAATTCCAGCCATCATAATTTTTCTGTAGCAATAATTGTTGTAAGTGAAATTCATCGAAAAAATCAATTTGTTGATTTAAAAATTTAAAAATTGTGTTGAATGACTTCGCCGATTGCTTATAAGCCGCAACATGTAAAAAATTATGTTGGGTTTGATTCTGCGCTAAAAACAAGCGACACACGCTAGTCGCATTAAATTTTTCCCTATTTTTTTGAATAAACTCTAATATAATTTTTAGATTATCAGTATCACTACAAGCCGCTTTATGCAAACAATGCCAACCTTTAGCATTTGTTTCTAAAAAAAAATGTTGTAGGGTTTCTGACTCCAGTTGTTGACTATGCTTATTAATAAAATTTAAAATAGCCTTCATTGCAGATTGAGTTGATTGTGCTGCTATGTATAATAAACTTCCAGTCAGTCCTTTATTTAGAACGAGCGTTAACCAGTCTTTATTCTTAGTCAGCTGAAATTGGGCACTTAAAAAATCTAAACACCGATTGATTTCAGCCTCAGATTGGTAGCAAACTAATAATTGTAAAAAACACCATTTTGAATTTGTTTTTTGGTTGAAGATGAGATTGAGTATTTCAAAATCAAAAAGATCAGCATTTTTCTCTATAAAATCAAAAATACTGGAAATAGCGCCAGGTTGATATTTGGCGGCTAAATTAAATAGATTCCATCCCTCTTTATTTTGAGTAAGAAATAATGCGCTAATCTCTGGTTTTTCATAATGAACACGCAATTGATTTAAGGTAAATAACAGATGCTGTAAGGTGGGCAGATGGTAGCGAGCCGCTAGCATTAAAAGATTAAAATTTTCATTGTTTTGTGTGAATAATAAATTAAAAAATAGTCGAGCTTGATTATTATATTTTTTAAGAAAGATAGTAAGCAATTCTTCGATTATTTCAGGACGATATTTCACTGATTTACATAGTAAATTATCGTTAATAATGCGCAGGTTTATTTCAGTCTGATTAACGATTTTACTTAAAATAACTTCTTTGGTTTGCGAAAAAAATAAGCTATAAGTCAGAGTGAATTTCTTTAGAAGTCCGTTAACATTTACATCTTGAGACTGATTTCTTAACCAATCAAAAAAAATATCTATATTCCCTATAATAATCTGATTTTTAGTTAATTTTTGCCAATAATCAGGGAAATTAGCTTGAATGAGATTTAAATCATCTAGTAATGCCGCATAATTTTGGGATTCCAGATAATCATTAATAAATTTATTTTCAAATTCGAAATTTGCTTGTCTGGGGCATAAGGTTTGAAAATCAGCATACTCTACTAAATTGGCGGGTTCTGGGACATGAATGTAATAGTTTGTATCGATCAATTCTTGGAAAAAAAATTGTTGAATTAAGGGCCAATTAAGATCATAAAAAAGTGTCGGGTCTTCGAATTGATCAAGTTGCAGGATGAAAAAATCTTTAAAATGCCTGTTTTGAATATTAGGCGATGAAAAAAATTTTTTTATTAATATAACCATTTCTTCAGCTTCTACGCTTGTATAATGATCAGGTTTGGCCCCTTGGTAAAGAGTTAAACTTAAACCAAGTTTCAATTGTTCAGCTAATAAAAAAGGAATTTTTAGTGATGTGTAATGTTTTGGAAACTCATCTTTCAATTTTTTTCGTATCTTTTCTCCTGATAATAAACTTTTGTATTGATCCTTTTGAATATTTGGGCTGACGCCTAAACCTAGTTTTTCTGCAATTCGCATCACTCGATCCGCTACATGGACTTGATAAATACTTGGAACTGTAGTCGTTAAACTGGCAGCGATTTCTTGAATAAGACTTTTTCTAATTAAATATAATAATTGATCTAGACTATTTGCAACTGGGAGTGAATTAACTAGGTTATTCACACGAATATGAAAGCCGGATGTACATCCCTGTATATCTTCGATTAAGTTTGATAATAATAATTTCTCGGATTCGCTATCTAAACATCCTAGTTGCGAATCAAGATGACCTAAAATTCTATGATAAAGGACTGATAATTGTTCGGTTAAAGATTTTTTTAACTGATATTCACTTGTGTTCCCGATATGTTTAAAAAAAATATTTTTAGGTAATTCTGGCTGAATTTCACGACATTTATTTTCTAATGTGATCAACCAATCTTCAGAGCGTGTGCGTAAATTATCAATCGTTGCTGGAGGGGTCTTTTGAAAACATTTATTCAGGTTTAAAGCAGAATCGAAGGTATTGAAAGTAGGCATAAATCTTAAATATTTTTAATCAATAATGACATCCTTGTTGTTAAAATAAGTGACGAGTGTGTAAAAAATCTGTTTGGGACTATAGATAAGATTTCTTAACTAAAGCTTAAGAGATTAATCTAAAAAATAAATACATAAGATTTAAATTTGTGATTGAATTTTTAGGTGTGATGTGATCGCGATATCCTGAGTACAGGCTTTTAATAAATGGCTGAGCCTGCCGTTGCGTAATGCGGGAAAAGCAGATTTTGCTTTATGTAACTGTTCTATTTTTTCAATATTCGAATCATTTTGGTCGAATGTTGCGTTTATCGTATCTATCGTTGAAATCAATAATTCTTTTTCTAGAAGAGTCTTCGCAAGATCTAGTTTTGAATTGAGTTGTAGATTACCGTCTCTAAACAGCAGTACACCGGTTTGGCTGAGCGTATTTCTAACTTCAGTATTGGATGGCCACATTGTCATTGATCATCAATAGTTAAGTAGGTTAATAGTAGCAGTTAAATATTAACTATTTATTAACACATAAGATGAATCAAATGTTTACTTAAAAAAAATTTCTTTTAAAGCAAATTAGCGAATGTCTGCCTTTAAATAGGTTTTTTTGGAATTTTTAATATCAAAACCAAAGTGATTAATGCAAAAAAGGCAGCAGCAAACATAGTGAGACTAAACGCTGTGGTGTAGGCGCTCGTCGCTGCAGTTTTTAATACGTGTAGATTTTGTTGTGATAAGTGACTAACCGCTTGCAAGGCACGTTGCGATTGGACTAATAAACCATCTATTTGATATTCCTGTAGCGAAGATAAGGGTGGATTACTTTGTTTTAAAAAGGAACCGAGTTGCCATTTGTTTAAGCTACCTAATAAGCCACCGAGTACGGCTAAACCGATGGAGATACCAAATTGACGAGAACAATTCATGATGGCACTGGCAATGCCGCGTTGCTCAATTTTGACCATATTCATGACGGTGACCACAATACCGGATAACATCAATGGGAAACCAATACCATAACCCAGTAAACCCGGGAATAAAATGGCATAAGTTTGATTGTGGCTAAAAATAGCTATCCAAATAATACTTAATATTACCAGCGATGCTCCCCAAAGCATCGGTAATGTGGCGCCGTATTTATCTCTTAAATGCCCACCCACGGGTGCCATTATGATAACGGGTACCATAGCGGGTAAAAGCAATACACCGGCTTGTAAAGGAGTAAAATGTAAAACATTTTGTAAAAAAATTGCCCAAAATACGAACACTATTCCTACAGCTTGAATAATCATTAATACACTAAATAAGATAGAAAAGGTCAAATTTTTAAACAGATCGAGTTCAACTAAAGGATGACTGCTTTTATTTTCCCAAAAAATAAAAGCGCAAAGACTTAGAATACTCAATACAAATAAGCCAAGAATAGCGGGGGATGTCCAACCCCAAATAGGGCCTTCCATAAAGCTTAAGACAAAACCACTAATAAAAATGACCGAGATCAAGAATCCTAACCAGTCGATATTCAATTTCTCGGGGCGTTGCCATCTAGGTACAGAAAAAAAGGCTAAATAAATACTAATTAATGCAAAAGGAAAATTGATCCAAAACACCGCTCGCCAGCTAAAGAGTTGCGTTAAAAATCCTCCTAATAAAGGTCCTAAGGAAAGAAAGATCGCTGCTAATGCAACATAAATTCCTAAGGCTTTGCCACGTTCTTTATCAGGAAAGGCATTAGTGACTAAGGCGTTGGTTGAGGGTGTCATAAAGGCACCACCCATACCCTGAAGTGCCCGCATGAGGATCAGCCAGCTACCTGATTTGGCCAAAGCGCACAATATCGATGTCACCATAAAAACCGTGACGCCAAATAAAAAAGCACGTTTATGACCGAGTCGATCACCCACTTTTCCACCCAATAAAATAACGGCACTTAACGCTAATAGATAAGCATTGATTACCCATTGGGTTAAACTATTAGTGAGGTTAAGTTCACGTTGGATAGCGGGTAGCGCCACGGCTAAGGCAGTTTGGTCAACAAATACCAGGGCTAGGGCGCTTGACATGGCGATGAGGATCCACCATTTACGATTTTTTTCTGCAAATTTCATTATGCAATTTCTTCTCAGCCTTTAAAAATAGACTATCATTTTAGTAAGAGTAGCGCTTTCTTAAAAAAGCGAAAATACCGCTTTTCTGAAGCGGAAGGAGCAATTATGCGTATACTCATAAGATTTGGTTTATTGATTGCATTATTAGTTGTGTTCTTAGTGATGCATGGTGATAGCTTCGCGGCAAGGGGTTGGTTGTTACAAAGTTTATGTAATGATCCTCGTTTATATTGTTTAGTCGTAGCAAAAGGGGAAACGTGGTATACCTTATTTCCTAATCCACAACGCCGCGAATTGGTGCAACGAATTAACCGTATGAATACCGGTATATGGCCGGGAATGCGGATTGCTGCGCCAAGAAATCTCGATGCCACAAATTGGATGGAGTATACACCATTTTCTTCGTATAGAGCACCATCGGGTAGAAAAATGATTGTTTACTCTCCGGCCTTGAATGCATGGGCGGCTTACGGTCCTGCGGGCAATATTATTCGTTGGGGACCGGCATCCAGTGGTCAAAATTGGTGTCCAGATTTAGGTAGACCTTGTCATACGCCATCCGGTAATTTCAAAATTTACGAAAAACGTGGACCGGGATGTATCTCCACTAAGTTTCCTAAACCTTATGGTGGTGCGCCGATGCCGTATTGTATGTTCTTTAAAGGTGGCTTTGCTATGCATGGTTCCCGGGGTGTTCCAGGTTATAATGCAAGTCATGGCTGCGTGCGTATGTTTGTTGACGATGCTCAGTGGCTCAATAAAGACTTTGCTGATATCGGTACGCAGGTTATTATTTTACCTTATCCATCGATTCGTCATTATAGCCAAGTCAGTGATGATGATGACGACGATGATGATATCATCAGTAATAATGAGGATTTCGATCCATTCGACAATCAAATAGCCGATAACCAATTGGGAATAACTAATCCAATTGATGAACAAGTTGCAGCGAGTCAAGATGATAAAAATCAAGCTGAATTGAAAAAGATTGAGGATGCGATTACAAATCACGCTTAATTTATTGTTTAGGAAAAATTTGAGTTGCGTGGGATTTTAGATTAATGCCAACGATATTAGTTTACTGAATATATTTATGTCCTTGTCTGCTTTGGATTATTTTCTACCTTGGTTAAATCACTACGGTAGCTTAGCCATTTTTGTTTGGTTTGCTTTAGGAATTTTTGCGCTACCGATACCCGAAGAATCATTACTCCTATTATTGGGGTTTTTAATGGCCAAAGGAAAACTACTTATTGTTCCAAGTTTATTCGCTGCGTATGTAGGGAGTTGTTGTGGGATTACCGGTAGTTATGGTCTAGGTCGCGCTACCGGTCATTATTTGACTCAAAGTTGGGGGCGCTATATCGGACTCACCGAAAAACGCTATCGGGCGGCGCACAATTGGTTTGAACGTTTCGGTAAATGGGCGTTAGTGATGGGTTATTTTATTCCTGGTGTCCGACATCTGACCGGTTATGTCGCCGGTGCCTTAAAATTACCCTTTCGCCATTTTGCTGTGTTTGCTTATTCAGGTGCCTTTTTCTGGGTAAGTTTGTTTATAGGCATTGGTTACCTCTTCCATAACCATTGGCATAGTGCCGCTGAAGCGCTACATACACAGATCAGCTTATTGTTAAAAACTTTTGTATAAATTTTTTATTTAAAAAGCTTTAATTAAGATGTTTTCCATTCTTTTTAAAGCTTAAAAATCGGTATTTTTTTATAAAAAAACCTATCCGTTAAGTTTGTTTTAATATTTTCTCATTAAACTAAAAATTAATATTATCAGCAAGGTAGCGGCACAGGAGAAAAATATGCGAGAAATCGTAATAGCCAATGTCGAAAGTGAACAATGTAAACGCTTGTTTTTAACCTTTTTTAGTATTATCGAACTTAGTATAAAGATTAAAGAGATAAATAAAACTCCGCTTTCTAGATTTATAAAACGTTTACCTAAAATAAATTCTAATATTAGCTTTCAAACTTTACTTGACAATCAAAATAATATTCAATTTGAACATTTTGATTTTTTTATAAAAAAGATCCGGTCATTAGAAAAAAATCCAGCTTACCTGGATACCATTGAGTGGAAGATTCTTGAATTCTTATCTGAGGACATGGTATCGACTAAAAATCCAACCTCTAAAATTAAAGCCTTAGAGTATTTAGATGGAGCAGGGTTTCTTAGGGAAGATAAATTTTTCGCTACACATATGGCGGCTGTTATTTACTGTTTGTCACAACCTGAATCGGTCAGTGTTGCTCAGATGCTGGTCAGACTCGATGCTTTAAATTTATTGACAGAACAAAATTTGGGAAAAATGAATGCTAGACCTCAAGCACAATCTTGCTTCTTACCAAAAATATTCAGTAAACTCAATTTAGTTGGAGAAAATGCAACAAATCACCTCTTAACCCAAGCTAACCTTGATAAATTACTTCAAAATTCTACACTTAATTTAGAAGTACTCAGTGAATTTATACAAGCTGAAGATAAATTCAAAGTTTTAACGCAAGAACAGTTTGACTTAGCCGTCAATCTAAAGCATTTGTTAACTTTAAAGAATATAAAGAATATCGAAAACGCTGATTTAGAATATTTACAGCTGAACAATTTATGTATTTTATTGAATCAAAATAAAATGTTAAATCAGGGAAATATTGATTACCTAGTGGGATTGAAAAAAACTGATTTTGAAAGAGTTTTTCCGGTATTACATTCCCTGAGCGAACGACACCTTTTAGATCAAGATAACTTGGTTAAATTTTTAAATACGTATCTAGGTACTTGTATTTGCGACGAACAGAATAATGAACTGGATTCATTAATGAGTCAAAGTTCTAAAACCTCCTTGAGTGATCGCTTATGTGAGCTACTGACACGTTTTTTGAGCGAGGTGCGTCGTAATCTCCAGGATATTTTTGATAAAATTATCGAAAGATTTAATAAAATAATTGGAAGAGTGATAGAAGAAGAACCCGTAAATCATTCAACCAATACCCCCCATTCTTTTTTTACATTGACTGCTGCCAGTGAGAAAAGTGTTCCGATGGCAACCTCGAACTTATTTCACGGTAGTTAATTTATTGATGAATTTTTGCAAGGTCCTATAATCAGATAACTATCCATCGATAGCAGCATTTATATTAGCCACCGTAAATTCCCACTCACACCACAATGAGGTGAGCGGGAAATATAAACCACAACGTATCATCGAATTATTCGAATATTTCGAATCAAGCAACAAGGCTTGCGCATAGGTATTTAATTGCTGTTGATGCTGTTGTTTGGCTAAATTTAAAAATTCTTCGGCTTGATGACCTTGATAATCGCTACTCTTATAATCAATAATCCAGCGTATTCCCGTATTGGCATCAATAAATGTGCGATCGATGACTAAGTTTTGCGGCTGGTCATTGATCAGCGCTGTGATGGCGTATTCTGATTGTGCGGCTTGATGATGTTGACTTAATAGCCAACGTCCACGAGCATCGGTTAAGGTTTTTTTTAAACAGGTATTTAATTGAGCTAAGGCCCATGGTATTTGGGTGGTCAGCAATCCTTGTTGCGTTAATAAACCAACAAACAGCGATTGTGCACTTGGTATTTTTTGTTTATCCCACTTACCCAAACCCTCTTGACTGATTTGAAAGAGTAATTGATGGATGACAATGCCTAAAGCGCGCTCGGGATATAATTGCCACTGATACGAATAAGCGGCAGATTTTATTTCGGGTAAACTTATTGTGTTTTGGTTTTGATAGAGGTCAAGCTGAGGAGAAAGAGGTGCTTGCCAGTCAGATGCTAAACGTTTTAATAAGCTTTGCTGAGGAAATCTTAGTGTATTTTTTATGGTCGATGCGACAATAGGTTGCGGTTTGTTTTTCATAATCGGCCAAAATTGACTCAATAAGGAATTTGGCGTAGGCGATTTAAGTTCTCCGGCTGTTTCACAACTTAATGTGCCCAGCAAATGTAAGGATTGCTTGGCACGTGTGCAGGCAACATAAAGTAGACGCGTTAATTCAGCTGCGTTTTTTTGCTTTTCTTCGTTGAAAAGATAATTATAAATTAAATCCTGGTCTTCATGACTGGCTTTGATCGGAGCCAGTAAAAAATCTTTTTTGTGTGAAGCGAACATTTTTTCGCTAAATAACAACAGCGGTGATTGCTCAGATCGACCACGTCGATGCAAACCCGGTAAGATGACATGATCATATTCTAAGCCTTTGGCTTGATGGATGGTCATGACTTCGACCGCCTGTGTTGGTAAAGCCAGCGTGGTTTGGGTATAGATATGACTTAATTCAGCATCCAGATTAAAAAAATCCAGTGCTTCGCCTTCTTGTTTAATTTTATTTTCTAGAAAATTTAAGTAAGCATGGACATGATCCATCTCGTCCCAACTTGATAAAGTGGTTGGACCACCGAGTGCCAGCCATGTTTGTTTGATCCAGTGTGTGAAAGAAAGCCGTCCTTGTTGTTGTAAGGATTGCTGTAAAACTGGAACAATCCGACGTAAGCGTGTTTTAGTCGCTGTATTAAATGGAATTTTTTCAAACTGCTGGAGTTGTTGCCAAATACTGAGCGATTTTTTTGCAGGGCTAAATTGGGTAATTTGGTAAAGATCAGATAACGATAAACCACAATAAGGCGATCGTAATAAAGCGAGCCAAGCAATCCTATCACCTTGATGATGCAGTGCGCGGGTTAAACTTAATAGATCTTGCACTGCTGATTTGTCAACGAGGCTATCAATTGCAATCGCTCGATAAGTGATTGCTGCGTCCTGCAAGGCGAGTAAAATGCTGCGTAAATGGCTACGTGCACGGACTAAAACGGCAATAGTCGCCTGATTATCTTTGCGTTTAATCGTTTGAATAATGTTTACTAGCTGCTTGGCTTCTGTGGATTCTGCTAAGTCCCGGTCATTGGCTTGTTGCCAATAAGTGCAAACAGCAGCGTATTGTTGTTGGGTTGGCGCATAAGCGGTTGCGGGAGAAAAACAGACTGTGTCGGCTTGTCGATTAGACGTGATAGCGAGTAATTGGCTAAATTGTTGATTCACCCAATCGATGATGCCCAACGTAGAACGAAAATTAACGGATAAAGTTAAAGTTTGCAGTTGAATAATGCCAATGCCATGGCGTTGTACTTGTGAAAATAATCCGACTTCGGCTTTGCGAAAACGATAGATTGATTGCATCGGATCACCGACTAAAAATAAGCTGCGACCCTCTTGATTTTGCCAGCCCGCCGTTAACTTTTCGATTAAATTGAGTTGAGTAGTGGAAGTGTCTTGGAATTCATCAATTAGTAAATGTTGGATTTGATAATCCATGGCCAGCGCTAAATCGCTAGGATTTTCTGTTTGACCGAGGGCAGCGCTAGCCGCTAGTAAAATTTCGGTGTAATCCACTTTTTGTTGTTGTTGAAAAATAACTTTTAAATGGGCGACCAATACCGGTAGTAATTCAAAAAGTGATTGGAGAATTTGCCATTGTGAGTTGGTATAATGCAAAGGAGGGGCTTGTTTTAATGCCA
>Ga0066652_100000355_pt1 | contig 22778 bp, 17 predicted proteins | sample GraSoiAngelo_101_FD_71413 | JGI IMG/M metagenome (GOLD analysis project Ga0066652, IMG submission 71413) | Grasslands soil microbial communities from the Angelo Coastal Reserve, California, USA - 14_0903_02_30cm | ecosystem: Environmental > Terrestrial > Soil > Grasslands | place: USA... | reverse complement strand
TGACGACGTCCGCACGCCCGGGAACTCCACCTTTCGGCAGCTACGCCGAGCCGGTGACCGCGACAGGTCGCAAGCCCGAGGATCTCGCGGCCGGCTTGCGCGTTGCCACGTACTCCGCGCTGATCCTGTTCCTCGAGCTCGCGCTGATACGCTACACCGCGGGTTACGTGCGCGTGTTCGGTTTCTACCTGAATTTCGTGCTCATCGCGACGTTCCTCGGCATGGGGATCGGTTTGCTGCGCGCGGACAAGGCACACCTCCTGAAGTGGCTCGCTGTCCCCGCGTCGCTGCTGCTGTTCGGCGCGATCGCGTTCTATGCCGAAGTGCACATCGCGGTACCGAGCGACCCCAACGAGTTCGTCTGGTCGATTGCCGATCCCGCCAATGCGGGTGCGCGTCAGGTGTCGCTGCCGGTCGTCGTCGCCTCGTTGTTCGCGCTGCTGTCCGCGTTCTTCATCCCCCTCGGCGCGCAGCTCGGAGCCAACTTCCGCAAACTGCCCGGATTGCGGGCCTACTCATACGACATCGCGGGCAGTCTGGTCGGCATCCTCGCATTCGGTATCCTGAGCGCGCTGCGACAGCCCCCCACCGTGTGGTTCGCGCTGGCAATGACAGGCTGGGTGCTCGCCTCCATCGGCGATCGCCGCTACGCCGTCGCGCTCGTAGCCACCGGCCTGTGCGTAGTCGGGATGTCCAGCTGGATGAAGCGCGGCGCGGAATACTGGTCTCCATACTACCGCATCAACGTGACGCGTCCCGAGCCGCAGGTGTATCGCGTGGACGTGAACGACGCGCTGCACCAGGCGGTTCTGGACCTCGACAGCGCGCGCGCCGAGACCTACCACTATGCCCGGATCGCGAGATTCGGGTACGTGCGTCCCTACGCCTATGCGCGGTCGCTCGATACGGTGCTCGTCGTCGGCGCGGGCACGGGCAACGACCTCGCGCTGCTGCTGCAGCGTGGGGCGAAATACATCGACGCCGTGGAGATCGACCCCGTGATCGCGGACATCGGCGCGGCGGTGCACTTCCAGCAGCCGTACGCCAATCCGCGCGTGCATCTGCACGTGGACGATGCGCGCGCATTCCTGCGCAAGACGGCCCGCTCATATGATGCGATCGTCTTCGGAACGCTCGACAGCCAGACGCTGCTGTCCGGCATGAGCTCCGTGCGCCTGGACAACTACGTCTATACGAAGGAATCGTTCGCGGCCGCGCGTTCGCGACTCAAGCCGAGCGGCACGCTGATCGTGTACCACCTTTCGGGTGACCCGTACATCGCCGCGAAGATCTATCAGATGGTGGGCGACGCATTCGGATCGCCGCCCGGCGTCTTCGGCGACTACATGAACCTGTTCAACTACACCTTCGTCGCCGGCAACGTGGCGCATCCCGTGCCCGTGGCGCCGGACAGCGTCATGACGCGACTGCGCACGTCGTATCCGGAGGCTCGTGACGACTGGCCGTATCTCTACCTGCGCGGCCGGACGCTGCCGGGCCACTACGCGGTTGCGCTGATCTCGCTCCTGCTGATCGCGGCGACATTCGTGGGCATCGCCGGTGGGCGCGACATCGCACGCGGCGTCGATGGGGCGATGTTCTTCATGGGCGCGGGATTCCTGCTGGTCGAGACGAAGAGCGTGACCGAGATGTCGCTGCTGTTCGGCTCGACCTGGACAGTGAACCTGCTCGTGTTCAGCTCCATCCTGGCGATGGTGCTGCTGGCGAACGTGTGGGTGAGACGTCGGCCGCCTGGGTCCACGAAGCCGCTGTTCGTCGGGCTGTTCGCGGCGCTCGCCGCGGCGTACGTCGTTCCGGTGAGCAGCCTCCTCTGGCTGGGCACCGCGGGACAGTGGCTGCTGGGCGGGGTCATGGTGGCGCTGCCGATCTTCTTCGCGTCCATGATCTTCTCGACGCTGCTGGGGTCGCGCGCGGAACCGGCGCGGGCGCTGGCGTACAATCTTCTTGGAGCGATCGTCGGCGGAGTGTTGGAGTACTCGTCGATGATCGTCGGGATCAAGGGACTGTATATCGTCGCGGCACTGCTCTACCTCGGCGCGCTGATGCTATCCGCTCGAAGAGCGAACGTCGCTCAAGGGATCGCTCATTGATGCCGCCGTTAGTTGCGCCGTCATGAGCGGCCCTGTGAGCGCGGTCAACGGGCGGGAGTCCTTCCTCTAAGCGCCACCCCCGACTATACTTAGCCCCTCAGACAATTCACCCTCCCCCCGCCCGAACCCGCGGGGGGCAGAAACGACCAAAGGGAGGTTCTACCGTGTCTCGGCAATATGAGGCGGTTTATATCTTCGACCCCGTTCTCGAAGATTCCGCCGTGAACGAGCGCCTCGAGCGCTTTCATTCCCTCCTCGGCTCGCCCGCCGACCTGAAAGTCGACCACTGGGGTCGCCGCCAGCTCGCGTATCCCATCGGGCGCAAGGAACAGGGCTATTACGTCGTCGCGCGCTACGGCGCCGAATCCGAAAAGCTCCCGGAGTACGAGCGCGCGCTTCGTCTCGAAGACTCGCTCATCCGCTATCTCCTGACGCTGCACGATCGCGAGCTCGGTGCGCCCGAGCTCACCGAGGAGCAGATCGCGGCCGCCAATGCGCGTCGCGAAGACGACGAAGACGAGGAGGAGTAGACCATGCGCCGTGCAGCCAAATCCTGTCCGTTCTGCGAGACGCGCGTGCGCTTCATCGACTACAAGGATGATCGCACGCTCGGCCGCTTCATCACCGATCACGGCAAGATCCTGCCGAGCCGCCTGAGCGGTACCTGTGCGCGGCATCAGCGCCAGCTGTCGAACGCCGTGAAGCGTGCGCGCTACCTCGCGCTCATCCCCTACGTCCGCGGGATGCAGGGCTGAGCATGACGCAGGTCGCCACGCCCCCATCCGCTCCCGCCACGACGGCGCCGTCGGCGCCGCCGGGGGAACGGGGCTGGGGAAAGCTCATTCTCGGGCTCGTGGCGTTTCTGCTGCTCCCCACGGTTCCGCAGTTCCGCGCGCTCATCCCCATCGATCAGACGATGCTGCTGTTCGTGCCCGCGCTCGCCGGGTGCGCGCTCGTCGGATGGTGGGCGGGCGGACGTCCCCTTCTCGCCGCGACGTGGGTCGCGCTCGCGACGCTCATCGCGGTGCAGCGCCCGCAGGCGATGGACGCGTTCCACAACCTGTCGCGGGGCTGGAGTCTGGTCCTCGCCGGGTCGTTCGGTCTGGTGTGCCTCTTCGGGGCGCGGCGGGCGTTCTTCCCCCGCGCGCTCATCGCGCTCATGGTCGCGCTGGGTCTGGCGCTCATGATGAGCGTCATCGGTCCCGTGACCGGCAACCACATGGGCCAGGCGGTGCGCGACGAGCTCACGCGTCGCAACAGCGAGACGATGGGAACGCTCAACACCTTCATCGGCCAGCATCCGAAGGAATGGACGCAGCTGACCGACAAGGTGCCGCAGATCTCCGAGCTGCCCGCGGAAACCGAGAAGCAGCTCGCGCTGCTCGCGAGCGCGGGTGAGACGTTGTTTCCGTCGCTCCTGGCCCTCGAGTCGATCCTCGCGCTCGCGATCGCGTGGTCGATGTACCACCGGTTGTCGCGCGCGCGGTTGGGTCCGCCGCTGGGCGCGCTCCGCGACTTCCGCTTCAACGATCAGCTCGTCTGGGGCCTGATCGTGGGACTCACGATTGTCTTCCTGCCGACGCTGGCCTCGGTGCGCATCGTCGGCCGGAACATGCTGTTGTTCTTCAGCGCGCTCTATGCGCTGCGTGGCCTGGGCGTGCTGAGCTGGTTCATGGCACCCGGGGCACTCACCGTCACCGCCACGGTCGGGTTCGCCATGCTGCTATGGCCCGTGCTCAACGCGATCGCTGCCATCGGCTTCCTGCTCCTTGGCATCGCGGCGTTCGGGCTGGGGCTGGGCGACACCTGGGCGGACTGGCGCAGTCGTCCGCGCACGTCACCGTAGCTGTCATTCCCAACGAACTCTCAAACTCGGTACTTCTTTATGGAAGTCATTCTTCGTCAGGCCGTCGAGAACCTGGGCAAGCCAGGGGATGTGGTGAAGGTGTCGAACGGTTTCGCGCGCAATTTTCTTCTGCCTCGCGGTGTTGCGTTCGAGGCAACCCCGGGAAACCTCAGGCGCATCGCACAGGAGAAGTCGCGGCTTGAGGCGGCAGAGAACGAGCGTCGCTCCGCGGCACAGGTGCTGGCCGAGAAGCTCGAGCAGGTCTCGCTCACCTTCTCCGCACGCGTAGGAGAAGAGGGGAAGCTGTTCGGCTCCGTCACGGCCGCCGACGTCGCGCATCAACTCGAGCAGCAGGGCTTTAGCATCGAGAAGCGCCAGATCGACCTGCACGAGCCGCTCAGGACACTCGGCGTGTTCCGCGTCCCGGTGCGTCTGCACGCGGATGTGAAACCAGAAATCAAGGTCTGGGTTATCAAGCAATAGTGCCTACTTCATCCAGCCGCACCGATCCCGCAACCGTCGCTCAGCAGGTTCAGCGCGCGGTCGGGATCCTTCTCGACCACAAGGCGAACGACATAGTGGTCCTAAGTCTCAGTGGCGTTTCGGACATGACGGACTATTTCGTCATTGCGAGCGGCACGTCCGACACACACGTTCGAGCACTTGGCGAGAACCTGCTCGAAAGTCTGAAAAAAGAGGGTTCCGCGGCGCACCACATCGAGGGTTTGCCGCAGGGTCGGTGGGTGTTACTCGACTACGTCGATTTCGTCGTTCACGTGTTCCATCCTTCGCTGCGCAACTTCTATCAATTGGAGCGGTTGTGGAGCGATGCGGAGGTGGTTCCGATCAGCGCGCAGCCGGTGCGATGATCTAAGTTTCAGGCAGGAACAGTCGGGAGAGTGGACGTGAAGTCTTGCTGGATCTCCACCACCCTTCGGGCCATCGTGCGGCCCGGCATCGCGGCATCGGCGCTCGCGATCGCGCTCATGGCGCAACCTGCGCGGGCGCAGAGCTACTTCGGACAGAACCAGGTCCAGTACGACAACTTCAAGTGGCACGTGCTCGAGACCGAGCACTTCCTCGTGTACTACTATCCCGAGGAACGCCCCGCTTCGATGGTTGCCGCACGGATGGCCGAGCGCGCATACGCGCGCCTGTCGCGCATCCTCGACCACCAGTTCCGCGAGAAGAAGCCGATCGTGCTGTTCGCGTCGCGAACGGATTTCGGTCAGAACAACATCACCGGCGATCTCGGTGAGGGCACCGGCGGCGTCACGGAGGCGCTGCGGCACCGCATGCTCCTCAACTTCACCGGCGACTATCGCAGCTTCGAGCACGTGCTTGCGCACGAGATGACGCATGCATTCCAGTACGACATCTTCGCGCGCGGCAAGTCGGGCAGTGGCTTGCAGACGCTGGCGCAGAACCTCCCGCCGCTCTGGTTCGCCGAAGGCATGGCGGAATACCTCTCGCTGGGGCCGAGCACCTCGCTGACGAACGCGTGGATGCGCGACGCCGCCCTCAACGGCAAGCTGCCCACCGTCGAGCAGATGACGGACTACCCGGATCGGTTCTTCCCCTACCGCTTCGGTCACGCCTTCTGGACGTATATCGGGCAGCGGTTTGGCGACGAAACCATCGGCCAGATCATGAATGCGGTGCCGAGCGTCGGCGTCGACCGCGCGTTCAAGCGTGAGCTGGGCGTCTCGCTCGAGGATCTCGGCGACGAGTGGCGCGAGGCGATGCAGGGCGCTCACCTGCCGCAGATCGGGACGCTCGATCGGCCGCGCAAGTTCGCGCAGGCGATGCTCACCGCGCGGCGCAGCGGCGGCGAGATCTTCCTCGCGCCCGCGCTCTCCAACGACGGCAAGTACGTCGCCTTCCTCTCGAACGGCAGCTTCGTGAAGGGAGAGGTCTTCATCGATCTCTGGCTGGGCAATGCGGAGACGGGAAAGCGCATCAAGCGCCTGGTGAAGAGCACCTTCGATCCGAAGTTCGAGGAGCTGCGACTGCTCTATTCGCAGAGCGCGTTCTCGCCCGACGGCAAGCTCCTGGCCTTCACCGGCCAGAGCGAGGGACACGACGTCCTGTATCTCGTCGACGTGAAATCACGTCGCACGGTCCGGAAGTTCGATCTCGATCTCGAGGGAGTGACCGGGCCGAGCTGGTCACCGGACGGCAAGCGCCTGGTGTTCAGCGGCAACCGCGGCGGCGTGACGGACCTGTACGTCGTCGACGCCGATGGACAGAACTTCCAGCAGCTCACGAAGGACGCCTACGGCGACCTGCAGCCGCAGTGGTCCCCGGACGGAAAGACCGTCGCATTCGCCACGGATCGCGGCACCGGCGCGGATCTTCGGACGCTGCGATTCCCGCACTGGCATATCGCGCTGTTCAGCTTCGAGACCGGTGACATCACCGTCGTCCCGGGCCAGGACGGTCTCAACACGAATCCGCAGTGGGCGCCCGACGGCAAGTCGATCGCCTTCGTCTCCGATCGCACCGGGATCGCGAACGTCTTCCTCTACGAGCTGGATTCGCAGGAGCACTTTCAGCTCACGAACGTCGCCGGCGCCATCTCGGCGCTGACGGAGTACAGCCCGTCCATCTCGTGGGCGCGTGGCGCCGATCGCCTCGCGTTCACGTATTACGACGACGGCGAGTATACCATCTGGCAGATCAACCGCCCGCGGCTGTTGAAGAAGGCGCCATACCGCCAAGCGGCACCCGCCGTCGCGACCGTGGCCCAGGCCGCCGAGCCGAGGAGCATCGTCGATTCGGCGCTCGTGGGCACCGATACGCAGCCCGCGACGTCCTCGGTGAGCATCGCCGCACTGCTCGACAGCGCGGAGCTCGCGCTCCCCGACACCACGAAGTTCAGCGACTACCCGTACAAGCTGCGCTTCCAGCCGGACTACGTCGCGCGTCCCAGCATCGGCTACGCACCCGACAGTTACGGCCGCAACGTGTTCGGCGGCACGACGATCATCCTCAGCGACATGCTCGGAAACAACCGGGTCGCGCTCTCCGGCGAGATCAACGGCCGCATGAGCGAGGCGCAGATGTATTTCGGCTACGCCAACGTCGGCAAGCGGCTGCAGTACAACGCGTCGTTCTCGCAGTTCCCGTATTACTTCCTGTCCAACGACGTGATCTCCGAGCCGGACAACGACGGTATCCAGACGGAGCGTCAGGAGATCACGATTTACGTGGCCCGGCAGTTGTTCGGGACCACGTCCTATCCGCTGAATCGATTCACGCGGCTCGAGCTGGGCGGCGGCTTCAACAGCATCGGACGCGAGCGCATCTCGCTCGTGCGCCACATTCTCCAGAGCACGTCGGCAACGGAGTTCGAGCCTGGCGAGACCCATCGCGACCCGAGTCTCAACTACGCGGAGTCGCACCTCGCGTACGTGTCCGACAACACCCTGTGGGGATACACCGGCCCGATCTACGGCCGCCGGTATCGCTTCCAGGTAAGTCCGGTGCTGGGCAGCCTGAACTGGGTCGAGTATCTCGCGGATTATCGCCGTTACGACGCGATCCTCTTCAGCTACCTCACGCTCGCCACGCGACTGTATTCCAGCGTCTCGATCGGACCGGACGAAACCCAGTTCATGAAGTACGTCGCACGTCCGGATTTCGTGCGCGGCTACGATCGCAACAACACGCTCTTCCTCACCTGTCCGATCATCGGCGCGTCCAGCATCAACTGCTCCGCGGTACAGCTGCTCGGCAGTCGCGTGGCGGTCGCGAACGCGGAATTGCGCTTCCCCGTCATTCGCCGCATCGAGCTCGGCGTGCTGCCGATCGCGCTGCCGCCGCTCGACGGCCTGTTGTTCTACGACGCCGGCGTCGCGTGGTCGAAGAATCAGACCGTGTATGGCGGGCGGCCGGCCAACTACGACGGCAACAGGCAACGCTACCCGCTGCGAAGCTACGGCCTCGGCCTCCGGTTGAATCTTTTCAACTACGCTGTCCTGCGCTGGGACTACGCCGTGCCGCTCGACCAGCCCGCGGGCAAGCACGGCTTCTGGACCTGGTCGCTCTGGCCGTCGTTCTGATCCAAAAGTTGCCAGTGACGAGCGCCACGTCAGCGCCGTCATTCGACCATAGGCCACGTCGTGTCTACCCGAACACCTTGGGATCTGCGCCGTCACGTACAGATCCCTCGCGTCGCTGGGCCGGCATCTGACATACTCGCCGCGCCAAACATTAAGTTTTGATCGTGCGCCACTCATCCCTCCTCATCCTGGCGCTCGCTGTCGCCGCATGCGGTCGGTCGGATCGCGCTGTTTCGAGTACGCAGTCGGGCGCGCCGTCCACGAGCGGTTACGCGGGCCCGCAGGCGCTCGTGCTGCGCCTCCCGCGCGCGGGGGGCGCGCCGCGTGTCGGCGCCTATCCACGGGTCGACTCCACCGTGTGGTCGTCCAGCGATCCCGCGCCGACGCCGGCGCGCGTCCTCGCCTTCGATGACGAGAGCGGCAACGTTGCGTACGAGGACACCAAGGGACGCCCGGTCCTGCTCGAGCTGCGTCTCGGCACGATCACGGTCACGTCCAGTCGGAAGCTGACCGGGCTGACGTCCGCGGACGGCACCGCCATATATGGTATAGCCGCCAACGGCGACGTCGTCCGCATGACACCCGCGGGTGAGTGGACCTTCAAGCCCCCGCGGCCCGCAAAGGTCGTGTACCCGCAGCCCGACGGCGCTGCGTTCATCGCCGTCGGCAGCGGCGCGGACACGCATCTCATCAGGATCTTCCCGCCAGACAAGAAGATCCTCGCCGATATTCCGTTCCCTGCCGCGACGCGCACGGCGCGCACGCAGCTCGCCGACGTGCTGTATCTGGCGGTGGATTCCGGCCTGGTCGCGCTGCGCACGCGCACCCTGCAGTGGGCGCCGAGCATCTCGTTCGATGAGCCGATTCGTGTGATCGCGTCGACACCGAGCGGGGATCGCATCTTCGTGCTGACCGACAAGCGGAATCGGATCTCCGTCGTCGATCGCTACCGCGATCGTGTCGCCGCGACGTTCGAGCTCCCGGATTCCGCCTCCGACATGCGCGTCGACGCTTTCGGACGGTATCTGCTCGCGCGCGCGGAGACCGGTGACTCGATCTGGGTCGTCGCGATCGGAACGCAGCGCGTGATCGGCGGCATCCGGGGCGCCTGGCGCGCCGACCTTCCATTCGTGGGCTACGACGGCACCGTCGTGGTCGCGAATGGAGACGACGTGGTGCTCTACGATGGTGAGACGCTGAAGGGACGCGCCCGCGTTCGCGGTGGCGCGCAGGACTTCTGGTATCCGTTCATGTGGGACGGCTTCCGGCCGCGCTCCGCGGCGCTCGACGAGCCGGTGCGTTTCGACAGCATCGCGGTGGATACGCTGAGGCAGGACACCCTCGCGATCGCGGACACGACCGCGATTGCCGCGGACAGTACCTCGCCACCGGGATTCATCGTTTCCTTCGCCGCGTTCCTCACGGAGGACCGGGCGCGGGAGCTCGCATCGACGCTCAAGATCGGCGGCGAGAACGCGCGCGTGATCACCTCGACCCGCGACGGGTCCACGATCTATCGTGTCGTGCTCGGTCCATACCTCACGAAGGACGAAGCCGAGGCGGCCGGTCGCACCTCGGGTCATACGTATTGGGTGTACGAGGGTAATCCTTGACGCTGACCGCGCAGCCTTCCGCCCCCGAGTTCGATTGGGAAGCGGCCGGCCGCGAGCTCGGCGCGAAACTGGATCGTCTCCATGCCGTGGCCGTCCTCGGCACGGATGAAATTCACACCGCGCGCGTGGCCATCGGCATCGCGCGCCAGCAGGCCAGCAAGCGACGCGTGGCGATCGGCGATCTCCTCGGCGACGTCGATCCGATCCACTCGCTGGTACCGGGTGACGACCCCCACGGCCTCGCCGACGTGTTCGAATACGGCGTGTCGCTCGACAAGATCGCGCGTCGCGTCACTGATTCGAGCACGGAGCTGTTCGTCCTTCCGACGGGTGCCTTTCTCACCGACCACGCCGAGATCCTCGCGAATCGTCGGTGGTCGCGCCTCGCGGCCGGCTTCCGCAAGGAGAATGGACTGCTGATCGTGGCGGCGAACGCCGCGTCTCCGGACGTGGAAGCGCTCGTCGTGCAGCTGGACGGCGCGGTGCTCGTCGGGGATCTCGCGCCCTCGCGGCTCCCTGTGTCTCGCGTCCTCGGCGTGGTGCGCGGGCCGCGCGCATCACGCCCCATCCGGCTGCTCCACCTCGCGTCCAAGATCACCCAGCGGCCCAGGATGCGGTACGAGATCACCGGCGCGCGCTCGCTCAAGCGCGTGGGCGCGACGCTGGGCATCACGGCGGCCGCGAGCATCGCGGCGCTGGGCATGTGGCTCGCCGCGCGGCCGCTGGCGCACACTGCGTGGGCTCCCGCGTGGTTGCGCACGCAGGCGGTGTCCGCCGATTCGGCGTCGGATCTGCTCAACGCGCATGCGACCACGCCCGACACCGGTGTGAAGATCGCGCCGAACTTCGGGCTCCTCACAAAAATGGATTCGAGCGCGTTATCCCCATACGGAATCGCGCTCGTGACGTTCAACACACAGGCTGGCGCGCTATTGGAGCTTCAACGCAACGGCACTAGCTTGCGCGCCGGCACCTTCACCCCGGTTCTCATTCGCGACACGCCGTGGTACCGAGTGGTGGCCGGAGCCTATCCGGACAGCGCATCAGCCGCCGCGCTCCTGGACACGTTGCGAGCACGAGGCACCAGCGACGCGGGACGGGCCGTGATCGACAAGTTCCCGTACGCGTTGCTCGTCGAGCGCGACGTGCCGGATACGGCGGTGGGCCCTCGCGTCGCGAGGCTGCACGCTCGCGGACTTCCGGTGTACGCGCTGCTACAGAAGGACGGTACGGCACGCGTGTATGTGGGCGCCTTCAAGACGCCGGATGAAGCGGTGGCGCTCTACGACGCGTTACGATCATCGAAGATTTCAACCTCGCTGGTGTACCGAACGGGGAGAGTCTACTAGTGCGATTGACCAAACTCGAGTTGCACGGTTTCAAATCCTTCGCGGATTCCACCGTGATGACGTTCGAGCCAGGTGTGACCGCGATCGTGGGACCGAACGGGTGTGGGAAGTCGAACGTGTCGGACGCCGTGCGCTGGGTGCTCGGTGAGCAGCGCGCGCGCCTCCTTCGCGGCTCGAAAATGGAAGAGGTCATCTTCCAGGGATCGAGCGCGCGGCGTCCGGTGAACATCGCCGAGGTATCGCTGCACTTCGAGAACGAGGACGGCGAGCTGCCGATCGCGTTCAGGGAAGTGGTGATCACGCGCCGGCTGTCGCGCTCCGGCGAGAGCGACTATCTCCTCAATCGCGCGCCGTGCCGATTGCGCGACATCTCCGATCTCCTGCGCGGCACCGGCCTCGGCGCGGACACGGGCGTCGTGATCGAAGCGCGGATGATCGACGCGCTGCTCTCGGACCGCCCGGACGACCGCCGCGAGCTGTTCGAGGAGGCGGCGGGCATCGGCCTCTATCGCGATCGCCGCCGCTCCACGGAACGTCGTCTCGAGGAGACCACGACGGATCTCCAGCGCCTCGACGACCTCATCGCCGAGGTGCAGAGCCAGGTCCGCTCGCTGGCGCGCCAGCGCAAGCGGTCGGAGCGCTACTCGGAGCTCATGACTCGGCGATATACCGCCGAGATCGCGCTCGCGGCGCGCGAGATGTCGAGCTGGCATGACGAGCTGGCGCGGCTCGAAGGCCGTGTCGCCGAGCTCAAGGCGCACATTCCGCAGTCCGAGGATGCCGTGGCCGAGCAGGAGCGGCAGCGCGATGCCGCACATGGCGCGCGCGCCGCCGCGGAAGCCCAGCGCGCCGAGCTGTCGCGTCTCGTCGCCGAGCAGCGCGGGCAGGTGCAGCAGATCCGCGCGGACATGGCGGTCGCCGAAGAGCGACAGCGCAATTCGGTCGTGCGCCGACAGCGCGCCGAGGCGGAAGCATCGCAGGGTGCCGCACTCCGCGAGCAGATCTCGACGGACCGCACCACTGCCGTCGACGAGCGGGAGCGTCTCACCACGCAGCTGCGCTCCGCCACCGACGCACTGACGTCCCTCGCGGAAGGCGAGGAGGCAAGCCGTCACGCGCTCACGCAGGCCCGTGCCGCCGTGGAGCAGGAGGAACAGGTGCTGCGCGAGGCGCAGGCGAAGCTTCACGAAGCCGATCTGGCGCGCGAGCGGTCGCAGCGCGAGCTGGACGAGATCAACGAGCGTCTCGCGGTGCTCGAGCGGGAGCGCGAGGCGCTGTCAGGCACCGCGGGGCTGGCGCGACGCGAGCTGGAGGACGCAATCGCCGGTCGCGCGCGCGCGGAGAGCGACAGCGCACAGCTGGCCGTCCGCGCCGAGGAGTCGCGTACCGCGGAGCGATCCGCGCGTGACGCCGACGCCGCGGCCCGCGCCGCACTGTTCGAGGCGGACGAAGAACACGCCGCGATGGACAACAAGATCCACGCGCTCGAGGGTCTCGAGCGCGAGCGCGTGGGAATGGCGCCGGCCGCGGCGAAGCTGCTGCACGAGCGTGCGCAGTTCGGTGATGGCGCGGTCTTCGGGCCGCTCAGCGACTACATCTCCACCGACCAGGAGTCGGCGCTGCTCATCGAGAAGTTCCTGGGTGCAACGGTGCACGCCGTCTTCGTGCGCGATGTGGCCACCGCGGAAGCGGTGCGCGCGTGGCACACGCAGAAGAATCCCGGCCCCCTGCTCCTCCTTCCCCTCGATCAGGTCAGCGACGCCACCGACAACGCCGCCGACGACGCACTCGCCGCGCGCGTGAGCGCCGACCCCGCGGCACGCGCGTGGATTCGCGTGCTGCTCGGACGAGTGCGCGCCATGGGCGCCGGCTCGGCGTTCATGGATGGACGCGGAGCGGTGTGGCTGCCGGGCGCCGTGACCGGCGTCGGTCCTCTGCGGCGGCGCGCCGAGCTGGCCGCCCTGCGCAAGGAGCTGACACAGGCGCGGGCCGCGCGGGAACGCGCCGGTGTCGCGTCGGAAGCGGCGCGCGAGGCGCTCCGCGTCGCGGAGCAGTCGCTGGCCCAGGCCGGCGAGCGCATGGCGCAGGGGCAGCGGGCCGCGCACGACGCCGCCGAGCACCAGGCGCAGGTGGAGCGGCGCGTGCAGCGTCTCGAGCGCGAGCTCGAGGAAGCTGCCGCACTGTCGAATCGGTTGCGCGAGCGCGGGGACGCCCTGCGCGAGCGCGTTGAAGGGCAGACGCAGGAGCGCGCGGCGATCGCCGAGCTGTTCGGAGATCGCGACGGCACGGTGCAGCGCGTGCGCCAGGCGCTGCAGTCGGCCGAGCGCGAGCACGACGTCGCACGCGACGCGCACACACGCGCGCAGGTGGACCGGGCACAGATCGAGGCTCGGGTCCAGGTGGCCAACGACCGCGAGCGCCGGCTGCAGCAGGAAGCGGAGAACGCGTCGTCGCGCCTCCATGCACTCAGCGCCGAGCTCGCGGACCTGTCACAGTCGGACAGCAGCATCGCCGAGTCGATGACGGCGTGGCGCATCGACCTGGAAACGCGGGAAGCCGGACTTCAGGACGGAGAGCAGCACCTCGCCGCCGCGGAGCGCGCAGTCAAGGATTCCGACGAGCAGCTCACGAGCTCCGAGCATGCGCTCGACGACGCGCGCCGCCGGTCGACGCTGCTCGTGCAGGAGCTGCACGAGGCGGAGGTCGCGTTCACCGAGCTGTCCGGCCGCCGCGCCATGATCCGCGAACGGCTCGAGACCGAGTGGCGCAAGCCGCTGGAGGAGATGATCGCGAGCGCGACGGAAGTGGTGGAGTCGAGCGACGACGAGCTTCGTCTCGAGGTCGAGCAGCTGCGTGACCAGCTCGATCAGCTGGGCCCCGTGAACGTGCTCGCGATCGAGGAGCACGACGAGACCGTGAAGCGCCTCGAGTTCCTCACCGGCCAGCGCGCCGACCTCAACGAGGCGAAGAATTCGCTGACCCAGGCCATTCGCGAGATCGACTCCACCGCGCGCGACATGTTCCTGACCACTTTCTCGAACGTGCGCGAGCACTTCCGCCAGATCTTCATGACGCTGTTCGGCGGCGGCGAGTGCGACCTGCGTCTGGAAAACCCGGACATGCCGCTCGACTGCGACATCGAAATTCACGCGTCGCCGCGCGGCAAGCGCACGCAGCGCATCCATCTGCTCTCCAGCGGTGAGCGCGCGCTCGTGGCGCTGTCGCTGCTGTTCGGCATCTTCCTGACGAAGCCGAGCCCCTTCTGCGTGCTGGACGAAGTGGACGCGCCGCTGGACGACGCGAACATCGGCCGCTTCGTGCGGATGCTGAATCAGTTCAAGGAGCGGACGCAGTTCATCGTGATCACGCACAACCCGCGCACCACGACGGAAGCAGCGGACGCGGTGTACGGCGTCACGATGCAGGAACCGGGCGTCTCGTCGGTGGTTTCTGTCCGCATGAAAGGCATGCAGGTGGACGTGGACGCGGACGCGGAGACCGTCGCCGCCTGACCGTCATCCTGATGGACGCGCAGGCCGTCGCCGCCTGACCGTCATCCTGAGGGAGCGCAGCGACCGAAGGATCTAGCTTGTTTTCCAGCGTATCCTTCCCTTCCCTTCCCTTCGCTGCGCTCGAGGGCAGGCGCTGCGCTCGAGGGCAGGCGCTGCGCTCGAGGGCAGGCGCTGCGCTCGACGGCAGGCGCTTCGCTCAGGATGACACCGTTGTGAAACTGACCGTCCTCGGCACTGGCACGATTGCGCTCTCGGCGAAACGCAGCTGCGCGTCGTATTACGTGGAAGCGGGCGATGCACGGCTGCTCATGGATTGCGGCTCGGGGGCGAGCCGCCGCCTCGCCGAGCTCTCCATCCCGTGGCAGGACGTCACCCACATCGCCCTCACGCACTTCCATATAGATCACCATCAGGATCTCCCCACGATCCTGTTCGCATTCAAGTACGGGCAGCTGCCGCCCAGAAGCGCGCCGGTGGATATCATCGGCCCGGTGGGGACCAGGGCGCTGCTGGAGCGCCTGGCGGCTGCGTATGGCGACTGGGTGCTGGCGCCGGGGTATGAGGTGCGCGTCACCGAGCTGCTGCCGGGCGGCACATACGACCTGGGAAGCGCGACCCTGTCCTGCACGAAGGTACCGCACACCCCCGAGAGCATTGCATATTCCATCGTCGAGGGGCCGCACCGGCTCGTCTACTCCGGCGACACGGGCTTCGACCCGGACTTCGCCGGTTGGGCGCGCGGCTGTGACCTGCTCGTGCTCGAGTGTTCGCTGCCGCAGTCGATGGCGATCGTCGAGCATCTGACGCCGGAACAGTGCGGCGAGGTCGCGGGTCTCGCCGAGCCGCGTCTGCTCGCGCTCACGCACCTGTATCCGCCGGTCGAGACGGTCGATGTCGCCGCGCTCGTCGTGGCAAAATTCGGTGGGCCGCTCGTCATCGCACATGACGGCTGGCGGTACGCTTTCGGGGACTGATCATGCTTGTAGTGATGCAGCACGGCGCAACGGAGCAGCAGATCGCGCGCGTCGTGCAGACCATAGAAGAGATGGGATATCAGGCTCGCCCGATGCCCGGCGAGCAGCGCACCGCGATCGGCCTCGTCGGCAACGACGGCCGGGTCGACAGCTCGCGCATCGAAGCGCTGACGGGAGTCGCGGAAGTCATCCACGTCAGCAAGCCGTACAAGCAGGTGTCGCGCGAGTGGCGCGCGCAAAACACGCTGGTCACGATCGCGCCCGGGGTGACGTTCGGCGGCGACGCCGTGCAGGTGATCGCCGGCCCGTGCTCCGTCGAAACCGAGCATCAGATCGTGTCGGCCGCGCGCGCGGTGAAGGCCGCGGGTGCGACCGCGCTGCGCGGCGGCGCCTTCAAGCCGCGCAGCTCACCGTACTCGTTTCAGGGGCTGGGAAAGCGCGGCCTCGAGCTGCTCGAGCTGGCGCGCCGCGAGACCGGGCTGCCGATCGTCACCGAAGCGCTCGACGAAGAAGGCGCGCATCTCGTCGCCGAGCACGCCGACTGTATCCAGATCGGCGCGCGCAACATGCAGAACTATTCGCTGTTGCGGGCGGTCGGAAAGATCCGGAAGCCCGTGCTGCTCAAGCGCGGCATGGCGGCGACGATCACTGACCTGCTCATGAGCGCGGAGTACATCCTCGCCGAGGGCAACGAGCAGGTCATTCTCTGCGAGCGCGGCATCCGCAGCTTCGACACGACGACCCGTAATCTGTTCGACCTGACCGCGATCCCGATCGTCCAGCGTCTCTCGCACCTGCCGATGATCGCGGACCCGAGTCATGGGACCGGCCTGCGTGAGAAGGTGACGCCCATGGCGCGCGCGGCCGTTGCCGCCGGAGCGGACGGCATCATGGTCGAGGTGCATCCGAATCCCGATCGGGCGTTGTCCGATGGCGCCCAATCGCTGTACCCCGATCAGTTCGCATCGCTCGTCACCGAGCTGCGTGCCATTGCGACAGCCATCGGCCGAAGCGTGGGCACACTGCCCAATCCGTCGGTGCGCCAGGCAGGGACCGCGGCAGTGTCCGCGGTGTAGCCGCTCCATACCCGGTTTTTCGTACCCAACCAGCAGAGTCGTGAATCTCGCCGTCGTCCTTGTAGCAGCTGTTTTGAGCGCCTGCACCGCGAGCGATCGCGGGACGGATTCGTCCGCCGCGCGCGAATCCGCCGCCACGGGCACCATCGCGCTGTCCGTTCCTGATCCTCGCCTTGTGGATACAACCGTGGCGGCTCCCGGTAGCGCGGCCGCGCCGACTTCGCCGGCCACGCAGGCGCCGGCACACACTCGCATAGCCGACACCGCGGCGGCGACGCCGGCTCGTGTGACCGACACCCCGGCGGCGACACACCGCGCGAGCGACGCGCTATCCGCCCAGGATGTGGATCGCGAGATCGCGCGCGCCGTCGCGGCGTGGCGCAACGTTCGTACGCTGCGCGCGACGTTCCAGCAGACCGTCACGAATCCGCTGACCGGCTCCGAGGCCGTTTCGCGCGGCGAGCTGCAACAGCAGAAGCCCGGAAAGCTCGCGATCACGTTCATCGATCCGATGGGCGACCGCATCATCTCGGATGGGCAGTTCGTGTGGGTCTACCTCCAGAGCGCGACGCCCGGCCAGGTCGTGAAGATGCGAGTGACGGACATTGGCGCCGCCAGCACGGACCTCATCGGCCAGTTCCTCAATACGCCGCGCGACAGATACGATGCGTCCGACGCCGGGGCAGATCGCGTGGGGGACCGCGCCGCGCGCGCCATCGTGCTCACGGCGAAGCCGGGTCAGTCGCTCCCGTTCATCCGCGCGAAGGTCTGGATCGACGCGAAGGACGCGCTGATCCGCCAATTCGAGGCCGTGGACGCAAACGGCATCTCGCGCAAGGTGAGAATCCTCACGATGTCGCCAAACGCTGTGGTGGACGCGTCCGCCTTCAGGTTCGACGTACCCGCGGGAGTCCGCATCATCGAGCGTTGAGCTGACCCCGCTCCACCGCTCCACGGCTCCAGCGCTCCACTGCTCTAACGCGCCAATAGCGCGGAGACATGGTCCCGCGCGCCGTCGTCGAACCACGGTGGGTTGCCTGCCTGGGCGTTCTCCTCGGCGCGCTCGGCCTTGCTCGTGGCCGGTAGCACCGCGCTCACGCGCCGGTCGCTGAGGATCCATTTGAGAAGCGCCTGCGCCCACGTCTTCACCCCGAACTTCCGCAGCGCCGCGAACTCACTGGCATCCGGCGATCGCGATACCAGCGCGCCTGTGGCGAGCGGCTGCATCACGAGCACTCCCAGTCCGAGCTCCGCCGCCAGCGGCAGCACCTCGCGCTCCACGACGCGGTCGGCGGCGTTGTAGGGAATCTGGACCATCGAGATGCGCCCGGTGCGCATGACCGTCATGAGCTCCTTGAACGCGCCGTGCGAGTAGTGCGTGGCGCCAATGACACGCACCTCGCCGCGTTCCCGCATTTTCTCGAGCACGGGCAGATGCTCGCGCCACCCGACGAGATTGTGGATCTGGTAGATGTCCACCCGGTCGCAGTACCAGTTCAGCGACCGGCGGATCTGCGCCTGTGCTTCGCTCGGCGACGGCGTCCAGATCTTGTCGGCGATCAGGACATCGTCGCGGCGCGCGCGCGTTGCCTGGGAGAGAACGTCCTGGGCATTGCCGTACATCGGCGACGTATCGAAAAGCCTGGTCCCCGCGCAGATCGCGGCGTCGGCCACGCAGCGGCGGTCCAGTATGGTTCGCTCGCCGCGCACGTCGAATGTCTTCCAGGTCCCCATGCCGACCACAGGGACCTGCAGACCGCTGCGGCCGAGCGGCCGGTGCTCCACGCTTATTTCTTGCGGGGCACTCGTGACCGCAGCGCGGCCGGCGACGCTGCGCCTTCGAGCAGCTGCACCGCGCGTACGACGACGGGATCCTGCCAGGTGGAGCGTGCGCCGACGCGGAACGTTCGCGTCGCCGGCTCGCCGGGCATCTTGTTGAGCGTGTCCGTGCGGACCGGAACGCCCTTGACGGCGGTGTCGGGGACGAACACGTCGGGCGTGATGCCGCCACTCGTGGAATCGCGCGCGATCGTGCGACCGCCAGGCGTGAACCAGCGCGCCGTGGTCAGCTTGAGGCCGTAGCCCCCGCTCACGGGAAAGACACTCTGCGCGCTGCCCTTGCCGTATGTGCGTGCGCCGACCAGTACCGCGCGATCGTTGTCCTGCAGCGCCCCCGCGACGATCTCGCTCGCGCTCGCCGTGCCGCTGTCCACGAGCGCGATCATGGGCATGTCCGCCCATCGCTGCGCTGTCTCGTCGCGGAATACCCGATCTGCCTCCGCCGTGCGGCCGTGCGTGCTCACGATGGACTTGCCGCGATCGAGGAACAGGTCCGAGACCTCTATCCCCTGCTCCAGCAGACCGCCCGGGTTTGCGCGGAGATCGAGAATCAATGACCGCGCTCCGCGCGCCCGCAGCGAGTCTACCGCACGACGCACTTCCGCGGCTGCGTCTTCGCTGAACGTCGCGAGCTGGACGTACCCGACGCTCCCCGCCACCTGCGCGCGCTGCACGGGGTGATACACGATGACGCGCCGCGTGAGTGTCACGTCGCGCCGATCTCCCAGCCGCTCGACCGAGAGCTTTACCTTCGTGCCCGCGACGCCCCGCAACTGCCGCTGCACCTCCTCCATCGTGAGACCGCGCGTCGGCTTCCCGTCCACCGCCAGGATATGATCGCCCGACACGATGCCCGCACTGTCCGCGGGCGTCCCGATGAGCGCGGCAATGACGGTGACGACCTCGTCGCGCAGATCCAGCGCGAGTCCGACGCCCGGATACCGGCCGGTGGTCGTCTCGCCGAGCTGCTTGTACCGCTCCGGCGTCAACAGCACGCTGTACGGATCGCCGAGCTCCTTGACGACGCCCACGGCGCTGCGCCGCAGCATCTCGTCGCGCGACAGCGTGTCGATGTAGTCGGCGCCGATGCGCGACATCACCTCGTCGAGCAGCCTCGCGGTGGCGGCCGGGCTCGACGCGCCCGCCGCGCCGGCTTCACGCCAGGCCCCGCTCTGCATGAGCAGGCCACCGGCGACGAGACTGCCGCCGAGCACGACACCGGCGATGAGGGCACGAGGTTTCATGGGACCAGGGGTCAGACCGCTTCTAGGAAGCGAAAGTTCCGGGCCACCGATGGGCGAGCGTGGCGAGCACGCGCCGAAAGACTTCGTCCTCCGCGCCACGGCCGTCGACGGTCGTGACCGGCCCGGCTTCCGGATGCGCCGCTTGCCACTCGCGTGTCGCGAACTCCGCAAAGGCGCCCGCCACGCGCTCGTGAAACGCCACCGCGGCCTGCTCCATCCGGTCGCTCGGCCCGCGCGCGCCCGCGCGCCTGAGCCCCTCCTCGACCGGGAGAGACAAGAGCAGGGTCAAATCCGGGCGCAGCGTTGCCGTCGCCAGCCTGTTCGCCGCCACGATCTCTTCCTGGGGCAATCCGCGTCCCGCCACCTGGTACGCATACGTCGACAGGAAGAAGCGGTCGAGCAGGATGACGTGATTCGTTGCAAGCGCGGGCAGGATCTCCCGCTGCACCAGCTGGGCGCGCGAGGCCATGAACAGCAGCGCTTCGGCTCTCGGCACGATATCGGAAGCGGGGTCGAGCAGCACGCGACGGATCTGGTCGCCCACGGGCGTCCCGCCCGGCTCCCGCACCGCGATGACCTCGACCTCCCGCTCGCCGAGCCAGTCCGCGAGCAGTCGCAGCTGTGTCGTCTTGCCCGCGCCTTCCGGACCTTCGAGGACGATCAGAGGCATGGGCGGTGGAACGGTCGAACGGTGGAACGGTGGAGGCGTTTTACTACCGCTCGACCGCCCTACCGCTCGATCTATCCCAGCATGATGATCGGGCTCGCTGCGCCCTTCTCGATCCCGTCGAGGATCCACTCGTTCGCGCGCGCCATCAGCTTGTCGAAATTCTCCTGCGACGCGATGAGCCGCTGATACGCCGGCTGCACCTGCACCTTGGACAACAGGTCGTCGAGCTGCTGCTCCATCTCCGGCGTCGGACGCTCGCCGCGCTGGATCATCCGCTGCGCCTCGGCCCGCAACTGCTCCATGTTCTTCAGAAGCCCCACCGCGTCCGCGTCCTGACCGAGCGCGTCGTTCGCGCGCTTGAGCTCCTGGTATTCCTTGCTCTGCCCGATGAAGCGGCCCAGGTCACGCGCCTTTTCCTCGATCATCGATCACTCCGTCGTGTTGCCAGTACGAACCGCTCACGCCCCGACAAGTCCAGATGCACCGTCACGTTCTCGAGACGTTCGTCGCGCGACACCAGCTCCGCCGTGAGCGACGCGCGACGTGCGTCCACTTCCAGCGCAAGGAGCCCGCCGCCCGCGAGCTTTCCCGCCGCCTGGCGGACGAGCCGGGCGGTCGTGGCAAGCCCGTTCTCCGCGCTGACGAGCGCCGTCGTCGGCTCCCAGTCGCGCACGGATGCGGGCAGATCGGCAATCTCCTCGAACGCAATGTATGGCGGATTGGACACGATGACGTCCGCGGCCGTCGCGACGAGCAGCGGCGTCACTGCATCGAGCAGGTCGCCATGGGCGACCTCCACGCGGATGTCGAGGCGCGCGGCGTTCGCGCGCGTGACGTCGAGGGCGTCGAGCGAGACGTCGGTCGCAATCACGCGCTGAAAGTTGCCTTCGGCGGCGAGCGACAGGGCGATGGCGCCCGATCCCGTACCCACGTCCACGGCTACACCCTCACGCGTGTGCTGAAGCACGAGATCCACGAGCAGCTCGGTCTCGGGGCGCGGAATCAGCACGCGGTCGTCCACGTCGAGGGTGAGCTGGCGGAAGTTGACGCGACCAACCGCGTACGCCAGCGGCGCGCCCGCGCCGTGCATCCGGGCCGCGGCGATCGCGCGTCTCCAGACGTCGCCTTCGACCCACTTGTTCGCGCGCAACAGCGGCCAGTGTCGCGGCACGTCGAGCAACGCGGCGATGAGCTCTACTGCCTGGCGGTTCGATGCATCGCCAACAAAGCCGCGCGCCAGGGGCCCGGTGCCGGAAGCAAGGACGCGCGCGACCTCGAGCACGAGCGCTGCGACCGTCTGGCGTTGCGCGAGCAATCCCGCCCGCTCTTCCAGGGTCGCGATCGGGTTCCCGGCTCCGGGGCCTCCACTCCCGGCTCTCGGCTTCCGGGACCCGGCTCCCGGCTCGCGGCTCCCAGCCCGTTTGTCAGGCACTGAGCCGCTCCTCGACGTCGGCGAGCTTGAGCGCGTCCATCAACGGCTCGATGTCACCATCCATCACGGCCTGAAGGTTGTGTGTCGTGAAGCCGATGCGATGATCCGTGACTCGGCTTTGAGGAAAGTTGTATGTCCGGATCTTCGCCGAGCGGTCTCCCGTTCCCACCTGGGTGCGCCGCATGCGCGCGCGATCCGCTTCCTGCTCGGAAACCCGCAGGTCGAGCAGACGGGCCCGGAGAATCTCCATCGCTTTCGCGCGATTCTGGATCTGCGACCGCTGGTCTTGCTGCGAGATCACGATGCCCGTCGGAAGATGAGTGATGCGCACCGCGGAATCCGTCGTGTTCACGCCTTGCCCGCCCGGGCCCGACGCGCGAAAAACATCGATACGAAGATCCTTGTCCTCGATCTTCACGTCCACCTCTTCGGCTTCCGGGAGCACTGCGACGGTCGCGGCCGAGGTATGGATGCGCCCTTGGTTCTCGGTCGCGGGGACGCGCTGCACGCGGTGCACACCGGACTCCCAGCGCAGCGTGCCGAACGCGGAGTTGGCGCTCACCTTGAAGATGATCTCCTTGATGCCGCCGAGGGTGCCGCCGGACATCGAGATGATCTCGGTCTTCCAGCCGCGGCGCTCGATGTAGCGCGAGTACATGCGGAAAAGATCGGCCGCGAACAGCGCAGCCTCGTCGCCGCCGGTGCCGGCGCGGATCTCCACGATGGCGTTGCGATCATCGAGCGGATCCTGCGGAATGAGCAGCGGCTTGAGCTGCTCCTGCATGCGTGCTGTTGCGTCTTCCAGGCGCGCCACCTCGCGGCGTGCTTCGGCCGCGAGCTCGGCGTCATCGACAGCAAGAAGCTCGCGGGCGTCCGCGAGCTCCTGTTCATCCTTCGCCAGCCGCGCGGCCATCTCCGCGAGCGGAGACAGCCGGCGATGTTCGCGTCCCAGCTCGGCGAGCCGCCGAGCGTCTTTCAGCGTGCTGGGATCAGAGAGCGCCGACTCGACTTCGTGGAACCGCTTGATCGCGTCGGCGAGTCGATCGCG
>Ga0066652_100000353_pt1 | contig 22863 bp, 26 predicted proteins | sample GraSoiAngelo_101_FD_71413 | JGI IMG/M metagenome (GOLD analysis project Ga0066652, IMG submission 71413) | Grasslands soil microbial communities from the Angelo Coastal Reserve, California, USA - 14_0903_02_30cm | ecosystem: Environmental > Terrestrial > Soil > Grasslands | place: USA... | reverse complement strand
GCCACCATCTCGGGCGTGTAGCGCGAGTAGTGGCGCTTGAGCAGCTGGAAGATGCAGCGTGGATGCTCGAGCGTCTCGTCCTGCTCCGGCGCCTCGCCGCGCTCGAGCGCGCCGCCGTGGGCGCCGTGGGCCTGCTCGCCGGTCCGCGACGGTCCCCGCTCCGTCTCTCCTGCGGCCGACCCGACCTCCATGCCCTTGTACTGCCATGAGTCCACCTCGTAGGTGCAGGACTCCGGGTCATAACCCGAGAACAGTCCGTCGAGGTCCTCGGTGTCACGGAAGTCGTCGGACACGATCGTGCGCGCGTTCGTGTAAGCGCGCACGTACTCTGCGAACTCCCTGCCGTTGTCGAGGATGTAGTTGACGATCCCGCCCAGGAAGGCGATGTCGCTGCCCGCGCGGAGCGGCACGTGCAGGTCGGCGAGGGCGCTCGTGCGGGTGAAGCGCGGGTCGACGTGGATCACCTTCGCGCCTCGCGCCTTGGCCTCGACCACCCACTGGAAGCCAACGGGGTGGCACTCGGCCATGTTCGACCCCATGATCACGATGCAGTCGGAGTTCTGCAGGTCCTGCTGGAACGTGGTGGCGCCGCCGCGCCCGAACGAGGTCCCCAGACCGGGGACGGTCGAGCTGTGTCATATGCGGGCCTGGTTCTCGATCTGCACGGCGCCCATGGCAGTGAAGGACTTTTTGATCAGGTAGTTCTCCTCGTCGTCGAGCGTGGCACCACCGAGGTGGGCGAAACCGCGCGTCCGGTTGAGGAGGTTGTCGTGCTCGTCGACGTCCTCCCACGTGCGTGCGCGGGTCTCGATGACGCGGTCAGCGATCATGTCCATCGCCTCGTCGAGGTCGAGGTCCTGCCAGGCGGTGCCGTGCGGCGGCCGGTAGCGGACCGTGGTCAACCGGCCGGGATTGGTGACCAGCTGCTTTGTCGCGGAGCCCTTGGGGCACAGCCGCCCGCGGGAGATCGGGCTGTCGGGGTCACCCTCGATCTGGATGATGCGCTCGTCCTTCACGTAGACGCGCTGGCCGCAGCCGACCGCGCAGTACGGGCAGACCGACGGGACGACACGATCTGCGGTGGCCGTCCGGGGCTGCAACCGTTCCGAGCGCTCCGAGCGCGCGGCCCGGCCGAGCCCGAGCCGGTCCCCGCCGCGCAGCTGCCGTAGCAGCGGCCACCGGTTCAGCGACCCGTCGCTCGCCATGGAGCCTTTCTACCCCGATGGAGGCGAGTCGGACACCCGGGCCGGGCCGGTGTAGACATTCACCGTCGCTCCGCGCGCGAATCCGGCCAGCGTGAGGCCGCGGTCGGAAGCCAGGGCGACGGCGAGCGACGTGGGCGCGCCGACGCCGACCAGCACCGGCGCGCCGGCCACCGCCGCCTTCTGCACCAGCTCGAACGACAGTCGCCCGGACACGCACAGCAGGTGGTAGGCCAGGGGGACGCTCCCGTCCAGCAGGGCGCGGCCGACGACCTTGTCCATGGCGTTGTGGCGGCCGACGTCCTCGCGCGCGACGACCAGCCCGCCGCCCGCATCGAACAGCCCAGTGGCGTGCAGGCCGCCGGTTCGTGCGAACTCCGGCTGGCGCAGGCGGCCCGGTAGCGCGGCCAGGATCTCGCGGGTCACCGTGGGGCCGGGATGCGCCGGCGGAGCCGCGACGGCCACCTCCTCGAGCGCGCCCTTTCCGCACACGCCGCACGACGACGTGGTGTAGAAGCGGCGTGCGCCGGGGTCGCGAAGCAGCGGGCCCGCGACATCGACCCGGTTCGCCGCCAGGTCCGGGTCGGGCAGGAAGGACGGAGGGCCGTCCAGCAGGCCCTCGCCGAACAGGAAGCCGGCGGCCAGCTCCTCGTCCTGGCCCGGCGTGCGCATCGTGACCGCGAGCGGCGTGCCGTCGATGCGGATCTCCAGCGGCTCCTCGACGGCCACCTCATCGCGGATGCCGTCACGCTCCACCACCGCATGCATGCCCTCGACCCTTACGGCCATGCGGGAGGTATACCCGGTAGTCGCTGGTCGCTGGTCCCTGGTCGTCAGTCGTCAGTTGGGAGGGCCAGGGCCCAGCTAAGAACTGAGAACTGAGAACCGAGAACTGAGAGCGTTTGTGCTGCCTATGCAATGCTTAGGCGCATGCCGAAGCGCGATCTCAGTCTCGGCGAGGCCGCACGTGCGATCGGCGTCTCCGCCGACACGCTGCGCCGCTGGGACCGCGCCGGCAAGCTGCGCACGCATCGCGACGCCGCCAACCGCCGCCGCGTGCCGCGGCGAGAGGTCGAGCGACTGGCGCGCGGGCCGCAGCGGGCGCCCGCCGGGGGCGCGCTGTCCGCCCGCAATCGGTTCCCGGGAGTCGTCCGCTCGGTCGAGGGCGACGGAGTGATGGCGTTGGTGGAGATCGAGGCCGGTCCGCACCGCATCATCGCGGCCGTAACCCGGGACGCCGTGCGCGAGCTCGGGCTCGCGCCGGGCGTCCCGGCGACCGCGATGGTGAAGGCCACCTCGGTCATGGTGGAGCGCGAGGCGTGAGAGTTCGCGTCGCCGCGGCTGCGCTGGTTTCAGCCCTCGCGCTCGCCGGGTGCGGTGGGAGCGGCACGCCGGACCTGAAGGTGTCCGCCGCGGCCTCGCTGAAATCGCCGCTCACTGCCTACGCGAAGGCCTTCACGACCGCCCACGTGCAGCTCTCGTTCGGCGGCTCGGATGTCCTCGCCGCCCAGATCCGCCAGGGTGCGAGGTTCGACGTCTACGCCGCGGCCAACGCCGCGCTCCCCGAGGCCCTCCACACCCAGCGACTCGTCGAGCGCCCGGTGCCCTTCGCACGCAACCGCCTCGTGCTCGCGGTGCCCGCCGGGTCCTCGGCCCGCGGGTTGCGCGACCTCGAGCGCCCGGGGCGACGGCTCGCGGTCGGGTCGGCGACCGTGCCGATCGGCACCTACACCGGGCAGGTCCTCGCGCGGTTGGACCCGAGCGAGCGCGCACTCGTGCTGGGCAATGTGCGCTCGCGCGAGCCTGACGTGACCGGGATCGTCGGCAAGCTCGCCCAGGGCGCGGTGGACGGCGGGTTCGTGTACGTCACCGACGTCAACGCCACCCGGGGCGCGCTGCGGGCGATCGAGCTGCCGGCCGCGGTGCAACCCACGGTCGTCTACGAGGCCGCGGTCGTGCGCGACGGCGACCACGGCCGGCAGGCGCGGGCGTTCATCGACGGGCTCCTGCACGGCCGCGGAGCGGCCCAACTGCGCGCGGCCGGCTTCGGGCCGCCCCCGGCATGACGCGGAGCGGTCGGTTCGCCGTCCTGCTCGCGGCCGCGCTCGCGGTGGCGTTCGTCTTCCTCGCGCTGCCGATGGTCGCGATCTTCGTCGACACCTCACCGGGCGCGCTGCTGGACAGCCTCGGAAGCGGCGAGTCGCTCGACGCGCTGCGCCTGAGCCTCGAGTGCAGCGCCCTCGCCCTGGCCGTGATCGTCATCGTGGGGACGCCGGCCGCCTACCTGCTCGCGACGCGATCGTTCCGCGGCCGCGCGTTCGTGGTCACCGTGCTCGAACTCCCGCTCGTGCTGCCGCCGGCGGTGGCGGGCATCGCGCTGCTCGCCGCGTTGGGGCCGAAGGGGATCCTCGGCTCGGCGCTCGCCGACACCGGCGTCGAGCTCGTGCTCACCACGGCGGGAGTTGTGGTCGCCCTCACCTTCGTCGCCAGCCCGTTCTACCTGCGCCAGGCGCAGGCCGCCTTCGCCGCAGTCGACCCGACGTTGCTCGCCGCGGCGCGCACGCTGGGCGCCGGGGAGGCGCGGGCGTTCGGGCGCGTGGCTATCCCGCTGGCCCGCGGCGGTCTGGCCGCGGGCGCCGCCCTGGCCTGGGGCCGCGCACTCGGGGAGTTCGGGGCGACGCTGATGTTCGCCGGCAGCCTGCGCGGCGTCACCCAGACCGCCCCGCTGGCGATCTATGACCGGTTTGCCACCGACTTCCCGGCGGCGCTCGCCCTGTCGGCCGTCCTACTCGCCGTCAGCGCCGCCGTGCTGCTCGCGGTGAGGCTGGCGGCGGGGACGGAGGCGCTCGGGCGTGCTCGCACTTGAAGCTCGTCACGCTCTGCGAGGCTTCGCGCTCGACGTCGCGCTCGACGTCGCACCGGGCCGCTGCCTCGCGCTTGCCGGACCATCGGGCGCGGGCAAGACCACCGTGCTGCGGATCGCCGCCGGCCTGCTGCGGCCCGGCGCCGGCCGCGTGTCCTGCGGCGGTGAGGTGTGGTTGGACACGGCCCGGGGGCGCGACCTTCCACCCGAGCGGCGCCGCGTCGGGGTCGTCTTCCAGGACTACGCCCTGTTTCCGCATCTCAGCGCGCGCGACAACGTCGTCTTCGGGGTCGCAGGACAGCCGCGCGCCGAACGTCGGCGTCGCGCGCAGGACGCGCTCGAACGCCTCGGCGTCGGGGGGCTGGCCGGCGCGCGGCCGGCGGACCTGAGTGGCGGCGAGCGCCAGCGCGTGGCGCTCGCGCGGGCGCTCGCGCGCGAGCCGCGCGCCCTGCTTCTGGACGAGCCGCTCGCCGCGCTCGACGCGCGCAACCGCTCCCGCGCGGGGCACGAGCTGGAGCGCGTCCTCTCGGCGGCTGGGGTCCCGGTCCTGCTCGTGACGCACGACTTCGGCGAGGCGGCCGCCCTGGCCGATGAGGTCGCCGTGCTCGACCGCGGTCGGGTGATCCAGCGTGGCGTCCCGGACCACATCGCCGCCGCCCCGGCGTCGGCCTTCGTCGCCGACCTCGTCGGCGCGACCGTGCTCACCGGCACCGCACGGGCGGGGGCGAATGGGCTGACGACGGTGGCGCTCGACGGCGGCGGCGAGGCCGTGAGCACCGACATCGCCGAGGGCCGCGTGGCGGTGTCGCTCTACCCGTGGGAGGTGGTACTGGAGCCGCCGGGCACGCCCCCCGCGGGCTCGGCGCGCAACCGGCTCGAGGCTCGAGTGGCCTCGATGACCCGGCTCGGAAACCGAGTGCGGGTCGGCCTGACCGGCGGGCAGCCGCTCACCGCCGAGCTGACCGCGGCCTCCGCCGACGATCTGGGGCTCGCTCCCGGCGACCAGGTCGTGGCGACGTGGAAGGGGACCGCGACCCGCGTGGTCCCGCTCGACTAGACCCGGGTCAATGCGGGCGTTCCCCCGCGAGCAGCGCGAGCGCGTGCGGGAGCACCTGGGCCAGCGCGCCGCCCGTCTCGCGGATCGAGTTCGGGTTGCCCGGGAAGTTCACGATCAGCGTGCGACCGCGGATCCCGGCCACCGCGCGGGTGAGCATCCAGTTCGGGGTGTGCGCCCGCGCCGTGAGGCGCATGGCCTCGCCGATACCGGGCGCCTCCCGCTCGATGACCGCCCGGGTCGCCTCGGGGGTGACATCGGTGGGCGAGAACCCGGTTCCCCCGCTGGTGAGGATGAGCGAGCATCTTTCCTCATCCGCCCAGTGGCGCAGGCGCGCGCTGATCGCCGCGGCGTCGTCGGTCAGGATCTCCGCGCCGGCGATCTCGAGATCGAGCGAGCGCGCCAGCTCGGCCAGCTCCGGCCCGCTCTCGTCCTCCCCCTCCCCCGCCGCCTTGGACGTCGAGACCGTGATGACCGCGGCCCTCATGCCTGTCGCCTCCAGTCGTGGCGGCCGCCGGTCTTCTCCAGGAGCTCGACGCGTTCGATCGTCACCCCGCGCTCGAGGCCCTTGACCATGTCGTACACCGTCAACGCAGCGACCGCGCAGGCGGACATCGCCTCCATCTCGACCCCGGTCTGCGCCACGGTGCGCGCCTCGGCGTCGAGCGTGACCGTCCCCGCTGCCTCGTCCACGACCGCCTTGACGTCGACGAAGCTCAGCGGCAGCGGATGAGCGAGTGGGATCAGCTCGGCGGTGCGCTTGGCCGCCTGCACGCCGGCGATCCGCGCCGGGCCGAGCACGTCGCCCTTCGGCGCGTCGCCGCGCGCGACGGCCGCCGCCGTCTCCGGAGCCATGCGCACGATCGCGCGCGCCCGCGCCCGGCGATCGCTGGACGGCTTCGCGCCCACGTCGACCATACGCGCGCGCCCGTGCTCGTCGAGATGGCTGAGCTCCGATTCCTCCATCAGCCCGCCGGCAGCGTTCCCTCCACCCACTCCCCGCCGCGACCGGCCTCGATCTCCTTCTTCCAGATCGGTGCCTCGGCCTTGATCCGATCGATCGCCTCGCGCGCACCGGCGAACGCCTCCGCCCGGTGGCCGGCGGACACCGCGACGACCACGCTGGCCTCGCCCCGCGGCACCCCACCGGTGCGGTGCTCGGCCGCCGCGGCCTGCAGTCCGTGGCGCTTCACGCACTCCGTCAGGATCCCGGCGATTCGCTCCCGCGCCATCTCGGCGTAGGCCTCGTAGTCGAGGCGCTCGACGTCGCGCGTCGTGCCCGAGAAGGTGACCACGGCGCCCGCGGCGGGGCGCGTGACGCGCGCGGCCAGCGCGCCGAGGTCGAGCGGCTCCGTCGACACGCGCGCGTGGACGTCGGTGGAGGCCCCGCCGCTCACCGGCGGGATCAGCGCGACCTCGTCACCGTCCTGCAATGCGTGGCCGGCCGGGACGTACTCGCGGTTGACCGCCACGACGACGCGGCCCGGCTGGACGACCGCGCCCAGGCCGGCATCGCGAGCGACCGCATCGACGAGATCGCCGGCCGTCGCGCCGTCGGCCAGCTCGACGTCGAGCTCGTCGCGGCGCGCCGCTTCGCGCAGCATGGCGAACAGTCGAACGGACACCACCATGGCGTCGATGCTACGCGGCCGGCACGGCTTACGGGAGCAGCTCGATCTCGACTCGTTCACCGGCGGGCACATCGCCGCGGTCGGCGGGCAGGAGCGCCAGCGCCCCGGCCCCCAGCATCGACGTCAGCACGTGGGAGCCCTGCGGACCCGTCGGACGGACATGCCAGCCATCGTCGCGCGCCTCGAGCATACAGCGCACGGCGTGCGCCCGGCCCGGCGTCTTGGCGTAGGGCTCGTCCATGATCGCCTCGGCGACGGTGCGCGACCGGTCGGCACCCGTGAGCGCGAGCAGCGCCGGCCGCACGAACAGGTGGAAGGTGACCATCGCCGACACCGGGTTGCCCGGGAGCCCGAACACGAGCGTGTCGCCTCGGGTGCCGAACCAGGTCGGCTTGCCGGGGCGGAGGGCCACGCCCCAGAAGGCCGGCGCGACGCCCAGCTCCTCGAGCGCGGGCTTGACGTGATCGTGCTGCCCCACCGAGACGCCCCCGCAGGCCACGACGACGTCGGCTCGCAGGCCCTCGCGCAGGGCCGCCCCCGTGGCCTCGGGCTCGTCGGCGACGCGCGTCGCGGACGCCAGCTCGGCGCCGGCCTCGAGCACGAGGCCCGCGATGCTCACACCGTTCGTGTCGCGGACGCTCCCAGGAACGCGCGGCTCGCCGGGGCCGATCAGCTCGTCCCCGGTGGTGAGCAGCGCGACGCGCGGACGCCGCGTGCACGCTGCCTCCGCCACGCCCACCGAGGCGAGCACGCCAAGTTCCGCGGCGCCCAGGCGGGCGCCGGCGCGCAGCACGGTTGACCCGGCCTCCACGTCGTCACCCGCGCGGCGAACGTCGCGTCCGGGCTCCACCGTAACCCCCACCGCCACGATGCCGCCTCTGGGCTCGGTGTCCTCCAGACGCACGACGGCGTTGGCGCCCTCCGGCAGCATTGCTCCCGTGGAGATCGCCATCGCGGCGCCGGGCGGCAGCGGTGCGGCGGCCGGGTGGCCGGCGCGGGACTCGCCGGCCAGCGGGAGGTCCACCGGCGCCCCCGCAGTGTCGGCCGCGCGCACGGCGTAGCCGTCCATGGCCGAGTTGTCGAAGCCGGGGACGTCGTCGGCGGCGACCACGTCGTCCGCGAGCACCCGTCCGAGCGCCCGGGGCAGCGGCACCGGCTCGGCCGGCAGGTGCGCCGGCACCGCCGCGAGCACCCGCGCCCGCGCTTCTTCGAGGTCGATCAGCTCCGCCGGCATCGCACGGTGTATACACGGACCATGGAGCCGATCGTGGGGGCAGTCCTCGCCGGCGGAGCGAGCCGGCGCATGGGAACTCCGAAGGCGACACTGGAACTGGGCGGCCGCCCGCTCCTCGAGTACCCGCTCGCGGCGGTCCAAGGCGCCGGGCTGGAGCCTGCGGTGGTGGCCAAGCCCGACTCGCCGCTGCCACCACTCGCCGTGCCGCGCTGGAACGAACCCGCCGAGCCAAGCCACCCGCTCACGGGCATCGTCGCCGCGTTGACGGCGGCCCGCGGACGCCCGGTGCTGGCGGTGGCCTGCGACATGCCCTTCGTCACGGCGGAGCTCGTCGCCGACCTCGCCGCGCGGGGTGACCGGGCCGATCTCGTCCTGCCCGAGACGCGCGAGCGCTTGCACCCGCTGCTCGCCCGTTGGGATCCCGCACTGCTGCCCGCCCTGCACGAGGCGCTCGCTCGCGAGGCCCCGCTGCACGAGCTTGCCTGGGAGCTCGATGCCGAGCGTATCGGCGAAGCCGAGCTGCGCCGGTTCGGCGACCCCAGGCGCCTGCTGTTCAACGTCAACGCGCCGGGCGACCTCGAGCGCGCCGCGGCGATGCTCTAGGCGCGTCGCTCAATCGCCGTCGCGGCCCGAACAGCAGACACCGACGGATGGGTTCCGACGCGGGCGGGCATCTTCAACGAGCGCCATGTTGTGCGTGCATGCCATGCATGACTTGGCGGACCCCGCAGACCGCGACAAGCGCCAGAACTACGCCCTAGTCGCCCTCGATCTCCCGAGCGATCTCGATCGCCTGCTCGAGCGGGATGCCGGCCCGAGCGCTGAGCCAGCACGCGACCGGCGCGGCCACGCGCTCGGAGGCATGCGCCGCCTCGGCGGCGAGATCCAGCACGGCCCGGAACTCGTCCGGGGTCGGCGGGTCGGTTCCCAGCCGCTCCGCATAGCGTTCGATCCACTCGGTGGCGTTCATCTCAGCCGTCGCGCTGCGTGACCAGGACCGCGAGGTCGTCACGCAGCATCATCCCGTCCTGGCCAAGCGCCGCACGCTCGACCTCCCGGGCGACCTCGTCGGGCGCCTTGTGGCCGTGGGGCGCGAGTCGCTGGGCCAGCTCGTCGGGCGTCATACGGCGACCGGGATTGCCCTCGGTCACGCCGTCCGTGTAGAAGACCGCGCTGTCACCCGGTTCGAGAAGCACCGAACGCTCGACGAAGCTCGGGTCGTCGAACACGCCGAGCAGCGATCCGGGCTGGCCGAGGAGCGCGCTCCCGTGCCCGTTGCGCAGCACCACCGGCGGCGGGTGGCCCGCACAGGCGACGACCAGTCGCGCGCCGTCGCCCTCGCGGCTGAGCACGGCGTAGGCGAGCGTGAGGAAGCGGCCATCGTCCTGCTGGCGGATCATCGCCGCGTTGAGCCGCGTCAGGGCTTCCTGCGGCGAGAGCGCCCGTCCGGCGTCGGCGCGCAGCGTGTACCGGGCGAGCGCGGTCACGGCCGCTGCTTCGGCGCCCTTGCCGCACACGTCGCCGACGACCAGGATCCAGCGGTCGGGACCGGCTGGGAAGACGTCGTAGAAGTCGCCGCCGACCTCGATGCCCTCGGCGGCGGGGCGGTAGCGGGCGGCCACGCGCATGCCGGGGACCGACGGAAGCTGCGGCGGGAGCAGGCTGGCCTGCAGCGTTTGCGCGACATGGGCGCGATCCCCGTACAGGCGGGCGTTGTCCACCGACAGGCCGGCGCGCGCGCCGAGCTCGAGCGCCAGGGTCAGGTCGTGCTCGCTGAGGAAGCGGTCGCCCTGCGTTGCGAGCGTCATGGCGCCCAGAATGCGACCGCGCGCGGCCAGCGGCACCGTCAGCGCCGACGAGATGTCAAGGGCCCGCAGCCGTTCGAGATGATCGGCGTCCACCGCCACCTGGTCGAGTAGCGCTGCGGGCACGACCCGGTGGAACTCCGCGGCGCCGGTGCGCATGACGTGGGCCGTGCCGACCTGCTGGTCGGAACGCGGCGGGTAGCGCTCGAGCAGGCCCTTGGCAGCCGCCTCCTGGCCCGGGTCGCGATGGACGAGCGCGACGTTGCGCAGCTGCCCGTCGCGGCCCGGCACGTCGATCGAGCACCAGTCGGCCAGGCCGGGCACGGTCAGCCGCGCGAGGTCCGCCAGCGTCGTGTCGAAGTCGAGTGACTGGTCGAGCATCACGCCGGCTTCGGCGAGGAAGGCCGCCCGCTCGCGCGCCGCGCTCGCGCGTGCGTGCGCCTCCTCGTTGCGCTGGCGCGAGCGCTGCGCCTCAGCAAAGAGGTGGGCGTTGGAGAGCGCGAGCGCGGCCCGCGACGCGAGTTCCTCTACCAGCTCGAGGTCCTCCTCCTCGTAGGCCGGTTGGTCCTCGAAGCGCAGCCACGAGATCGCGCCGTAGGTCCGGTTGCGCGCGCGCAGGGGGGCGACGATCGCGGAGCGGTACTCCATGCGGTGCATGAAGTCGAGGTGCTCACCGCTCACAGCCAACCCGGCCAGCGTAGGCTCGTCGAGCTGGATCAGCGTCGAATGCTCCTCGCGCAGCACCTGCGCCACCGGGTGCGGGCCCGCGGGGTCAAGGGGAAAGCGCGTACGCAGATCGCGCATCCCGGCGGCGGTGCGCGGGTCGGCCGCCTCGACGGCCGCCCCGCGGATGCTGCCGTCCTCCTCGAGAACATCGATCACGCACATCGCCGCGTGCTCCGGCACCGCCAACGAGGCGATGTGGCGCAGCGTCTCGTCGGGGTTCAGGGAGCGGTCGAGGACCGCGCCGGCGTCGGCGAGCACCCGCGCGCGGGATAGCAGCGTGGCGGTGCGGCGCTGCTCCGCCTCCAGCCGGGACCGGACCGAGGCAACGAACGTGGCGAGGATCGCCGCGCCGATCACCGCGCCCAGCAGAATGACGTGGCGCTCGGAGAGGAAGAACCCGTCGGCCGCGCCGACCACGAGCGTCAGGGCGACCGTGTACCCGCCCACCGCGGCCGTGACCCGTCGGCTGGACAGCAGCGATGCCCCGAGCGGGCCGAACACCAGTAAGACGAGCGGCAAGGTGCGCGAGTCGTCGGCGATGTCGATCACGGCCAGGGCGGTCAGCGCGGCGAAGATCGACGCGAGCCAGAGGCCCTGGCTCCCGTCGGTGCGCTGGCGCTTCGCCATGGTCACATCCTTGCGCGTTTGTCCACCGCTGGCGAGCGGGAGACTCGGCTCACGGCTCACGCGTCGCGGCCGTGTCGCCCCCGCTCCGCAGGGCGGCCTTTTCCTCGGCGAACTCCTCGTCCGTGAGCGCGCCGCGTTCGTGGAGCGCGGCCAGGCGCTCGAGCTGCTCGATCCGCGAGGGCTCGGGCGTGGGCATGCGCGCGCGCGCGCCGCGCCGCAGGCGGCCGGCCGCGACGCGCAGTCGTTCGGCGCTGTTGCGCGCCCACGCTTCGACGTCGGGCGCCCGCGCGTCGGGGTGCTCGCGCGCGATCTGGCGTCGCAGCAGCTCGACGCCCGCGACGACGAGGACGATGATCAACAGGAGACCGAATGGGTTGCGAAACGCGCGGATCGGCTCCCAGATGATCAGGAGGAGCAGGATCGCGGCAACCGCGGACCACACGTAGGCGGGGCGCTCCGCCATCGGTCCGGCCAGCGCGCGCCGCACGTTGGCCGCCCATTTCGTCGGCCCGGCCACCCACGCCGCCGCGACGAACGGGATGCCCACGACCACCGACGACTGCGCCACGTCCACCAGCACGGACGTGCCGATCGACCACACCGCGTCCGCCGCCGGCCGATCGGTGCCCGTGTTGATGAGGGCGCCGACCACATAGTCACCCATCAGGCCACGCAGGATCAGCACCACCAGCCCCGCGCCGATGAAGCAGAAGCCGATGGCCATCAGCATCTGCCGGCGCCGCCCGTCGGCGAGCACGACGGCCGCGGCGTACAACGCCGGCACGAGGATGAGGAGGATCACGACAAGGCCCCGGAGCGCGCGGACGATCCGCTGTACGGTCTTGATCTGGTCGGAGCGCAGGACGCGCAGGTGGGCGGCCTCGGCCGGCAGCTTGTTTGCCACGTCTCCGATCCCCACGCGCTGGGCGAGATCGTTGACCAGCGGACGCAGGTCGAGCGCGACCTCGCCCTGGTTGACCGTCACCGTGCCCTGCTTCTTTTCCTCCACCACCGCGACGAACTCCTTGTGCGCGACGCGGTTGGCCTGTCGCCAGGCGTCCTGTACGCGTGGGAGCCGCAGGAGCTGGTCGGCGCCCTGCGCAAGCAGGTCGCGCAGGCCGCCGGCCGCCGGCCCCGCCAGGGGCTTGAGGTCCTTCGGCGCCAGCGAACGCAGCTCGCCCGCGACGTCGACGTTCACGTACAGCTGGTCGACCAGATAGGTGGAGAGGGTCGAGCGGACTCGCGCGTCCTGGAGCAGGCGCGTGCTCGTACGCGTCCAGTCGTTGGTGTCGAGGGCCTGGCGGTTGACCCACAGCGCGAAGATCGCCAGGACGGTCAGCAGCGTGGCCAGCCCCAGCAGGATGCGCGCCGCCAGCATGGCGCCCCTGCCGGCGACGGCGTCCGGGCTCGGCGACTCGCTCATTGCCGGTGGACGCTATCGCGGCATTGCGTCGGCATCGCTCAGACTGCGCGACGACGGCCCGGCCCCACCGACCGGGCGGCCGAGGTTCAGGCCACCGCCTCCGGCTGACGGTCCGCGCTCCCGAGCCGCGCCCGCGCAGCCGCCGCGCGGACCGTCGTGGTCAGCGTCGCGAGATCGTAGGCGCCCCAGTGACGCCGGCCGTTGATGAAGAAGCTCGGTGTCCCCGAGACCCCGCTCAACTCCGCACTGGCCACGTCCTCCGCCACGCGCGGAGCTTGCACCCGGCGGCGCAGCTCGTCCCAGAAGCGGTCGACGTCGAGGCCGAGCTCCTCCGCGTAGCGCGACAGATCGGGCGGCGTCAGCGCCTCTTGGTGGGCCAGAAGCGTGTCGTGCATCTCCCAGAAGCGCCCCTGGGCGGCCGCGGCCTCGGATGCCTCCGCCGCCATCTGTGCGTGCGAATGGACGTCGTTGAGCGAGAGATGCCGCCAGACGTAGCGCAGCTCGTCCCCCGAGGACGACAGCAGCTCGCGGATGACCGACTCGGCCTGGCCGCAGTAGGGGCATTCGAAGTCGCCGTACTCCACGAGTGTCACCGGCGCCTCCTGGGAACCGCGGATGTGGTCGCGCTCGGGGTCGACGTCCCTCGCCAGGTCGAGGATCTCCCTATCCGTGCGCAGCAGCTGGCGCGCGCGAACGGACCTAGGAAGCAGCCTGATGACCCGGAAAACGCCCCAGGCCACCAGCGAGGCCGCGGCCGCGGCGGCGAGGATCCCGAGCTTGGCCTCGGCCAGGCGCTGGCCATGGAAGGCCAGGCTGGCGATCAGCAGCGCGACGGTGAACCCGATTCCGGCGACCGCGCCGCCGCCGGCGAGCACGGGCCAGCTCAGGGACGGCGGGTGACGCGAGAGGCGTGTGGCGACCCAGGATCCGATGACGATGCCGAGCGGCTTGCCAACCACATAGGCCACGACGATGCCCATGGTGATCGGCGAGGTGACGGCGTCCTCGAGCAGCCCGCTGTTCACGTGGATGCCGGCGTTCGCCAGCGCGAACAGCGGCACGATCACGAAGCTGGTCCAGGGATGCAGGCGGTACTGGAGCCGCTCGTTGGGGGAGATGGCCGAGACGACGCCGAGCTGTGCCGACCGGGCCAGCTCCGGGGTCGGCTGCTCGCGGAACGACCGCGCCAGCTCGGTCACCCGCTCGAGGTCCGGGCGTGCCGGCGGGTAGGCGCTCACAGACAGGCCCATTGCCAGGCCCGCGATCGTGGGATGAATGCCGGACTCGAACGTCGCAACCCAGACGCCCGCCCCGATCAGCACGCCCGCCGGTACACGCTGCCAGATCGGCAGGTAGCGGACCATCAGCGAGGCGCCGAAGAGCCCGACGGCGACCGCCAGCGCGACCAGGTCGATGTGCTGCGAATAGGCCGTGCCGATCACCACCAGAGCGAGGAGGTCGTCGACGACGGCCAGCGTGAGCATGAACACCCGCAGCCGCGTCGCAGAGCGAGGGGTCAGCAGCGCCAGCGCGCCGAGGGCGAAGGCGGTGTCGGTCGACATGGCCGCGCCCCATCCGTGGGCGCCCGGGCCGCCCGCGTTCAGGCTGAGGTAGATCGCCACCGGCAGCGCCATCCCAAACAACGCCGCGACCACCGGCGTCGCGACCCGCCGGCGCTCGCGCAGTTCGCCCATCGCGAACTCGCGCTTGGCCTCGAGGCCGACGACGAAGAAGAACAGCACCATCAGGCCGTCGTTGACCCAGTCGCGCAGGGTCTCGGAGATCCCCGATCCGCCGATCTGGATCGACAGCTTGGTCGTCCACAGCGATTCGTAGGAGTCCGACCACGGCGAATTCGCCCACACGAGCGCGGCCACGATCGCGCCCAGGAGGATGACCGCGCTTCCGGTCTCCGTGGACAGGAAGTCCCGCACCGGCGCCGCGAGATTCCGGCCCCACGCCGTCCGGCCGGTGAACGGCGTGGTCTGCGCCTCAGCCATCGGGTTGCTCACTAAACCACCTACCGCCCGCGGCGGCTAGCCTGGGCGCGATGGAGGTCCGCGAGCTGCTCGAGGGCGACACCCGCCTGGCACACGAGGCCATGCGCGCGCTGAGGCCCGCCTACGAGCAGGAGGCCGATTTTGTCGCGCGGGTCGACGGCACGCAGCGCGCGGAGGGCTACCGGATCGTGGCGGCGCTCGTCCCCGGCCGCGAGCACGCCGTGGCGGTGGCCGGGTTCCGCACCGGCCACAGCCTGGCCTGGGGCCACTACCTCTACGTGGACGACCTCTCCACGCTGCCCGACGCCCGCGGGCGCGGCCACGCCGGCGCCCTGCTGGACTGGCTCGACGCCGAGGGCCGCAGGCTGGAGTGCGACCAGCTGCATCTGGACTCGGCCACGACGCCCGAGCGTTTCGCGGCCCATCGGCTCTACCACCAACGCGGGCTGGCCATCCACGCACACCATTTCGGGCGGAGCATCCGGGCCTCGACCCCGGAGGAGATGTCATGAGCTTCGTGCACGATCGGCCGTGGTGGATCGCGACGTAGCGGTCCCCAGCGGAGCGGTCACGGTGGACGGCGCGCTGTCCGTTCCCGTCGAGGTACGCGGGACGATCGTGTTCGCCCACGGGAGCGGCAGCGGACGCTTCAGCCCGCGCAACCGCGCGGTTGCGCGCGTGCTGTTCCAGGCCGGCTTCGCCACGCTGGTCATGGATCTGCTGACCGCCGAGGAGGAGGAGAAGGAGATGCGAGAGCAGCGCCGGCTGCGCTTCGACGTCCGGCTCCTGGCCGATCGCGTGATCGCCGCCATCGACTGGCTGGGCTCGGACGCCATGATCGGCGATACACCCGCCATGTTGGGGGAGGCTCCGGTGGGATGCTTCGGGGCCAGCACGGGCGCCGCGGCCGCGCTGATCGCCGCCGCCGAGCGCCCGCTGCGAGTCGCTGCAGTGGTCTCGCGCGGCGGACGTCCTGATCTGGCGGACGAGGCCCTACCTCGCGCCACCGCGCCCACGCTGCTCATCGTCGGCGGCAACGACCCCGAGGTCATCGAGATCAATCGCCGCGCTCAGGGCATGCTGGCCGGCGAGGCCCGCCTGGCCATCGTCCCCGGAGCCGGTCATCTCTTCGAGGAGCCGGGAGCACTGGAGAAGGTGGCCGCGGAGGCCCGGGCCTGGTTTCACCAACACCTCGTCAGGTTGGCCTGACGCCGACTATCGTCTCGGACATGCACCAGTCGTCGCACCCCATCACGCGCGGCCCGCCGGTTCACGCGGATCAGCCGCGTCCGAAACCGGACAAGGTCAGCGATCAGCTCGAAGGCTGGCTGAGCACCGACGGCGCCAAGACCCTGGGCAGCCTGGTCGAGCTCTTCGAGGAGAAGAGCTTCGCGATCCTCTTCGTGCTTCTGCTCGGCGTGCCGGCGCTCCCGCTGCCGACCGGCGGCGCCACACACGTATTCGAGATCATCGCCGTCCTGCTGGCGCTCGAACTGATAGCCGGCCGCGACCAGATCTGGCTGCCCGAGCGGTGGTGCAAGCTGGAGCTGGCCGGCGATAAGCAGCAGCGCTTCATCACCGGACTGATGAAGATGATCCGCCGGCTCGAGCGCTTCTCCCGACCTCGGCTGCGTTTCCTGTTCGACCATCGCCTGAGCAACATCGTGTTCGGGCTGCTCGTGATCGGCGGGTGCGCCGGCGCCTTCTTCGCCCCGCCGTTCACGGGACTCGACACGCTGCCGGCGCTCGGTGTGGTGCTCCTGTCGCTCGGTGTGCTGCTCGAGGACCTCCTCGTCGTGGTCGTCGGGCTGCTCGTCGGTGTCGCGGGCGTCGTGCTCGAGGTGGTCGTGGGGAGCGCGGCGATCAACGGTCTCGGGCAGCTCTTCTAGATCCTCCTGGTCGCGACGCCCAGGTGGCGTGGGCACGCTCCGATTTCAGTACGATCGCGGTGGGAGGCAGCTAGGCCGGTGGCCGATAAGAGAAAAAGAGCGATCCTTGGCAGGTGGATGAGCGCCAGGCGCCTGGTGCGCGTGGCCGCGATGCTGGCGGCCGCCGGCGCGCTGGCGGTCGTTGCCGGCGCCGCACATGGGGCGCTGGACCCATTGAACGACCTGTTCGCGGTGGGCCAGGGCACCGGGGACTCGCCGGCGGCGGCGCCTGTCGTCCATCGCGCCGAGCCGCCGTCCGGCGCCACACCGCTGGTGCCGTGCGGACCCGGCTCGCGGCCGCAACCGGGTGTCGACGGGCGGGTGCCCGCGGGCTCGGCGACCAACGGCCTGTGGTGCAACGTCGCGTTGGTCGGCCACCAGGGAACCGAGGGCGGGTTCAAGGTCTTCCGCTACATCGACGCCGGCGGTCACGAATGCGCGTTCTACGACACGACGCTGATGTTCCCGCTCAACGCGCTCAATCCGGGCGCCGGGTCGGAAGGGGTGGCCGTCCTCGACATGTCCAACCCGTCGCATCCCGTCCAGACGGACACGCTGGCGACGACCCCGATGCTCTCGCCGCACGAATCCCTGAACCTCAATCCCAAGCGCGGCCTGCTGGCCGCGGTCAACGGCAACCTGGCGACCGAGCCGGGGTTCGTCTCGATCTACGACGTCCACGCCGACTGCCGCCACCCGGTGCTGCAATCGAACGGACCCTTCGCCCGCTTCGGCCACGAGAGCGGTTTCTCATCCGACGGGAAGACGTTCTACGCCACCAGCACCGCGCTGCAGGCGATCACGGCGATCGACGTCACGAACCCGAAGACGCCGCACGCGGTGTGGCAGGGCAACGTCTATTCCCACGGGATGTCGTTGAGCAACGGCGGCAACCGCGCGTACATCGCCGACCCCAAGGGCAACATGCTGATTCTCGACACGAGCCAGATCCAGGCGCGCAGGCCCAACCCGCAGGTGCGGGAGGTCAGCCGATTGACGTGGAACTCGGTCTCCATCCCGCAGAACGCGATCCCGTTCACCGAGGGCGGGCACCCCTACGTGCTCGAGTTCGACGAGTACGACCAGTCGACGCTGAATCCGAACGGCAACCCGAACGTCGTCGGCGAGGCGCGGATCATCGACATTGCGGACGAGACGAGGCCGTTCATCGTGTCGAACCTGCGCCTCCAGGTCGACGAGCCCGCGGACCACGCCGCCGCCGCCAACGACCCCGGTGGCAACGGCGCGCCTCAGGGGTACGCGGCGCACTACTGCAACATCCCGACAAGGGTGGACCCCAAGGTCGTCGCGTGCTCGTTCATCGCCTCGGGCCTGCGCATCTTCAACATCGCGGACGTCGTCCATCCCAAGGAGATCGGGTACTTCGTCGCGCCGCCGCAGCCTCGCTCGGAGAACGGGTACAAGGCCAGCGACTTTGCCATGTCCATGCCCGCATTCGCGCCCGAGCGGCGCGAGGTCTGGTGGAGCGACGGCACGAGCGGCTTCTACGTCCTGCGGGTGGACAAGAGCGTTTGGCCGCAGACGAGCCCGCCGCGGGCCCAGAAGTGCCAGAGCCGGCGCCGCCTGCTCGTGAAGGCGCGCGTCCCACGCGGCACGCGAGTGCGCAGCGTCCGCGCCACCCTGAGGGGCAAGCGCACCCGCGTCGTGCGCCGCAGGCGCGGCTTCTACGCCGTGGCGGACCTGCGCCGCGTGCCGCGCGGCACGACCCGTCTCGTGATCCGGGTTCGGCTGACCAACGGTCGCACGGTCACGACTCGCCGCACCTACCGCCTGTGCACGCGCCCGCTCCGGCGCAGCCCGCGTAGGTGATCTAGACCGGGAGGACGGCGCCCGGGGTTGGATCGATTCAGTCTACGAGCGCGCCACTCGCACGCTACGCGTCAGCGCGTCGGTAGTACTCGATCGCGCCGGTGCGCTCGAGGTCGTCGAGCAGGATCGCTTCGGCGTCGAGGACGATTTCGATCTCGTTGCCGACAACGACGCCGCCACGGGGGATCTGGTCCTGCCAGGAGACGCCGAAGTCGTGCCGGTTGATCCTGGTGGTCGCCTCCCAGCCGCTACGGAGCATGTCACCCTTGTTCTCGTCGCCGTCCCAGAAGGGCGTCGTCCACTCGCCGAGGTAGGCGACGTAGAGGGGAACCGTTCGGGTCACCCCGCGGATCGTCAACTCGACCTCTCCATTGAAGGCGGTGTCGCCGGTGCGCTCGATGAAGCGACCGCTGAACGCAATCGTTGGATGTTTCTCCACGTCGAGGAAATCGGCGCTTCGCAGGTGCGCGTCGCGGACAGGCTCGCCGGTCCAGATGCCAGCCGCGTTGATCTCTCCTTCGAAAGTGGCCTCGAGGCAGTTGTCCCAGTCGAGCTCGAGCTCCCCGTGGATGTCCTTGAGCAGGCCGCGCACCCACGTGACCATCATGTGGCGGGCGCGGAACTCTGCCTCGGTGTGACCCGGCTCGAAGATCCAGGTCGCCATTCAGATTTCTTCGGTTGCCCGCATTGGACGCACGCTGCCGTACTAGCACCGACTGCAATGCCCGGGAGGTGCCGGAGGCAGCTCGCCTACGGTGCCGGCGGGCTGTTCAGCCCGAGCACGCCCGCGACCGCGCGGGCGGCCAGCAGCTCGTCGTGCGGCTCCTGCCCGGCGAGCGCGATCACGGCGCCCTCGAGCGCTCCCATGCACGCCATCGCAACCGGCCTGGCGGGCGGGCCGGGTGGAATCGACCCGTCTCTGCGCCCCGCGTCGATCAGGCGGGCGACGCGCTTCACGCCCGTTTCTGAGATCCGGTCGAGCTCGCGCCCGACCGGATGGTCCTGGCCGCTGAACTCGACCCTCAGTGCCATCACGACGCGGGCGATGTCTCGCCGGCAAAAGACGGCGTGACCGCGCGCCAGCGCGATCATCTCACCGACCGGATCTGGCTCTTGCTTGGCCGGCACACCCACCTCGCGCGTCCAGTTCTCGTTGACCCAATCGATCACCGCCAGGGCCAGATCCTCCTTGTCCTTGAACTGGTGATACAGGGCGCCGCGCGTGTAGCCGGCCTCGCGCGCCACCTCTTCGAGCACGAGGTTGCCGTAGCCGTAGCGGGAGAGGCCCCTCGCGGTCGATTCGAGCAACGCGCTCCGCGAGCGGGCGCTGCGCTCGGCCTGGGTAAAACGCTGCCGAGGTGCCGGCGCCTCCGGCGTGGATCGACTCATCGAAGGTGCGGTACGTACATGCATGTATGTATGATAGCGTCACGTCAGGAGGTCTCTCGTGTGCACAAGTACAGCCCCGCCCTCGACTGAGCACGATCTGGAGTGGCGGATCGCGGAGAGCTCGCCGTGAACGTCCCCCTGATCGTCGCCGGATCCCTCGCCATCCTCGGCGCCGCCATCCACGGAGTGGGAGGTGAGGTGCTCGTGGTGAGAAGGCTGTCGCCGGGAATGCTGCCGTCCAGTCGCTTCGGCGGTCCGGCGATGACCAAGTCGATGATCCACATCACGTGGCACATGACGACCGTCGCCTTTCTCACCGTCGGATGCGCGCTCCTGCTGTCAGGCTCGGTCCTGCACGGCGCTACGGCCCGGGCGCTCGGCCTGCTCGCCGCCGGCGCGTGCACCGGCTTCGCGGCGCTCGCGTTGGGGCTGGGGGCTGCCTACACCCCATCCCCTCGATCCCTTCTCCGTCACCCCGGTCCCGCCGTGCTCACCGCCACCGCGGTGCTGGCGTGGTGGGGAGCTCTTTGAAATTCCATCCATGAGGCTTCCGAACAGCGCGCATGCGTCTCGGCCCTGGCGGATCCACGAGCTCACCCGCGATTTCCGGCTCGAGGACGTCTGGGCGCTGCCGACGCCGGGCGGCCCGGGCGATTTCCCTCGGCTGGTGCAGATGGCGGCCTCGCTGGACCCGTCGCAAAGCTCCGTCTGCGCCGTCCGCACGCTGTTCGCGATCCGGTGGAAGGTCGGGGGGTTGTTCGGGTGGGACACGCCGGACGCCGGTCTCGGCTCCAGGGTGCCGACGCTTCGCGACCGGTTGCCGGAGGATCTGCGCGACGCCCCGACCGGCCCGGACTCCGACGCGCTCCCCTTCACCTCGCTCTACCTCCTCGAGGACGAGTGGGCGGCGGAGATTGCGAACCGAACCATGCACGGGGTCATGCACATTGGCTGGGTCCCGGACGCGACCGGCGGCTACCGCGGCCAGATGGCCGTCCTGGTGAAGCCAAACGGACCGCTCGGGACCGGCTATATGGCCGCGATCAGGCCATTCCGGCACCTGGTCGTGTACCCGCCGATGCTGCGAGAGATCGCGCGGGAGTGGCGGGCGCGGGACGGCGAGCCGACACTGGCGCACGCCCACTAGCTGCTCGGACCGGCGCGGGGCGTCGAGCATGAACCGGGAGACTGCCGTCGAGCTTCTCGACCGACTGCACCAGGCGCAGAACGAGTTCTACGCGGGCGGCTCCGGCGCTGCCCTCGAGCGGCTCCTTGCTCCGGACATCACGTGGACCGTGCCCGGCGACAATCGCATCGCCGGGAACTACCGTGGTCTCGAGGAGGTGTTCGACTACTTCCGACTACGACGAGACCTCGCTGATCACACGTTTCAGATGGAGCGACGGGACGTTCTCGTCGGCGACGGCGACCGGGTCGTCGCGCTGACCGACGGGGTCGCCACGATTCGCGGCATCGACCATCGGTGGTCCACCGTGGGCTTGTACGACGTCATCGGCCGACAGATTGCAGCCTGCTGGCTGCTTCCGCTCGACTCAGGCGCGTTCGACGCGATCTGGTCGGGCTGAGCCGACATCCGAGCTCGCTGCAAGCCGCTGACGTTCCCTACGCGTACACCCCGTCCAGCCATGCCTTGAGCGCCACCTCGCGCGCCGCAGCGCCGACGCCGTCCACGAACAGGTGCGCGCTCATTCCGACGACGCTGCCGTAGTGGTTGCGCCCGAAGAAGCGGTACAGGCCGTCGTCGGTGCGGACGCCCAGGAACTCCGGCGTCGAGTAGTCGATGACGCCGTCGAGCGTGCCGGCGTCGCCGAGCGTCGCGTGGACCGCATCGCCCACACCTGCGTCCGAGGAAACGCCGAGGGCGGCGCGCAGCGCATTCATTGCGTCCGGCGTCCCGGCTGCCTCGGGTCCAGCGATGCCGTCAGACGGCTGGCCGACGTACGTGACTGGGCGGCCGTTGAAGTGCTCGAGGTACTGCCCGAGGGTGTGGAGGTAGAAGTCCGTGTGGCCGCCGATGGCGTCGTATTGGTCCTCCCACCCGTCAGCGAGGATCCCGCTGTGGACGTAGCGCAGATGCGCCGTGCCGCCTTCGCGGGCCTCGATCGCATAGTCGAGGGCGTTGAAGGTGCCGTCCGGCGACTCCATGCGGATCACGAGGCGGTGCGGCGGGTCCCAGGTCGTGACCGGCGCCCCCTCGGGCGGCGCAGCGCCGGCGGGGATCTCCATGCCCGTCGGGAACATCCAGGCCGCGGCATCAGCAGTGATCGCGGTCCAAACATCGTCCGGGGCGGCGGGCAGGTCGACCTCGCGGGTGATCTCGAATTCACGGCTCATGACTGCGGCTCCTTGTTTTTCGTGATGGCGGGGTGCAGTGCGACGACGAACCGGTGCGGGCGACCGCCGGGGGCGGCCTCGTCGTGATACTTCGCGACGAGGCCGTTCACGGCGTCGGCCAGCTCGACGGCGAACGCGGCCCGGTCCTTTGCGGACGCGAACCGCACCTCGCTGTCGATCCCGAGGGTGGCAAGCGGCTTGCCGGCTGTGCTCGCCCCGGTGATGAGCTCACCGACCTCGCGGACCATGCGCCCTGCGACCGCGAGCAGCCAGCGCGCGGAGCGCTGGTCCGGCTCACGCGACGGATCCGGCTCGACCGCCGACAGGGCGGTCGGCGAGATCACGTAGGACGCGGCCGTCGCCTGAAGGACGCGCTCGGTGCAGTTGCCCTTGCGGCGCTCTTCGACGAGCTCCACGAGGCCGTGATGCTCCAAGGCCCGCAGGTGGTAGTTCGCCTTCTGGCGGGTGAGCCCGACGCGGGCAGCGACCGTGCTGGCTGACCCGGGCTCGGCCAGCTCGGCGAGCAGGCGGGCTCGGATCGGATCCAGCGACGTCTCGGCAACGGCGGGGTCTTCGATGACGGCGACGTCGTGCATGCGTGCACCATGTCACCGACAACTATTTTTGTCAAGCGTATTTCTCTTGTCGGCGGACCGCCGCGGCGTCATTACAGCGGTCACCGACGAGACGATCGTCATCGACGGTGGGCGGGCGATCACCTATAGGCGGCAAGTCGGCTGGTCAATGACCGTCCTGGCGCCACATTACGGGCTGCGGCGTGCGCTCTTCTCCGCCC
>Ga0066652_100000351_pt1 | contig 22928 bp, 14 predicted proteins | sample GraSoiAngelo_101_FD_71413 | JGI IMG/M metagenome (GOLD analysis project Ga0066652, IMG submission 71413) | Grasslands soil microbial communities from the Angelo Coastal Reserve, California, USA - 14_0903_02_30cm | ecosystem: Environmental > Terrestrial > Soil > Grasslands | place: USA... | reverse complement strand
GTCGCCGCCGGCTTCGTCGCCATGAATGCCGTTCGCGTCGCGGTTCAAGGTCCGGATGATTTTTTCGACGGCCGGGTGCTGCAGCGCATCGACGTGGTCATCAACTCCGGCGACTGGCAGTCCTTGCGCACCGCCAACGCCGCCGGTTTCTGTTATCCAGCCACGCTGAAATGGGCGGCCGTCGTTGCGCGCAATGTCGGCCTGTGCCGCGGCGGCGGCGCCATGGCGGGCAGGCGCAAGCCGCCGCTCGAAGTGGACGCGTCGCGGTATGTGTCGGGCGGCGACTTCCTCGGCTTGCCCCGGTTGACGCTCGACAGCCTTGACGGGGATGCGTCGGCCGTGCGGCGGACCGTGACGCTTCGCTTCTATCAATGGATGGATCTCCCGGCGCCGCGCTCCACGCACGTGGCGTTGTACGTGAACAATGAGTACTGCGGCCTGTATGCCGCGATCGAACCGATCGCCAGCGCCCTGCACAGGTACACGTCGTCGAAAGGTCAGGCGGCGGGACGGCTTTATCGTTACGCGCCGGCGGCGCCCTTTCCATTCAACTACCCCGGCACCGATCTCGCGAGCTATCAGGACCTGTTCCGATCCGATCCGGAACGATCTGACGTTCTGACCGAAGACTATGCGGCGATCGAAGAGATGATCCGCACCGCCGGCGACGAGTCGATCCCGCCCGACGTGAACAGGATGTCGTCGGTGCTCGACGCACGGCAGTTGATGAAAACCGCTGCGGCACAGACGTTCCTCGGCATGAGGGTGGGAATCGCCGGACAAGGCGGGATGAGCGACTATTCTCTGCACGTGCGGCCGCGGAGCTATCCGGTCGAGATCGTTGCCAACGGGGAGTCCGTCGGCGTTGCTGATGCGCGCTACCCCGTCGATCAGGCACTGACGGGCAGCGCGCTGATGCGGCAGGCCGCGCAAATCCAGAGCCTGTACCAGGTTTACGCCGACAGCCTGCTCACGAGCGCCGTCATCGCCGACAACTCGAGCCGTCCCGCAGGGTTCGGGCCGTCGCTGCAGGCCGAAATCGAACGTCAGCAGCAGCTGATTGCGGCCGCTGTGCGCGCCGATACGCTCAAGCTGTGGACCGACACCGACTTCCAGAACGCATCGGCCGTCGTCGTTCAGTTCGCGCAGCAGCGGACGCAGTTCGTGCGATGTCAGGTCGAAGCGCTGCTGCATCACGCGGCCTCGTGCGGCACTCATATGCTGGCCGGCGAGTCGACAGTGACCGCGCCGGCAAGTTCCCCGGTGTCGGCTCGCACCGTATCGGCTTCGGCCGCTTCTGCGGCAACGAATCTCGCGCGCGGGCGGCCGTACACGCTCGACCCCCGCCCCAATTATCCGCTCACCTCCGATGCCGCCGACGACGCGCAGTTGACGGACGGCGTGTATACCGCGGGCACGTTATGGACTCACGCCACCAGTGTCGGCTGGATCGACGCGGTTCCAGTCACCGTGGTGATCGATCTGGGTGTGAGCCAGCCGATATCGGGTGTCTCGTATAGCACCGCCGCCGGGACCGCGGGCGTCTCGTTTCCGCGCTCGATCTTCGTTCTCGTCAGCGACGACGGCCGGACGTTCTTTCCCGCCGGCGATCTCACGTCCGGTGCCGCGCCGCCGCCCGCCGGGTACGCGACGTTCCGCTTCGCCCGGAACGACTTGAGAACGCACGGGCGATTCGTCGCGCTGCTTGTCGACGGGGTCGGGCCTTACACGTTCTGCGATGAAATCGAGGTGTTGTCCGGCGATCCGGCCTGGCTCCGGACGCCGCTGGCGGGTGAATCGACGTCGGACCTTCACGCGTTCTTTGTCGACGCACGCACGCAAGCCTCGATCGAACACCGGCTGGCCGCCGATCTGGCCGCGGTCCGCGGCGTTCTCGACTCCTCGGCCATCAGCCCGGCGCTGCGCTTCCGCCTGGACGTGGAGCTCGCAGCAGCAGGGAAGAACGCCGCCGCAGCGACCGCGCCGCCGCGCGGCGCGTTCAAAGCGGTGCTGCCTTTAAATGCCGCGCATCGACTGATCTTCGCCGTCCGTGGCCAGGCGGCGCAGGCGCGCGGGTTGCCGCCGCTGTCGGCCTGGGCTGCCAATCCATGGGATTACGTGCGGCCGATGGACGGTCCGCCGCCGGCGGCCGACGGCGCCGGAACGGTCTCGATCGCCGCCATGATCGGTGAAACGCGATCCGGCGCGATCAATTTTTCGAATGCCACCGGCCAGCCGATGGACGTCTCGATCGACTTCCGCGACGCTTCGTCTCAGACCGGCGGCGCCGACGTGCAGTTCTACCGGGCGATTTGGACCGACACTCAGGAGCTGACGCCCGTGGCCGACGCGCTCGTGCCGCTGGGGGATTCGCGGTCCTTTGACGTGCCGGCGGGGATGATGCGGCAGCTGTGGATCACGTTCAGCCCCGGCGATCGTGCGCCGGGAACGTACCGCGCCCGTGTCGACGCGACGGCAGCTGGCGGCGCGCACGTGAGCGTGCCGGTCGAGTTGCGGGTGCTGCGGGGATCCTTCCCATCCCGCCCGAGTCTGCACGTCGGCGGGTGGGATTACTCCGACGCGGATCGGATTTACGGCCTCACGCCGAACAACCGCGCCGCGCTCGTCCGCCAGCTTCGGCAGCTGCACGTCGACGCGCCGTGGGCGCGAAGCGCGACGTTTGGCGCCGGCGCCTTCGATTCCTGGGGACGGCTGCAAACGCCGCCCGACACGTCGTCGTTTGACGCCTGGATCACGAACTGGCCGGACGCGGCCCGCTACATGGTGTTCGTGAACGTGAAGGACGCGCTTGGCAACGTCGCCGCCGGCGACGCGCGGTTCGCGACGGCGGTCGCGCAGTGGATCAGGTTCTGGACGGCGCACGCGGCCGGCCTGGGCGTGCAACCGTCGCAGCTGATGCTGCTGCTTGTCGACGAACCGCATTTGCCCGCCCAGGACGACCTCATCGTCGCCTGGGCCCGCGCCATCAAGGCGGCAGAGCCGCGCGTTCGCATCTGGGAGAACCCCACGTATCCCAATCCCGGTTCGTCGCCGCCGCGGCTGCTGGATGCGACCGATCTCATCGGATTGAAGCGAGCGCTCATGCTGGAGCATGGCGCGCCGTTCGTCGACTTCTACCGGCAGCGCCGCGCTCGCGGGCAGGGACTCGATGTGTACGGAAGTTCAGGCAGCGTTCGGCTGCTCGATCCGTATACCTATCATCGCCTCCAGGCCTGGGTGTGCGCCGACGTCGGCGCGGACGGCAGCTTCTTCTGGTCGTTCATCGACGATGCCGGCGGCAGCTCGTGGAACGAGTACGGTGCGCTGCAGGCGCTCTACAGTCCGTTCTTCCTCTCGGACGACGAGGTGACGATCTCGAAGCACAGCGAAGCCATCCGCGAAGGGGTCGAGGATTTCGAATATCTGGTCATGCTTCGCGCCCGGGTGTCGGAGCTGAGCCGTCGCGACCCGAATCACGCCGGCCTGGCGGAAGCGGGCGCGCTCGTCGAACGCGCGGCCGCCACCGTGCTTGGCGCGGCAGGCGCGACGGATCTGGAGTGGACCACCGACAAAGACCGATCGGCGGCGGATCGCGTGCGGCTGGCGGTTGCCGACATGCTCGATCTGCTGCGGCGCTGATCATCGTCCACGGCGCTCCAGTCGTACCGTCTCGGGCGCCTGTCCCTCAGACCACATCGTGAATCGGGCCGGCGTCGACCCGAAACGGATCATGTCGCCGTCGGTCAGCTCGCGCGGCTGGCTGACGGGGTGGGCGCCGACGAACGTTCCGTTCTTGCTGTTCAGATCCTCCAGCGTTGCCGACGTGGCGGCGACGACGATCCGGGCATGCCGCCGTGAGACGCCGGACTCGTCCAGCCAGACCGTGCACTGCGGATCGCGCCCGATGACGTTTTCGCCTTCGGCGAGGTGAAACGTGCGCTCGTTCACCGACAGCCAGCACCGGTGCAGGGGCGCCGGCCGGTCCGGCCGCGCCGCGGCGAGGTCGACGACCGGCTCGAACGCAAAGGCGTACCCGACGCGGTGAACAGTCCGGATGAACTGCGGCGTTCGGGAATCGTCGCCCAGTGCGCGCCGGATCTCGGCGATGACGACGTTGAGTGTGGCGTCGCCGACGAAGGTGTCCGGCCACACGGCGGCGTAGATTTCGCGCTTGTCGACGACGTTCGGCCGCCGTTCGACGAGCAGCTTGAGCACGTCGAACGCCTTCGGGGAGAGGTGCGCCGGCTGCCCGGCGGCAAGGAGCTCGCGCACGCCCGAGTCGAACTTGAAGCGGTCGAAGGCGACAATCATCGAAGTCCGGCCTCGAATGGGCAACCCTTCACGCCCTTAGTGCTGCCTTTCATAAATACGGTGACGCACCGAGGGCGGCGAGGCGGGATGCATCGCCGGCCGAATGCCACCGTATTTATGAAAGTCAGCACTTAGCCAATTCTTGGCAATTCCTTAAGACTCGTCCGGCGCTTTCGGATCATAGTACGTCCCGATGGCGAGCGCGGGAAAAGCGGCCCGGGCGGAGCGGGCGCCGGACGGCCGGCAAATCTGGAAAGCGGTGCGGGACGAGCTGCGGCTCAACCTGTATCCGCTTCCGTTCAGCACGCTGGCTCCCGGCGTCTATCACGTCTATCTCCATCCCGACGATTTCAGCGTAGTCGAGACTGTCTCCGAGCGCGTGGTGGCGCAGATCGAGCGGGCGCTGACCGGCGAGGTCGAGCGCATCAATCGCGATCACGATCGCTCCTCCCGCCGGTTGCTCTCGCGCGTTCTCCAGCGCGAGCCGCCGGCGCCGATCGAAGTCCCGGCGTCAGGTTGGCAGGTTCACCTGTGCGCTGATCGCGACGGCGAGTTGAAGCGCGGCTTTATCGGCATCGTGTCGACGCTCTCGGTCCCGGCCCGGGCGGAATATGGCGGGACCCCGACGACGCGCATCGTCAAGAGCGTCGTCGGAGGAGCGGAACGCACCACCACCACGGAGGTGCGTCAGGATCCGGTGCCGGTACCCGCGCCGACGGGGCCGGACAGCCGCGAACGGGCGCGGCTCACCTACAAAGACGACCAGGGCCTGCACATGTTCAGCATGCGAAAGGACGCGCTGTCGGTGGGCCGCGGCGGCAGCTCCGCCTGGGTCGACGTGCAGGTGATCACCGCTTCGAAAGTCTCGCGCGAGCACTTCCGGCTGCGCCGCGATCAGGCCGGGCGCTTCTTCATTCAGGACGTCAGCCAGTGGGGCACCAGCGTCGACGGCGAGACGCTGCCGCCGGCTGTGAAGTCGGCCGATGGCGTGGTCGAGCCCGGGCCCGAGCGCGAGCTGCCGGCGAGCGCGCAAATCGGGATGGCCGGCGTCCTGACGATTCAGTTCGAGGCGGTCGGACGGCCGTGACCGCGCTGTACTGGCTGCACTTCGTGTTTCTGTGTGCGCTGCTGGCGGCGGTGGCGTGGCTGCTGTTCCTGGCTCGCGTCAACGATCATGAGTGATCTGGCGACGGCCCTGCATCTGCAAGCGGCGTTTTCCAGCGATCCCGGCCGCGTCCGCGGGAACAACGAGGACCTCGCGCTGGTCGACGCCGCCCGCGGCGTGTACGGCGTGATCGACGGCGTCGGCGGCCACGCGGCGGGTGAAATCGCCGCCGGCATTGCCGGCAACGTGATCCTGCAGCGGCTGTCGCGGCCGCTCGGCACGCCGGCTGAACGCGTGCGCGAATCGATCGCCATCGCCAACAACGAAATCTTCCGCCGCTCCGGCGAGTCGCCTGAGCTCCACGGGATGGCCTGTGTGGTGACGCTGGCGCTGGTCAACGACGGTGGACTGACCATCGGGCACGTCGGCGACAGCCGCCTCTACCTGTTGAACGGCGCCGGGATGCAGAAGCTGACGCACGATCACTCGCCGATCGGCGAGCGCGAAGATCGGCGCGAGATGAGCGAGATCGACGCGATGCGGCACCCGCGGCGCAACGAGGTGTTTCGCGACGTCGGCAGCGCCTTCCGCGACAAGGACGATGACGAGTTCGTGGAGATCGTGGAAGCGCCGTTCACGATCGACTCCGCGATTCTGCTGTGCACCGACGGTCTCACGGATCTCGTGCCGGCGGCGATGATCGAGCACATCATCCGGCAGCATGCCGGCAGGCCTCAGTCCGTGGCCGATGCCCTCGTTGCCGCCGCCAACGAGGCCGGCGGCAAGGACAACATCACGGTCGTCTACGCCGAGGCGCCTGGCTTTGCGTCTGCCTGCCGCGCCTGGCTCGGCTCGACGATGGCCACCGCGCGCGGGGATCGCGGCGGCCACGCGGCCGCAGAGAGATGGGCGGCGAAGTTCACGGACGAAGCGGCCGCGGCGCCGCGGGCGCGCCGCCCTGCCGCACGCCTGGTCCGGTCGCTGTGGCGCAGCCGGACGGTGTGGTTTGCCGCCGGCGCGCTCACAGGCATCGCGGCGGCGCTGGCATTGATGTGGCGGCTCGGCGTCGGCCGGGTCGACGGCGGCCGGACGCTCGTCGTCGGCGGCTCAGGATCGGGCGCGTTTTCGCGGATTTCAGATGCCGCCGCCGCCGCGCAACCCGGCGATATCATCCGCGTCGAACCGGGGATCTACCACGAACGTATCGATGTACCTGACGGCGTGGATCTCATCGCCCGCGTTCCCGGAACGGTCACGGTCGGGGGGCTGGCGGAGCCGGCGCCCGACGCGGCGGCGATCAGCGCCATCGGCGACGCCAGTGCGCGAATTGCGGGGATTCGCATCGAGTCGACGCCGGAGCGGCCGCTCGACGTCGGCCTCCGCCTGGGCGGGCAGGGTCGAACCGTGGAACTGATCGAAGTGGCCGGCCCGATGCACGCCGGCATCGACGTGCTCCCGGCCGGCGGCGTCACGCTGCAGGGAAGCCGATTCGAAGTTGCCGGGCCGGCGGTCATCGTCGCGGAGGGCGCGCGCGCCGTGGTCAGCGGCTGCGTCTTTCTCAAACGCGGCTCCGCCCCTGATTCCGCAATCGTGGCGATGGCTGCCGCGGAAGTCGTGTTGAAACGCAACGTGTTTGCCGGGTACGGTCCGGAAGCGGTGAAGGGACTTGCGGGCGAGGCCCTGCGGCAACTGCGCACAGGGAACGCGATGTTCTGACGTGAGGGTGAGAACCCGAGAACCCGGAAGAAGCATGTGGCACGTCGCTGACTTTCAGGCGGTTGAAAGCAAGCCGTTCGATCACGGCCAGTTCGGTACCGTCTGGCGCGCCCGGCGTCTGAGCGATGACCGCGCGGTGGCGCTCAAGCTGGTGTTGCGCGCCAACGGACGCGACCAGATCGACGCCGAACGGCACGGCGCCATCCTGCAGCAGCAGTTCCATCGCGCGCATGGGATGGTGCCGGAAATCTACGACTACGGCCAGGACGGCGACGACTTCTACATCGCGATGGAGCTGATCGAGGGCGGCAAGCTCGCCGATCAGATTGCCAGGGGCCCGTTGCCGCCGCAATCGGCCGTCGAACATGCCGCCTGGCTGTGCGCCTTTCTCGACAAGGCGCATCGCTTCGCCACCACCATCGAGGGGAACCCCTACGTTGCGATCGTTCACGCCGATTTGAAGCCGCAGCACGTGCTGTTCACGACGTCGGGCGAGAAGCGGATCCTCGATTTCGGCATTGCCAAGGCGCTCGCGCGCACGACGAGAGTGACGACCGACAACTGGTGCACGACGCCGTATGCGTCGCCGGAACGCCTGCTCACCGGACGGGTCGACGCGCACGTCGATTTGTGGTCGCTGGGCGTCATGCTGTACGAGATGATCGTCGGCCATCGGCTCTACCCGCACCTCGAAGCCAGTCAAAGCCGGAGTCAGCTCGAGCACGCCATTACCACCAATGCGCCGCGCGACTCGCTGCCGCCCGGATGCCCGACGGCGCTCGCGGCGATCATGACCAAGCTGCTGGCGCCGCAGATCGAGCGCCGTTACAGCGATGCGGCGGCCATCAAGTCCGATCTCGACCGGTTCCTGGCCGGACGCGATCCTGCGGCGATCGAGGAATACGCGACGGCGGCGACGATGCCCGTCGCGACGCGGGGAGGTGCAATCGTTCCCAATTCCACGCGCGGCATTCCACATGCCGTGGACGGAATTCCAAATTCCAAATTCCAGATTCCGAATTCCATGGTGCCGCCGACCGATCCGCTTCCGCTTCCGTCGTCAGCCGGCACTGCCGCGGCGATCGCGACGGCTCCGGCCGCGACGCCGGCCGGAACGGTCCGGCGCCTCGGTTTCCGGAAGGCGGCATCGGTCGTCGTGGCGGCGACGATCGTCGCGCTGATGGCGACCGAGGGCGTGGCCTGGGTCGCGGCCGAACGATTTCGCGCCAGCGTCCCGGCCATCGACGGCCGGTCGCTGCCGCACCTGCGCGCCGGCTACCGCGGCATCCGCGCCTTGAGCTTCTTCGGGCTCGGCTTGCGGTTCCGCGTCAACCGCCTGCTCCAGAACCGGCTCACGTCGCTCGCCGATACGGTCATCGAAGATTACCGGCGCGAGGAGCCGGCGCTCGGCGCCGCCGACTGGCAGCAGGCCCAGAGAGCGATGCAATGGGCGCTCGAGCTGTCGCCCAGCGATCGGACGGTGCGCGCCAGGGAGCTGACGTGCGAGGCGCACGTGACGCGCCACGCCGCACGCGCGCAGCGCGGCAGTCCCGCGGTGCGCCAGATGTATCAGTCGGCGATCGACAAGTTCCGTGCAGCCGCGGAGATCGATCCGGACTCGTTCGATCCCTATCTCGGCATCACGCGGATCGCCGTCTACGGCCTCGACGATGTGGACCAGGCGGCGGCCGCGATCGGAGAAGCCGAAAAGCGCGGCTACGCATCGGGACGACGCGAACGGGCGCAGCTCGGCGACGGCTACATGCGGCGGGCGGACCGCAGGCGCCGGCTGGCGCGCACGCTTTCCGGCGATCGACACAGCCGCGAACTGGAGAGCGCCCGCGCGGACTACGACCGCTGCGTTGCGTCGTTCGACCCGATCGTCGGCTTCGCCCGCGCCGCGGACAACCTCGAATACTGCAAACGTCAGATCGAGCGCATCGACACGGAACTGAATCCAGGGCCAGAGATACACGGCGAGAGCCCGCAATCCGGACCTTCGCTTCGAAACTGACGGCAGGCGAGCTTGAACGATGCGTGTTATTGCTCCGGAGTACACGCCTGACATCGCGACGGCGTCCGGCGACGCGGCCAGGCGTTGCGGCCGGATTGAGCTGCTCGCATTGCTGGCCTGTTCGGCGGTCGTGCTGATTGGCGTGTATCTCACCTGCGCCGGCCGCGCTGCACGGCTGGCCGAGTCCGATGCCGGATCCGCGCCTCCTCTCAACCTCCACCAGCTCGCCGCGCCCGACGATCTCGTCCGGCTGCTGACGATGTTCGAGGACGAACGCGAGCGGCGCGCGGTCGCGGCGGTGTTGTATCGACAGGCGACGGCGGACTCCACGCGGCTCGATCACGTCGGCGGTCTGGCTGCGGCATCGATTCCGGCTGCCGACGTGCGGAGCGACGCGCATTTCCTCAGGCTGCGCGCCCGCCTGGCGTTCCACCCGGGCGCCGGCACCGTTCCGGTGCTCACGCCAGCCGATATCGTCACGCTGAAACCGCGGCTCGTGGTGCGGACGCGCCAGGAGTATGCGGCTGCCGTGCGCGACGCCGGGCTCCGGTTTTTCGCCGTGTTCTGGGCCGCGCATCTGTTCCGCCGCTGGCGCCGCGCCGACGACGATCCGGTTCTGCTGCCGGCGGTGATGCTGCTCTCGGGCGTCGGGTTCATGACCATGCTGGCGCTGCGCGATCCGCTGCGCGACACCATCGCCGCCTCCGCCTTTGCGTCAGGAGTCGCGGCGGGCGTCGCGCTGCTCGCTGCCGCGTCGGAGGTCGATTTCGAGGCGTCGCCGTTGCGGCGCGCGGTGCTCGGCCCGTTCGGCATGGCGCTGGGGTTGGCCGCCCTGCTTCTGGTGTTCGGCAAGGGCCCGGGATCGAGCGGCGTCAAGGTGAACCTTCTCGGCTTTCAGCCGGTGGAGGTGATCCGGCTGCTGGTCATCCTTTCGCTGGCCGCCTATTTCGCCAGGCGGCTCGACTTCCTTCGCGAGCTGTCGGAGCCGCCCACCCCGTCGCGGCCGTGGCTGCGCCATGTCCGACTGCCTCGCTGGAAGGACGTCCGGCCGCTGTTGGCCGGCATGGCCCTGGTGCTCGCGTTCTTCTTTCTGCAGAAGGACCTCGGCCCGGCTCTCGTCCTGTCCTGCATGTTTCTGGCGCTCTACGGCATGGCGCGCGCGCGCGGCGCCTTTGTCGCCGCCGGATTCCTGATTCTGATTCTCGGCTTCGCCGCCGCCTACGAGATCGGCGTGCCGGCCACGGTGCGGCAGCGGGTCGCGATCTGGGCCGATCCCTGGAACAACGGCGTCGCCGGAGGCAATCAGATTGCGCACGGCCTGTGGGCGCTCTCGACCGGCGCCGTGTGGGGCGCCGGCCCGGGTCTCGGCGATCCGCAGTCGATTCCGGCCGCTTACACCGACTTCGTGCTCGCGGCCATCGGCGAGGAGCTCGGTTTCGCCGGGCTGGCGGCGGTCGTGGCGCTGTACGCGCTCGTGTGCTGGCGCGCATTCCGGATCGCGGCACGAGCGCCAGGCGACTACACCGCCTTCCTGGCGACGGCCGCCGCGCTCGCGCTTGCGGTTCAGGCGGCGGTAATGGCCACGGGCCTTCTCGGCTTGATTCCGTTGTCCGGCGTGGTCACGCCGTTTCTCAGCTACGGCCGATCGTCGATGATCGCGAACTGCACCGCCGTCGGCATCATGCTCGGCATTGCGAAGCGGCGCGGCGGCATCCGGACGCACCTGTCCCGGCCGATTGCGGCCGTGGCCGGCGCACTTGCGGCGGCGGCGGCCGTCGTGATGTGCCGGGCAGGCTGGATCCAGATCGTCAGGGCCGACAGCATCGCCGCTGCCTCGAGCCTCAGCGAACAGGCGGACGGCGGCGTCAGGTTCGAGTACAACCCGCGCCTGCTCGCGGCCGCGCGTCTCATCGTCCGCGGCACCATTTACGATCGGAACGGCCTGCCGCTGGCCACCAGCCGGCCGGACGAGATCTCGAAGATTGAGACCGTCTACCGCCAGGCGGGGATCGTGCCGGCGCAGCCGTGCGCGCCCGAGCTGCCGCGCTGCTATCCCCTCGGCGGCACGGCCTTTCACGTGGTCGGCGACTGGAACCACCAGGCCAACTGGGGCGCGTCGAACTCGTCGTATCTCGAGCGCGACCACGACGGCGACGTGAAAGGCTACGACGATCGCCTGCAGCTCGTCGAGATCGTGCATCCGAAAACCGGCGCCGCGGAGCGCCTGGTCCGGCATGACTATCGTGCGCTGCTGCCGGTGGTGCGCCGCCGGTACGCGATGAACGGAGCGGCGCTCCGCGCGCTGGCCGGGCGCAAGCACGATCTTTACACGTCGATCGACGCGCGGCTGCAGTCCCGCGCCGCCGCGGCCCTGCGCAGCCGGATCGAATCGAGCGGCCTCGAGCGCGGCGCCGCCGTCGTGCTCGACGCGGCGTCGGGCGAGGTCCTGGCATCGGTGAGCTATCCCTGGCCGAACGCGCGCGACCTGCAGGAGGGTGTCGATGCCATGGTGAACGGCGGCGCGCGCGAGCGTCTGCTCGATCGCGCGCGGTACGGGCTGTATCCGCCCGGCTCGACGTTCAAGCTGCTCGTCGCCGGGGCCGCCATGCGCAGCGCCGGCACCGACAAGCCGACCTACGCCTGTGTTCGACTGCCCGACGGCCGCGTCGGGAACTACGTGGCCGGATCCGGGCGTCCGGTGCGCGACGATCCGATGGATACCGTGCCGCACGGCACCATCGATCTTCGCCAGGCGCTGGTCGTTTCGTGCAACGCCTATTTCGCGCAGCTCGCGCTCCGGTTGGGGCCGCAGCCGCTTCTCGACGCGGCGTCGCTGTTCCAGATCGCCGTGGCGCGCACGGCGACCGCGGCGGGGCTGCAGCCGACGGTCGCACAGGCCGGATATGGCCAGGGACAGGTGATTGTGTCGCCTCTGAAGATGGCGCGCGTCGCCGCGGCCGTCGCGGCGCATGGCGTAGTGCCGCCGGTCACGTGGATCCATGCCGATGCCGGGACGGCAGAAGGGCGCGCGGTCGAGCGGTTCCTGTCAAGCGCCGGAGCGGCGCGGCTGTCGCGGTACCTGCGCGAGGTTGTGACGTCGGGCACCGGCCGGGTGCTCGCGTCGAACCCGACCGCCATCGCCGGCAAGACCGGAACGGCGGAAGTCCAGGACGGCCGAGCACATGCCTGGTTTGCCGGTTTTGCTCCGTACGACAGCGACCGGCACCGGATCGCGTTTTCGATCGTGGTCGAACATGCCGGCTACGGCGGGCGCATCGCGGCGCCGATTGCGGGGGAAATCGTCAACGCGGCGCGCGAGATCGGGCTGCTGAATACGAACAGGGACACAAACGACACGAAGGACACAAAGGGCACAAAGGATACAGACAGAGCTGACTGGTGATCGAATAGGCAATTTGTCCGCAGTCGTACCCGACGCGAACCGGCAAAGGACACGAACAAGAGGACGAAGGGGAGTGAGATGCAGATGCCGGGACGGTTCTCGCAGATCGGACGGCACTGGTCGCGGATCCGGGAGATCCTTGACGGCCCGCCGGGTGCGGACGCCACACCGCTGGAGATCTGCGCCGCGGCGCTCGACGACATCGAGCGGCGCGTCGAGCCGCTCGGCGGCGGACGGCGGCGTCTTCCCTACGCACGGATAACCGTCCGCGTCAGCCAGCCGGAAGCTGACCAGGCACCGCTGCAGGCCGCGCTCGCCGGCCTTGACGGCAGGCTGCGAAAGCGGATCGAGGAATTGCAGTGCGAAGTACCGAGCGCGCTGCAGGTGGAGGCCACGTGTGTGCGGCCGCGGCCGGCAGAGTGGCCCGAAGGACAGGTGTTCTCGGTTGAGTACACGCGCGAGTCGGGCGCCGCGCCGGCGCTGCCGGCAGGGCGCGGCCGGACGTCGCTGTGCGTCAGGGTGGTGCATGGTGCGGCGACCGAGGAGAGCTATCGCTTCGACGACGCGGCCGTCTACATCGGCCGCACTGTCGAAGCCGTGGACCGTGCCGGGCGGCTCCGCAGCAACCACGTCGCGTTTCTCGAAACCGTGGACGGCGTGACCGAGACGGTCGGCCGCGCCCACGCCTGTTTTCGCCGCAACGAGGAGAGCGGCGAGTACCGCATCTTCGACGAGGGCAGCAGCAACGGCACCTGGGTGGTCCGGAACGGCGCGGCGGTGGCGGTGCCGCCCAGGGATCCGCGCGGCGTGCGGGTCGAATCGGGCGACGAAATCAGAATCGGACGCGCGTTGATCCGGTTGTCGATCGCGGCCGGCGATCGGTGATCGCCGTCGTGATCGCGGCCGCGCCGACCAGCGGATTGGCTCTCACTCCCTCACCGGCGTTCCGGCGAGAGGGTAGTGGCGGTGACCCTGTGGCACAGCGTCGTGATGGTGCGTCCCGCGTAATAGACGCCGTCGGTGAGTTGATCGACGGTGACTGTCCCGGAGAAAAAGGCCAGCGCGATCATCAGTTGAGCGAAGACGATCACCTTGAGCATTCCCATTCCCATCGGCATGCTCCGATCGGTATGCAACTCAGTCAGCGTGTGGTTCGCGCGCGAGGTTCACGCTGATCATGAACCGTGCATGCCGTGAAATCAATTGCCTGCGGTGGCGCGGACGAAGGATTCAGAAGCAGCACGCGACAAATAGTCCTGAAAAGGTCCACTTCTTTGCGCCGGACGCCTGCCGCTATACTGCGCGATTACGGTGGGATTCTTCTCGCTCTTCTATCCGTGGGGACTGCTGCTGCAGGCCCTGGCGATCGTTCACTACATTCGCCGGCGTCCCGATAGCGTCTGGCTCTGGGTCATCGTGTTTCTCGGTCCGGTGGGTGCCCTCGTGTACATGGCGATGGAGGTGGTGCCCGATCTCGGCCTGCTCCGGCAGTCGTTCGACTCCATCGGACGGCGGAACCGGATTGCCCATCTTGAAGCGGTGGTGCTGGAGAACCCGGCGGCCGGCAACTACGAGGAGCTGGCGGACCTCTACCTCGATCAGGGGCGCTACGCGCGCGCGCGCGAATGCTACGACAAGGCGATTTCCCCGCGCGCCGATCAGCTCGATCCCATCTACCGCCGCGGCATTGCCGAGATTCACCTCGGCGATTTTGCCGCCGCGGCGCGCGACCTCGAGCTGGTGACGGCGCGCGACGCGAAGTACGATCTCCACCGCGCGATTGCGCTGCTCGCGCATGCCTGCGCCAACACCGGCCGGAGCGGCGAGGCCGACGCGCTCTTTCAGCAGGCGACGCAGATTTCCACGTCGTCGGAAACCTATTTCAACTACGCCACGTTTCTCGCCTCGCAGAAGCGGATCGCCGAGGCGCGTGAATGGGCCGGGCGCATCCTGGCCAAGAAGCCGACGATGCCGCGATATCTGCAGCGACGGGAGCGGCCCTGGTTCCGGAAGGCAAACGCGTTACTGAAACGTCTGCCAGGTGCGGAGAGATGAACGCAAAGACGGCCACGAGCGCACGGCGAAAATCGGGAGCCCGGAGTCGCGAGGCGAAACTCAAGACGCGACCGCCCGGAACCGAAAGCCCACAGGCGAACGCCGAGAGCCGGAAGTCTGACCTTGAGATGACCCGATTTGCCGACTGGATGGAACCGATGGCCGCGACGCTGACGCAGGAGCGGTTTACCGGGCCGGAGTGGATCTTCGAGCGGAAGCTCGATGGCATCCGCCTGCTCGCGTTCAAGAACGGCCGCGAGGTGCGTCTGCTCTCCCGCAACCGGCTGCCGCAGAACGACGCGTATCCCGCGGTGGTCGATGCGGTTGCGGCGCTGCCGGTGCACGATGCCATCCTCGATGGCGAGGCGACCGGCGTGTGGGGCAAGCCGGGCCGGGTGGCCTATCACGTGTTCGACATCCTGTGGCTCGACGGCCGCATCGTCGCGTCGCGGCCGCTCGACGAGCGCCGCGCGCTGCTTGCGGGACTGCGGCTCGAGCCGCCGTTGCAGCGCGTCGCTGCGCTCAACGACCCCAGACCGTGGGAGCGCGCGTGCCAGGAGGGATGGGAAGGGGTGATTGCAAAGCGCCGCGACGCGCCTTACGAGCACCGCCGCTCGCCTCACTGGCTGAAGATGAAATGCGAGGCGACGCAGGAGCTGGTCGTCGGCGGGTTCACCGACCCGCAGGGCGGCCGCGTCGGTCTCGGCGCACTGCTGGTTGGCTACTTCTCCGGCGACGATGTCGTGTTTGCCGGCAAGGTCGGCACCGGATTCGACACGCGGCTCCTGCGCGAGCTCCGCGCACGGCTCGATCGCATCGAGATCGCGAAGCCGCCGTTCACGAAAGGCACCGGATTGCCCCGGCGCGCCCACTGGGTGCGTCCCGAGCTCGTCGTCCAGGTCGCGTTCATCGAGTGGACCGCGCACGGCAAACTCCGTCACCCTCGCCTGCTCGGCGTCCGCGAGGACAAGGCGGCGCGCGAGGTCGTGCGCGAGACGCCGTGATCACCCATCCGGAGAAAGTGCTGTTTCCCGACGATGGGATCACGAAAGGGCAGCTGGCCGCGTATTACGAAGCCGTCGCGCCGGTCATGCTTCCACACCTGTGCGGGCGCCCGGTCACGATGGAGCGCTATCCCGCCGGAATCGGCGCGGCCGGCTTCTTCCACAAGGACGTTTCCAGGGGATTTCCCGACTGGCTCGAGCGCGTCGAGGTGCCGAAGAAGGGCGGCACCGTCCACTACCCGTTAGTCTGCGATGCGCGGGCGCTGCTCTGGCTGGCGAACCAGAACACCATCACGCCGCACGTGTGGACGTCGCGCACGCCGGATCTGCATCGTCCGGACCTGTGCGTGTTCGACCTCGATCCCTCGACAGACGATCGGGAAGCGCTCCGCGCCGCCGCGCTCGGCCTGCGCGACCTGTTGAGCGAGCTGCGGCTCGCCAGCTGGCTGAAAACCTCAGGCTCGAAAGGGTTTCACATCGTGATTCCGCTGGACGGAACGGCAAAGGTTGGACAGGTCGCTCGTTTCGCGCATGCGGTCGGGAGCACGCTTGTCGGGCGCGATCCGGATCGTCTCACGCAGGAATTCAGCAAGGCGGATCGCGGCGGCCGCATCCTCGTCGACACCGGCCGCAACGGGTACGGCGCCACGTTCGCAGCGGCCTACGCGGTGCGGGCCAAGCCAGGCGCGCCGGTCTCGGCGCCGTGCACGTGGGAGGAACTGGAACGCGGCGACGTGGGCCCGCGCACGTTCACGCTGCGGACCATGGCGGCACGACTCGCGCAGGTCGGGGACATCTGGGCGGAGATGCGCGGCCGCGCCGATTCGCTGGACGTAGCGCTGACCACGCTAAAACTCATGTCGTAGCGGCGGCTCGCGAGCCGCCCCTGCCTTTCCTCTCTTCCACCCGGCGCGCAACGCGTCCCGGTCGAGCATGGCGCCGCGGAGGTACCCGCGGCGATTTGCCGCGTGTTGCGGATATCTTACAAGTCAGGGCCGTCCCTTTGTGTCCTTGGTACCCTTGGTGTCGTTCGCAAGGATCATTCTGGCAACTGCTGCTCGGGGATGCCGAGCGCGATCGCGAGACTACGGAGCGCCGTCTTGATCATGCGGAGGTTTCGCGGTCCGGTCCGCAGCAGCTGTTTCTGTGCCGGCGTCAGCCGCTGCAACCGCTCGTCCACAAAGGCGTAACCGACGCCGCCGCGCGGTACGACCCGAATGGGGCCGTCGACGATCGGCGTCTGCAGCAGCTGCACGACGGCGCGCTCGAGCGTGCGGTCGAACGGCGTGTTGCCAAGGCCGAGATCGCGGTTGGCTTCCTCGATGCGGGGCTTGAGCGTGGTGTACAGGCGCGCGCTCCCCGCCGGGTCGACCGATGCCGCAGCCGCGGCGATTTCGTTATAGCGATCGTAGCTGCGCGGATCGATGTGCAGGTCGCCGTTCGTGCCGGCGACGCTGAAGCGCGATGACGGTCTCAGGACCTGCAGCTGTCCCGCAGGCGCGCCGCCGTCGGCGATGTTGACGACGACGACGGTGAAATTGCGGATCAGGCCGTTGGTCGCGAGCCACGCCATCACAGACGGATGCGACGAGATCCGTTTCACCAGGTCGCGGACGAGCGCGTCGCTTTCGTCGAGCGGCGGGACGTCGACCGCCAGCGAGTCGCTGCCCAGCGGCTGAGTCTGCCGCCCGGGCTGGTTCGCGATCTGCTGCTGTGGCGGCGACGGGGTCGTCGTCCGCCGGCCGAGCGCGACGTACACGGCAAACCCGACGGCCGCGCCCAGCACCAGCAACGCGAGCCAGACGCCGGCCCGCGGCCGCGGCGCGGACCGTTCGGCCATCTCTTCAGGCGTTCTCAGCAGGTCGTAGTCGGGGACATCCGGCACCATGATCTCCATTCGATGATCAAGTGTATTCCTGCGCTCGACCTCGTCAACCTCTCATCCAGCTCCGGATCTCCGCCAGCACGAGGTCGGGCACCTCTTCCTGCAGATTGTGACCGGCCGGGAGCGCCTTGCCGGTGACGCTCGTGCCGCGCTCGCGCCAGACGGCGAGGACGTCGTACAAGCGTCCCATCGGTCCGCGCTCGCCCCACAGCACAAGCAGCGGACATGCGATCTTCCGCGCGAGATCCGCGGCGTCGTGCTTGAGATCGATTGAAGCGCCCGCGCGGTAGTCCTCGCACATCGCGTGGATGTTCTCCGACCGGCTCGCGGTGCGGAGATATTCCCGCTGAATGTCGGAGGTGGCGCGCGCGAGCTGCGCCTCGGCCTGCGCTTTCAGATCGTTCTCCGGCCCGGGCGCCGCGCGGAGATAGTTGAACCAGTGGAAATAGGCCTGGACGAAGTCGATGGTGACGTGCGTATAGAGATAGTGCGTGGGAACGATATCGAGAACGGCGAGGCCGGTGACCTTGGCGGGGTGATCGAGCGCCATCCGCTGTCCGACTCGTCCGCCGCGGTCGTGGCCGATCACCCGGAAACGGTCGAAGCCGAATTGGTGCATCACCTCGACCTGATCGAGCGCCATCGCGCGCTTGGCGTAATTCGCGTGGCCCTCGCCGTCGGGCGGCGCGCTGCTGTCGCCGTAGCCGCGCAGATCGGCCGCCACGACCGTGTGCGATTCGGCGAGCTTCGGCGCGACCAGGCGCCACGACACGTGCGTCTGCGGTGCGCCGTGGAGGAGCAGCAGCGGTGGACCCGAGCCGCCAATCACGCCGTTGATGGTGGCGCCGGTAGCGGCCACCTTGAATGGTTTGAAGCCGGGAAAGAAGCCCGGAGTCCCTTCGGAAGGCGGCGGCGCTTCACCGGTTTGCGCCGGCCCTGCGGCCGCATCTCGCCGGCGTGCACCCGATACCAGGGGAATGGCGGCTACCGCGGCGGCGGCATCGCGAAGCCAGGTTCGTCGGTCCATGCGCACACCTCGCACCCGTGAATTCTATTCCCCCGGGGTGCGGGCGCGAGAGAAGCTCGATGGCAGGAGAGGCGCGAGAGAAGCTCGATCGCCTCCCCTTTGTGTCCTTCGCACGCGTCAGAGATCAGTGCTGCGCCGCCATCTGCTTGAAGAACTCGGCGGCCCGCTGCTGGATCTCGTTATGGGCGAGATCTTCCTTGCGCGTGGCGATCCACCAGGTATACCCGGCCGGGTCGCTGACCGCGCCGGCCCGATCGCCCCAGAACTGATCGGCGAGCGGCATCTGCACCTGCGCGCCGGCGCTGACCGCCCGGTTGAAGGCCGCGTCGCTGTTCTCCACGTAGAGCCAGAAGGAAGCCGGCGAGCCGCCGTAGGTCCGCGGTCCCTTGCCGCCCATCATCACGTCGTTCATCATGAAGCGCGAGTCGCCGATCTTCAGCTCGGCATGCATGATCTTGCCGTCCGGACCGGCGCTGCGGCTCACTTCCTCCGCGCCGAGCGCCTTCTTGTACCATTCAATTGTCGACGCCGCATCGTCCAGCACCAGCGACGGCGTGATGGTGTGATACCCCTCGGGCACAGGCTTCGCTGCTTTCGCCATCGGAACCTCCTCGGATTGTCAGTGACGGAGAAGTGACGTAGTGCGTCCGCCGAAACCACCACTATGGTTCGAATCGCGGCGCGGATGCAAGCTGCGCTTGAAAGTCGTGTCGCAGCAGAGTGAGACACGAGCGTAAAAGAACAACCGCGTGAAAGCCGGTGGACTCTGCCGCCCGCTGCGGTCGTGCAACAAGACTAAAACACGTATTTCACGCCAACCTGGATCTGCCGCGAATCGAGGCGCGTGCTGGTGATCACGCCGTAGCTCGGCGTGCGCAGCTGCGAGCCCGGCTGGTTCCAGATCGGTGTGTTGGGCAGGTTGAACATCTCGATGCGCGCCTCGAGGTACTGCCTCCCGATCGTGAATCGTTTGTTCGCCGACGCGTCCAGGCTGACAATCCCGGGCCCGATGAGCGAATTGCGGTGGACAGTCCCGTAGCGGAACGGGCCGCCGGCAGGATTGCGATCCACGAACGCGTCGGTATTGAAGTAATGCGTCCGTGTGCGCTGGTCGCCGGGCAGCTGCCAGTCGATCCCGGTCGAATCGGGATAGCACGCGCCGCCGCCATTCTGTACGTTCCCGGGGCCGCACGTCACGGTGAACGGGAACCCGTCCTGCAGGGTCAGGATGCCGCCAAGCTGCCAGCCGCCCAGGATCAGATCGGCGGCGCCGCCGCCATTCATGTAGGCGCGGTTCTTCCCGAACGGCAGGTCCCACAGCCACGACGTCGTCCAGCGCCGGCGGAAGTCGAAGGCCGAGAGGCCGGTCTCGAGATCGAGGTCGTAGTTGTTCGACGGCGTCAGCGAATCGCCGTCGCTGGTGCGGATGCCGCTGCCGTTGTCGATCGACTTTCCATACGAGAACGAGCTGAGGACGCTGAGGCCCTGCGAGAAGCGCCGCTGCAGCTTGAGATAGAGCGCGTTGTAATGCGAACGGCTGGGCGCGGCCATCACCTGGATGCTGCCAAACTTCGGAAACGGCCGCGCCAGGTTGGTGTTGGCGAGCTGGCTCGGCTCGGGATTGTTGTAGCTCATCAACCGGCGCAGGTGGCGGCCCACCGATCCGAAATAGGTCGCCTCGGCCGTCATGCTGCCGCCAAGCTCGCGCTGCACGCCGACCGACCACTGCTCGATATACGACGACGGCTCGTTGAACTGGTTCGCGAGGATGAAGGTGGGCGCCCCGGTGCGCGCGAAGGGCTGCTCGAAACTCAGGTTCGGCCGGAAGCTCTCGGCCGGCTCGTTGCGGCGGATCGTGAACGGCGCGTTGCGCACGATGTCGAACACGGCGTTGCCGATGTCGCGCACGTAGTAGACGCCGGCTCCCGATCGCATCACCGTCTTCGGCGTGATCGTCCAGGCGATGCCGACCCGGGGCGCGAAATCGTTGTGGTCCGCTTGATAGGCGCCGCGGCCGAACCGCCCGTCGCGCACGTACTGCACGTCGGGTGCGAGCTGGAAGGGCGGCCCGCCCTCGTAGGGATCGCCGGTGCCGGCGCGGACGAAGATCGGCTCGTGCGAATTGAACCAGTCGAAATCGATGTTCACGATCTTGTCGTAGGCGTCGGTGAACGGCTGGTCGTACTCCCAGCGCAGCCCGTAGTTCATCGTCACCGTCGGCCGCAGCCGCCAGCTGTCCTGCGCGTAGACGGCGTAGTAGTTCGAGCGGTAGTCGGCAATGGGCGCGCCGACCTGTCCCTCGGAGTTGTTGAAATGGCCGAGGAGAAAATCGGCAAACGGCGCGCCGCCCCGCTGTGCCGCCGGCAGCAGCGGGTTCTGCGTGTAGCGGCCGTCGAACCCGAACCGGCCGCGTGTGACCACGCCGCCAATCTGGTCGTACCAGACATGGCGAAGCTCGCCGCCGAACTTGAACGAATGCGTGGCGACGGTCCAGGTGAAGTTGTCGGTCACCTGCAGCGTCTTGTCGTCGTTGATGAACGGCGCGTCGCTCTCTTCGCCGAGACCGGTCAGCCCCGAGACGTTGATGTTGGGCACGCCCCAGTAGAGCGGGTTGTCGCTGGGCAGGTTGATGCCGAGCGCCTTGACCACGTTGTCGGTGTTGGCCCGCGGCGAGATGTGTCCGTTCTTGAGATACCCGAAGCCGAGGCGCGCATCATTGAGCTTGTTCGACGCCAGCGTGCGCGTGTTGCCGAACACGAGCTGGTGCACGTCGGTGTCGGTGTTGATCCCCATATCTGGAATGGGATACGGATCGTAGCCGTGCTCCTTCGAGATGCTGTGACGGAACATCCAGTTGGACGAGCCCTGGCTGAAATCGAGGCGATAGGTGAACTGGTCCGCGTCGGCGTGGCGCGCTTCGTTGTTGACGAAGTTGGGTCCCGCCACCTCCTGCGACGGCAGCGGGTAGTAGGCCAGCAGCTTCTGCGAGACCGGATGGACGCGGTTGGCGGGGATGATGTTTCCGGGGAACGGCCGCGGCGCCTGGACGACGTTGCCGGCCGCATCGAAGACGGCCGTCGCGGGATCGTAGATGGTGATGAGATTCCCGCTGGAGTCACGCAGCCGGGAGAAATCGCCGGCCCGCCAGGCCGAGAGCGGCAGCGACGGGTTCGAGGTGAGCGACTTGCGCTCGCGCAGACCTTCCCAGTTGAACATGAAGAACAGGCGGTTGCGGCCGTCGACGATCTTCGGCAGGACGACCGGGCCGCCGATCGTGCCGCCGTACTGATTGCGCTTGAACGGCGGGATTGGATCATCCGGCCGGTCGAAGTAGTTCTTCGCATCCAGGGAGGAATTCCGCAGGAACTCGAACGCCGTCCCGCGAAGCTGGTTCGATCCCGACTTGGTCGAGACGTTGACCTGTGCGATGGCGCGGCCGTACTCGGCGTCGAAGAGCCCGGAGATGACGTTGAACTCCTCCAGGGCGTCGACCGACGGCAGCAGCATGTAGGAGTTGAAGTTCAGGTCGGTGTTCTCGACGCCGTCGAGGGAGTAGTGGTTGTAGTGAATCCGCTGCCCGGCGACGTTCAGCGCGAAGCTGTTGCGCTGGCCGCCCATTCGCTGTTTGCCCTGACTCGACGAGGGGCCGTTCGTCGTCGCGCCGGGGATGAGGGAGGCGAGCTGCAGGTAGTTGCGGCCGTTCAGCGGCAGCTCGACGATCGCGCGGTTTTCGATGACCGTCGCGATGGCCGCATTCTCCGTCTGGATCAGCGGCACACTGGCCCTGATCTCGAGTGTCTCCGAGACGGTGCCGACCTCCAGCGTCAGCGAGATCCGGCTGGCGCTGGCGACCTGCACGGCGACGTCTTTGTGCTCGACGGTCCGGAAGCCGGACAACTCGGCCTTCAGATCGTACACACCCGGCGGGATGGCCGCGATGACGTACAACCCGGATTCATTGGTCTGAACCACCCGGACGACGTTGGTCGCGTGGCTGGTGAGCGTGATCGTCACGCCGGGCACCGGCAAGCCGCTGGTGTCGCTGACGATCCCGCTGAGCTCGCCTGATGGCGTCTGCGCGCCGGCCGGCGCGCCCGAGAAATGCAACAGGAGGAACATGACAGCCAGGCAACTGGCGCGCATAGAAACCTCGCTTCTTGGAGAAACGGGCTGGCGGCGCAGTATAAAGAAGTTGACAGCGATTTGGAACCCGGACGGAGGCGGGAGCGGGGCAAAGAGATCCCCGCGAGCGACGGCCGGGGTGTGGGGCAGAGCCCCACTTCAGTCTGAGGAGCCCGGGATCTTGAGCGAGGCGTGATCGGCGCGCGGTTTTCTACACCGCGCGCCTGCCGGCCACCGGCGGATCCGTCAAAAAGCCCTGATCCGTTTCAACGCGGCGATTTCCCCG
>Ga0066652_100000350_pt1 | contig 22977 bp, 16 predicted proteins | sample GraSoiAngelo_101_FD_71413 | JGI IMG/M metagenome (GOLD analysis project Ga0066652, IMG submission 71413) | Grasslands soil microbial communities from the Angelo Coastal Reserve, California, USA - 14_0903_02_30cm | ecosystem: Environmental > Terrestrial > Soil > Grasslands | place: USA... | reverse complement strand
ATCAACGTGATGGTCGACCAGCTCAACGGCTTCGCCTCCGAGGTGACCCGCGTGGCGCGCGAGGTCGGCACCGAGGGCAAGCTCGGCGGCCAGGCGAAGGTGGAAGGCGTCGGCGGCACCTGGGCCGATCTGACCGACAACGTGAATCTGATGGCCGCGAACCTGACCGGCCAGGTCCGCAACATCGCCGACGTGACCACCGCGGTGGCCAAGGGCGACCTTTCGAAGAAGATCACCGTCGACGTGAAGGGCGAGATTCTCGAGCTCAAGAACACGATCAACGTGATGGTCGACCAGCTCAACGCCTTCGCCTCCGAGGTGACGCGCGTGGCGCGCGAGGTGGGATCGGAAGGCAAGCTGGGTGGACAGGCGCAGGTCGAAGGCGTCGGCGGAACCTGGAAGGACCTGACCGACAACGTGAACCTGATGGCCGGCAACCTCACGGGCCAGGTCCGCAACATCGCCGAGGTGACGACCGCGGTGGCCTTGGGCGACCTTTCCAAGAAGATCACCGTCGACGTGAAGGGCGAGATCCTCGAGCTCAAGAACACCATCAACACGATGGTCGACCAGCTCAACTCCTTCGCCTCGGAGGTGACCCGAGTCGCGCGCGAGGTGGGCTCGGAAGGCAAGCTCGGCGGTCAGGCGCAGGTGCGCGGAGTCGCCGGCACCTGGAAGGACCTGACCGACAACGTGAACCTGATGGCCGACAATCTGACCGGCCAGGTCCGCAACATCGCCGACGTGACCACCGCCGTCGCCAAGGGCGACCTTTCCAAGAAGATCACCGTGGACGTGAAGGGCGAAATCCTCGCGCTCAAGGACACGATCAACGTCATGGTCGATCAGCTCAACGGCTTCGCCTCCGAGGTGACGCGCGTGGCCCGCGAGGTTGGCACCGAGGGCAAGCTTGGCGGCCAGGCGCAGGTGCCGGGCGTCGGCGGCACGTGGAAGGACCTGACCGACAACGTCAACCTGATGGCCACCAACCTGACGAATCAGGTGCGCGGAATCGCCGACGTCGTCACCGCGGTCGCGCAGGGCAATCTGAAGCGCAAGCTGACCGTGGACGCCAAGGGCGAGATCGCCGCGCTCGCCGAGACGATCAACTTCATGATCGACACGCTCTCGACCTTCGGCGACCAAGTGACCAACATGGCCCGCGAGGTCGGCATCGAGGGCAGGCTGGGCGGGCAGGCCAGGGTGCCGGGCGCCGCCGGCCTGTGGCGCGACCTGACCGACAACGTGAACCAGCTCGCCGCCAACCTGACCAACCAAGTCCGCTCCATCGCCGAGGTCGCGACCGCGGTGACCAAGGGCGACCTCACCCGCTCGATCGCGGTGGAAGCCTCGGGCGAGATGGCCGCGCTCAAGGACAACATCAACGAGATGATCCGCAACCTCAAGGAGCAGACCTTGAAGAATGCGGAGCAGGATTGGCTCAAGACCAACCTCGCCCGCTTCTCGCGCATGCTCCAGGGCGAGCGCGACCTCGCCACGGTCTCCAACCTGATCATGTCCGAGCTCGCGCCGCTGGTGAACGCGCAGTACGGCGTGTTCTACGTCACGAAGCGCGAGGAGGAGGACACCAAGCTCGAGCTGGTCGCCAGCTACGGCGCCGAGAGTCACGACACCTTGCGCCGCGAATTCTCGTTGCGCGAAGGCCTGGTCGGCCAGGCCGCCGCCGACAAGCGGCCGATCCTGCTCAAGGACGTGCCGGGCGATTTCATCCGCATCGGCTCCGGCCTCGGCCAGGCGACCCCGGCCAACATCAACATCCTCCCCGCTTTGTTCGAGGACGACGTGAAAGCGGTGATCGAGCTCGCCTCGTTCAGCGAGTTTAACGAGACCCACCAAAGCTTCCTCGACCAGCTGATGGAATCGGTCGGCATCGTGCTCAACACGATCGCCGCGACGATGCGCACGGAAGGCCTTCTGAAGCAGTCGCAGCTGCTGACCCAGGAGCTTCAGGCGCGCCAGACCGAGCTGACCACCAAGCAGGAGGAGCTTCACGCGACCAACGAGGAGCTTCAGGAAAAGGCCCAGCTTCTCGAGAACGAGAAGAAGCAGGTCGAGGCCAAGAATCTCGAGATCGACATGGCCCGCCGGGCGGTCGAGGAGAAGGCCGAGCAGCTCGCCCTCACCTCGAAATACAAGTCCGAATTCCTCGCCAACATGTCGCACGAGCTGCGCACGCCGCTCAACTCGCTGCTGATCCTGTCCAAGCTGCTCGCCGACAACCCGCAGGGCAACCTCAACGACAAGCAGATGGAGTTCGCGCGCACCATCCACTCGGCTGGATCGGACCTGCTCAGCCTGATCAACGACATCCTCGATCTGTCCAAGATCGAATCCGGCACCATTTCGATCGAGATCGGCGACATGCCGATGTCGAGCCTCAAGCTGCACATGGAGCGGACCTTCCGCCAGCTCGCCTCCGACAAGGGCCTCGAACTCAAGGTCGATTTCGACGACACGCTTCCGGCCACGATCCGCACCGACGAGAAGCGCCTCCAGCAGATCATCCTCAACCTGCTCTCCAACGCCTTCAAGTTCACCTCGGAAGGCAGCGTCACGCTCGCGGCGAGCTGCGTCGACAGCGGCTGGAACACCAACCATCCGGTGCTTCGCAACGTCGACCGGGCGATCGAGATCGCGGTCACCGACACCGGCATCGGCATCCCCGAGGACAAGCAGAAGCTGATCTTCGAGGCCTTCCAGCAGGCCGACGCGACGACCAGCCGCAAATATGGCGGCACCGGCCTCGGCCTCTCGATCAGCCGCGAGATCGCCCGCCTGCTCGGCGGCGAGCTTCAGGTCCGTTCGAAGCCGGGCGAAGGCTCGACCTTCACCCTGTTCATCCCGTTCGAGACGGCGGCGCTGACGGGGCCGAGCCCGACCACCTCCGCGCGCTACGAGAATAGCGGCGCTGCCGTGCCCAGCGCGCTCCCGGCCACGATCGAGGTCAGCGACGACCGCGACGCCCTGGGGAACACGCCGTTCGTCCTGATCGTGGAGGACGACGTGACGTTTGCCTCGGTGCTGCTCGATCTCGCCCGCGACAACGGCCTCAAGGGCGTCGTCTCGACCGCCGGCTCGGGCACTCTGGCGATGGCCCGAAAGCTCAGGCCCGACGCGATCACGCTCGATCTCGGCCTCGACGACATCAACGGCTTCGTTCTGCTCGACCTGCTGAAGCACGATTCCGAGACGAGCGAGATTCCGATCCACGTCATCTCCGGAGTCGACGAGGCCGATTACGTCACCGAGATGGGGGCGAGCGACGTGACCGAAAAGCCGGCCCAGCTCGACGAGCTGGCGCGCCTCTTCCGCACTATCCGCGAGGACGCCAAAGCCGGCCGCAGGCGCCGGCGGACGCGCTCTCGCGACGACGCGGCGTCGGCGAAGCCGCGCCACCTGCCCGAGCTGGCCGGAGCGAAGATCCTGATCGTCGACGACGACATCCGCAACATCTACTCGCTGACCAGCGTGCTGGAGAGCTATGCCGTCGAGGTGATGCACGCTGAGCGCGGACGCGACGGGATCTTGATCCTCGAGCAGACTCCGGGAATCGACATCGCGCTCATCGACATCATGATGCCCGAAATGGACGGCTACGAGACGATGCGGCAGATCCGCGCCAATCCGGCGCTGGCCGACGTTCCCCTGATCTCGGTCACCGCCAAGGCGATGAAGGGCGACCGGCAGAAGTGCCTCGACGCCGGAGCGTCCGATTACATCGCCAAGCCGGTGGACATAGAATTGCTATTGGCGTTGCTGCGGGTATGGATCGGCAAGGCGCGCAGCCAGGCGGCGTCGCCCGCGCGAGCCATCGCCCAGACGGCCGCCGAGTAGCAGATGAGTCCGATCCAGTTGGTGACACCCGAGCCAAAACCCGAGGCCGAGCCCGCGGCGGCCTCCGCGCCGGCCGCGGCCGCGCCGCTGAAGCGCGCCCGCGTGCTGGTCGTCGACGACGACGACAAGAATTTGCTCGCCATCCGAACGGTGATCGAGGACATCGCCGAGGTCGAGGTCGCGCAGTCGGGCGAGGAGGCGCTGCGCCACCTGCTGAGGGGGGAGTTCGCGGTGATCCTGCTGGACGTCTTCATGCCCGGGATGGACGGCTACGAGACGGCCCAGATCATCCGCCAGCGCGACCAGACCAAGCGCATCCCGATCGTCTTCCTCTCCGCGGTGAACAAGGAGAAGGAACATCTGATGCGCGGCTATTCGATGGGCGCGGTCGATTATGTGTTCAAGCCGGTCGAGCCGGTCGTGCTTCGCTCCAAGGTCGCGGTGTTCGTCGATCTCTTCACCATGACCCAGGAGATCCAGCGCAAGGCGGCGCAGGAGCAGGAGCTGCTCGACGCCAACCTCAAGGCCAACGCGGCGCGGCTGAAGGTCGAGCAGGAGCTGCGCATCGCCGAGCAGCGCCAGGCGGCGATCATCCAGTCGCTTCCGATCATCCTCTATCTCGAAACGGACGGGACGGACCCCCGCCTGCCCCAGTTCGTCGGCGGCAATTTCGCCGCGGTGACCGGCTTCGAGTTCGACGCCGTCGAGGCGAATCCCGGCCTGTGGGCCGAGCGGATCCACCCGGAGGACCGGGAGCGGACTCTGAAGGCGCTGGGCGAGCGCTCCCGAGCGGGGGCGATGGCGATCGAATATCGCTGGAAGTGCGCCGACGGAAGCTACAAGCATTTCCTCGACCAGGCGGTGCTTCTGGGCGAGGCCGAGGCCGGGCCGAGCTATGCCGGCACCCTGCTCGACGTCACCGAGCGCAAGAATCTGGAGAAGGAGCTGCTCCAGGCGCGCAAGATGGACGCGATCGGCCAGCTCACGGGCGGGATCGCGCACGATTTCAACAACCTCCTCGCGGCCGTCCTCGGCGGAATCGGGCTGATCGAGCGCCGCGTGAAGCTCGACGACGAGCAGAAGAAGATATTGGGCCTCACCCGCCGTGCCGCCGAGCAGGGATCGGACCTGGTGGGCCGGCTGCTCGCCTTCGCCCGCCGCCAGCAGCTCGCGCCGGCCGAGATCGACGTCGGGAAATTGTGGGCATCGGTCACCGACCTTCTCGCCCACACGCTCGGCGGCCTGGTCCAGCTCGAATGGAATGCGGAGGAGAAGGTCGGTCGCGCCTATGCCGACAGCGCGCAGCTCGAGCTGGCGCTGGTCAATCTGATCATCAACGCGCGCGACGCGATGCCCGACGGCGGCACCATCTCGGTCGCCGCGCGCGACTCTTCGGTCGGCGCCGAAAATCCGCTCGGCCTTCCGGCAGGCGACTATGTGGTGATAGCGGTTCGCGACAGCGGCACCGGAATCCCGCCCGAGCTGATCGAGCAGGTCACCGAGCCCTTCTTCACGACCAAGGACGTCGGCAAGGGCACCGGCCTGGGCCTGTCGATGGTCTACGGCTTCGCCCGCCAGTCGGGCGGCGCGCTCGACATCTCGTCGGTCATCGGCGAGGGGACCGCGGTCGAGATCTGGCTTCCGCGCGCCGAGGGAGAGGGTGCGGCGCAGGCCCCGGCCGAGCCCGCCGCCGCCGCGGTGCCGGCCGCCGCGGCGCTGCCGCTGAGAATCCTCCTGGTCGACGATCATGACGGCGTTCGGGAGACCACCGCCGGAATGCTCGCCGATATGGGCCACCAGGTCGATTCGGCCGCGGACGGCCCGGCGATGCTCAGCAAGCTGGAGGCCGAGCCCGACGTCTACGATCTGATCGTCACCGATTACGCGATGCCGCTCGTCTCAGGATCGGACGTGCTCAAGCAGGCGCGCGCGATCCGCCCCGACATCGCCGGAATCATCATCAGCGGCTATGCCGAAAGCCGAGCGCTCGGCGCCTGCCCCGACGAGACGGTGATCCTTCGCAAGCCCTTCACGCCGGAGCAGATGCAGGCCGCGATCTGCGCCGCGCTTCCGCCGGCGTGCGTGGACGAGGGATAAGGCCGTAAGAAGTAAATTGTGAGTCATCCCGGCGAAGGCCGGGACCCATGAACACGGCGTTCGCGGGAAAACGAAGAATCGGCATTATCATCCCAGATGCTTCGGTTCATGGGCCCGGCCTTCGCCGGGGTGACTCCGATAGCTATTCGTGCCTCAGCGCGTCGATCGGGTTGAGCGCGGCGGCGCGGCGGGCGGGGAAATAGCCGAAGACGATCCCAATCAGGGCCGAGACGCTGAACGCGATCAGGTTGATCTGCGGATCGAACAGGAACGGCACCTGGATGACCGGCGCCAGAAGGAAGGTCGCCACCAGCGCCAGGAGGAGCCCGATCAGCCCGCCCAGGCAGGCGAGCACGACCGCCTCGACCAGGAATTGCATCAGCACCTCGCGGCCGACCGCGCCGATCGCCAGGCGGATGCCGATCTCGCGGGTCCGCTCCGTGACCGAGACCAGCATGATGTTCATGATCCCGATTCCGCCGACGATCAGGCTGACGGCGGCGACCGCGCCCATCACCGCGGTGAGGATCCGGGTCGTCCCCTGCAGCGTCTCGGAAATCTGCTTGGTGTCGAAGATGTTGAAATTGTTCTCCGCCCCGCGCCCCAAATGGCGCCGCTCGCGCAGCAGATTCTCGATCGAGCTTTGCACCGAGGAGGTTTCGTAGGCGTCGTCGACCGCGACCATGATGAAGCGAAGGTTGCGGTTGCCGGTGAAGCGGCGCTGGACCGCCTTGATCGGCATCAGGATGACGTCGTCCTGGTCCTGGAAGCCGCCCTGCCCGCGCGATGCCAATGTGCCGATCACCTCGCAGCTCAAATCGCGCACCCGAAGCCGCTGACCGACCGGCTCCTCGCGCGGGAACAGGTTTTGCCGAACGGTCGAGCCGATTACGCAGACCGCCTTGCCGGCCTGCTCCTCGGGATCGGTCCAGATCCGTCCGTCGGTCAGCGCCCATTGCTGGGCGGTGAAGAATTGCGAGGTGGTCCCGCCGATGTTGGTCGACCAATTGGCGGCGTTGTGGACGGCAAGCCCGGTCGACTGGGCCTGGGGAGCGACGGCGCGCACGCCCGCGACCTGCTCCTGGATCGCCTCGACGTCGGCCATCTCGAAGTCCGGCGCCTGCGGCCCGCCGCCGCCGCGGCCGAAACCCTGGCCGGGCCTGATCTGGAGGATGTTCGCCCCGAGGCTCGAAATCTGCTCGGCGACCGCCGCCGTCGCCCCCTTGCCGAGCGTGACCATCGTCACCACCGCTGCAACGCCGATGACGATTCCAAGCACGGTCAGGAACGAGCGCAGCAAGTGGCGGCGGATCTCGCGAACGGCGAGGATGACGGTGGTGAAGAACATCAGGTGACTCGCTTCAGCGAGTCATCCCGACGAAAGTCGGGACCCATGAACACGGAATGCGAAATCCGGTTGCCGTCGATGTTCATGGATCCCGGATCAAGTCCGGGACGACTCATTGGGGGTCCGATCACGCCGGCACCCCCTGCCCCGCCTCGACGCTCTCCACGACCCCGTCGCGGAAATGGACGATGGTGCGGGCGTAGGCGGCCATGTCGGGCTCGTGGGTGACCATCAGCACGGTGATGCCGAAATTGCGGTTGAGGTCGGTCAGCAGGTCCATGATCTCGATCGAGGTCTTGCTGTCGAGATTGCCGGTCGGCTCGTCGGCGAGCAGCACGTCGGGATTGGTGACGATCGCGCGGGCGATGGCCACCCGCTGTTGCTGGCCTCCGGAAAGCTCGGCGGGCGTGTGGTCCCACCAGTCCTTGAGGCCGACCTTGTCGAGCGCGGCCATACCCAGCTCGCGGCGCTTGTGCTTGTCCTCGCCGCGATACAGCAGGGGCAGCTCGACATTTTCGAGCGCGTCGGTTCGCGCGAGCAGGTTGAAGCCCTGGAAGACGAAGCCGAGATAGCGGCGGCGGAGAAGGGCGCGCTGGTCGCGGTCAAGATGTTCGACCGGCACGCTCTTGAAACGGAACGTGCCGGTGGTCGGCACGTCCAGGCAGCCGAGAATGTTCATCGCCGTCGACTTGCCCGAACCCGACGGGCCCATCACCGCGACGAAATCGCCCTCGGCAACGTCGAGATCGATCCCCTTCAGCGCCTGGAACGCCATTGCCCCGGCGCCATAGGTCTTGGTGACGCCGCTAAGCTGGATGATCGGCTCAGCGGCCATCGGGCGCCGCCGCACCTTCCGCCTCGCGCCGCTCGCGCCACTGCCGCCGCCGCTCGCGCATCTGCTCGCGCTGCTCGGGGGTCATGCTTTCGAAGAAGGCGCGGCGCTGCTCGGGCGTCATGTCGCGGAAGCGCTGCCCGCCAGGGCCGCGCGGCGGCCCGGCGCCGGGAGCAGCCGAGGGCGCCGCCTGGCGCTGCGGACGCTGTCCCTGTGGCTGGGCGGCCGGAGCGGCGGGCGCGGCGCGATTCTGCTGCCGCTGCTGCTGCGAAGCCGCACCGGGTTGCGGGGCCGGTCGCTGAGCCTGAGCCGGCGGCGGGCCCGCGGCGGGAGCCACCTGATTGCCGTCGGCTTCGCCCTGGTCGCGGCCGCCGCCACGGCCCCGCCACCGTGCTCTCCCGCTCTTGTCCTGGGTCTGGCCGGGGGCGAGGCGGGCGGTGATCACTTCCTGGCCTTCGCGAAGGTCCCCGCCGACGATCTCGGTTTCCGATCCGTTGCTTTCGCCGACGACGACCCGGACCGGTGTCGGGTTGCCGCCCGCGCCGACGACGTAGACCGTCTGCCGGCTGCCCCGACCGATCGCGACCTCGCGCCCGCCGCCACGGCCGCCTCCGCCGAAGCCGCGCCCGCCGCGTCCGCCCCGGGGCACGAGCACCGAGGTCACCCCGCCCTGCTGGCCGCGCGCCGCGGCGGCGTCGCGCTCGGGCGACCAGCGCAGCGCCGCGTTGGGGACGAGTAGAGCCCCGCGCCGCTCGGCGGTGACGATATCCGCCGTCGCCGTCATTCCCGGCCGAAGCACCAGCTCCGGGTTCAGCACCGAGAGAACCGCGGTATAGGCGACGACGCTGCCGCTCGCCGCATTGGCGTTCGACGCACTCGATCCCGAGGTCGTCGAGCCCGAGGCATTGGCGCCGACGTCGATCCGGGTCACCGTCGCCGGGAAGGTCCGGCCCGGCCAGGCGTCGACGGTGAAGCTCGCCCGCTGGCCTTCGTGGACTTGGCCGACATCGGCCTCGTCGACCCGGACCTCGAGCTTCATCGCCGAAAGGTCCTCGGCGATGGTGAACAGGGTGGGCGCCTGGAAGGAAGCGGCCACCGTCTGGCCGGGATCGATCTGCCGCGAAAGCACGACTCCGGTCACCGGCGAATAGATCGTCGCCTTGGAAAGATTGGTCTGCGCCGAGGAGAGCTGGGCGCGGGCCTGGGCGACCTGGGCGTTGGCGGCGTTGACCGACGCGTTGGCGCGCCGCGCCTCGGCCCGCGCCGCGTCGAGCTCGGTCTCCGAGGGGACGCGGTGGTTCGACAGGCGCCACACCTCTTCCTGCCGGGCGAGGTTGGCGCGCGCTTGGGCGGCCGAGGCCTGGGCGGTCGCGACCTGCGCCTGGGCGGCGGCGAGGCCCGCCTGGGCCTGAGCGATCGTGTCCTGGAGCCGCGCGGTGTCGAGCCGGGCGAGCGGCTGCCCGGCGATCACGCGGTCGTTATTGTCGACGAAAACCTGGGTGACCAGGCCCGATTGTTCGGAGCCGACCTGGACCTCGTTGGTCGGCTGGAGATTGCCCGTCGCCGAAACGGTGACTCGCAGATTCCCCCGGCGCACGGCCTCGGTCGCATAGCCGCCCTCGGCCGTGTCCATGAAGCAGCGCGACAACAGGAGCAGCAGGAGGACGAGCACGACCAGCGCCGCCACATAGGCCGGCCTCTTGTACCATGGCTTCGCCGCCGGGGCGCCGAGGAAGACCTCGAGCGTCTTCTTGTCCGGCGAGGCCTCGTTGGTGACAATCGTCTTGCTGACTTCGTTCATCTTTGGCTTCCGATTGCGGGCGATGCAGCGGGATCCCAGCCGCCGCCCATGGCGCGATAGAGTTGGACCAGCGCGAGCGCCTCGTCGCCGCGACTCGTCGCCATGCCGTCGCGCGCCGAGACGAGGCTTCGCTCGGCGTCCAGCAGCTGCTGGAAATCGAGCAGGCCGGAGCGATATTCGACCCGGGAGAGGATCGCCGAATTGGTCGCCGCCTCGAGCGCGATGGCGAACTGCGCCTGGCGCTCGCGCGATGCTCGCAGGGCGAGCAAGGCGTTCTCGACATCCTCGAGCGCGGTCAGCACCGACTGGTGGTAGGTCGCGAGCGCCCCCTCGGTCGCGGCCTGCTGCGAGCGGACCTGCGAGCGCAGCCGCCCGCCGTCGAACAGGGTCTGGCTCAGGCTTGAGAAAATGCCGCCGGTGATCGAATCGAGAAGGCCGCCGAGCGAGAAGGCCGAGGTGCCGATATTCCCGCTGAGGCGAAGGTCCGGATAGAGCTGCGCCTCGGCGACTCCGATCCGCGCGGTCTGCGCCGCGAGGCTACGCTCGGCCGCGCGGACGTCCGGCCGCTGGCGCAAGGTGTCGGCCGGGATTCCGAGCGCGATCTCCTCGGGCGCTTTGGGAATCGGCTTCGCCTCGCTGAGCTCGGCCGTCAGCGCGCCCGGCGCCCGGCCGGTCAGCACCGCGAGGCGATAAGTGGCGCTGGTGAAATTGTTCTCGATGTTCGGGATCGCCGCCGCGGTCTGCGCGCGCGCCGCGCGGGCCTGCTCGGAATCGAGCGAGGAGACCAGCCCCGCCTGGACCCGCCACTGGGCGATCTGCAAATTGTCTTCGGCGATGCGCAGCGTGTCCCGGGCGAGGGCGAGCCGCTCCTGGGCGAGCCGCGCTTCGACATAATTGGTCGCGACCTCGGCGGCGATCGCCACCTTAAGCGCCTCGCGGTTGTAATAGACGCTCTCGGCGTCGGCGCCCGTGGCCTCGATCCCGCGCCGGATTCCGCCGAACAGATCGGCCTCCCAGGCGGCGTCGACTCCGGCGCGGAAGCTGTTCGAGTCATTCCCGGTGCCGACCGTCCGCCCGCCCGTTGCGGTCGCGCCGATCGTCGGCAGCCGCCCGGCGCGGGCCTGGATCAGCGACTCGCGCGCCTGGGTGAGGCGAGCGGCGGCGGCGGCGAGGTCGAGATTGCCGGCGGTCGCCTCGTCGATCAGGCGGGTCAGCAGCGGATCGTTGAGCCGCTCCCACCAGCGCGCGAGATCGGCGGGTTGGGCCGCCGCCTCGCGGCCGTAATAGGCATCCGGGACGGACAGCGCCGACGGCGCGGGCGGCCGGTAGTCCGGTCCGACGGTGCAGGCAGCCAAGGCGAAGACACTGAGGGGGACAGCAAAGCGACGCATGAGCCGTCCCTAGAGCATCACGCCGAAAAGCGGGAACCGCTTTTCGGCAGAAGCGATGCGACCACAAAAATCTAGAGCGGGGTACATCCCGCTCTAGTCGGTGGCCGGTGTCGCGCAAGTATGTTTGCCCCCGCGCGACTTTGTATCAAAATGTCACGCGGGGCGTCAGGTGAGACTGTACCGGCATGTGAGACCGCGCCGCAAAGCTCCCTCTCGCATGGGGAGAGGGCTGGGGTGAGGGGTTCGGGCGTCTGCGAATAGCCTCCAACGCCGAAACCCCCACCCTACCCTCCCCCTCAGGGAGAGGGATTAGGAGGCCGAATGCCGATCGCCCTCAGCCGACGTGGGCGCCCATGATCATGCAATAGAGCATCGGCAGCGACAGGATCAGGTTGGTGCGCGAGGCCATCATCGCCAGGCTCGCCGACTTCGCCTTGGCCTCGTCGGAGGCGGGGACGATTCCAAGCGCGCGCTTCTGGTTCGGCCAGATCACCAGCCAGACGTTGAGCGCCATGACGATGCCGAGCCACATGCCGATGCCGATCGTGCGATAGGGGTCCTTCAGCATCAGCAGGTCGCCGACCGAGCCGGATTGCCGGATCTCCGGCAGCGCCAGCCCGAACAGCACGGTCGCGACCGCCGCCCAGCGGAACCAGAACAGCGCGGCCGGCGCGATATATTTGGACACGGCCGGCTTCAGCTCGGCCGGCACCTTGGGCATGGTCGGGATCTGGACGAAGTTGAAATAGTAGAGCAGCCCGATCCACAAAATACCCGAGAATACATGGAGATAGCGCAGGAACTGGACCCAGTAATTGGCGTCCATCGCATCGCGGTGAAGGCCCGCCATCGCCGCGATCACCAGGATCACGCCGATCACCAGCGCCATGTGGAAATTGCCGAGAATCTTCGCCATTTCGCTTCCCCCGTTTCGGTTATGAAACCCTTCTAGAGCATCATGCGCGCTCAATCGAGACGCCACATGATGCTTTGCTCGAACGGCGTCCACAGACCCATCCGCACCCCCGCCCCGCGCAGCGCCCGGCCGGTCCATTCGTTGCAGGTGAGGATGAAGGAATAGCCGCCGTTCGCTTCGTAGAAGATGTCGTTCGGCCCATACCCGCGGCCGAGCACGGGAATCGGATGGCCGCCGGGATCGAGCCGGAAGCGGCGCTGGATGAAGCCGGCCAGGCGCTGATATTGCGCGTGGCTGATCCGGATCGGCTTGAGCCATTCGCCGGCCCGCGGATGGTCGATATGCTCGACGTGGAGCAGGCTCTCCCCGTCGCCGAAGAAGGCGTAGAAGGCGCGGCGCACGGTCAGGTCGCCCCAGGTCGGCGTGTTGAGGTAGAATTCCCGGTTGCCGTAGCCGACCGCGATATGATCGGCGGCGCCCCAGCGTGGGTCGCGCAGGTGCGCCGGCTGGGCGTAAGGCCGCCAGTCCATATCCTCGCTCACCTTGGGCATCACGATCCAGGTGTGGACGCCGTTCGACTGGACGAAGATGGTGACCCCCTCGCTCGGCTGATGGAACGCGACATTGGCGGGAACGAGGCCGAGGAACAACGCGGCGGCGAGATAGAGCAGGGGAATCGCGACGATCCCCGCCACGATCCTGAGCGCCCAGATGAGCGCCCGCCTGCCCCGTGTCATTCGCCTCGCCACCGCCTTGTGCTAACCGGCCCGGACGGCGACAACCAGAGCCGATGAGAGACCATCTCGTGCAGATGTTCCAGGCCGGGATCGCCGCCTGCCACCCGCGGCGCGTGCTGCCGGCGCATCTGCCGGAGGCGGGGCGCGGCCGCAATATCGTGCTGGCGATCGGTAAGGCGGCGGGCGAGATGGCGATGGTCGCCGAGGCGCATTACCGCGATGCGGCGGGCGTGGCGGTCGTTCCGCACGGCGTGGAGGCCGGTCTTCGCCGGATCGAATTGCTGCACGCCGGCCACCCCGTTCCGGATCAGGTCAGCGTCGCGGCGGCCGAGCGCCTGCTCGCGCTCGCCGGGGAAGCGAAGGCGGACGATCTGGTCCTCGTCCTGCTGAGCGGCGGCGCCTCGGCGCTCGCTTGTGTCCCGGCCGGGGGGATGACGCTCGCGGACAAGCAGGCGCTGACTGCGGCCCTGCTGCGATCGGGAGCGCCAATAGCGGAGATCAACTGCGTCCGCCGCCACGTCTCCCGGATCAAGGGCGGCCGCCTTGCCCTCGCCGCCACGCCGGCCCGGCTCATCACGCTCGCCATCTCCGATGTGACCGGCCGCCCTGAGGACATCGGCTCCGGCCCCACCCTTGCCGATCCCACCACCATCGCGGAGGCCCGTGCGATCCTCGAGCGGCACGGGCTCGACGCGGCGCTCTCTGAGACTCCGAAGCAGGTCGACGGTAAATTCCGGATCGTCGCCAATGCGGAAGACGCATTGCGCGCCGTGGCGGCGGAGGCGAAGCGGCTCGGTTACCGCCCGCTCCTGCTCGGCCAGTGCACCGGCGAGGCCCGCGATGTCGGCCGTAGCCATGCGCGAATGGCGCTGAAGGCGCCGCCCGGGACCGCGCTGATCTCCGGCGGCGAGCTCACCGTCACGGTGACCGGCTCGGGACGGGGCGGTCCCAACACCGAATATGCGCTCGCCGCGAGCCTGGCGCTGGATGGCAGCGACGACATAATCGGTCTCGCCGGGGACAGCGACGGTCTCGACGGGACGAGCGATGCGGCCGGCGCCTTCATCGCCGCGCGCGCCGACGGCGGGGCCGCGCTCCTGGGCAACAACGCTGCCTCCGTGGCCGATCTGTTCGTCACCGGCCCGACCGGGACCAACGTCAGCGACTTGCGGATCATCCTTGTCGGCCGACTCCCTCCCCCTTGATGGGGGAGGTCGGGGTGGGGGTGAACGTCAATGAAAGGCGGTGCATTTTCGGAGACGCCACCCCAACGCAACCCCTCCCCATCAAGGGGAGGGGCTAAGTCTCGACAGGCCCCCTTCCCTGCGCTCTAACGCCGTCATGAGCGAATGGACGATCGGTATCATCGGCGGCTCCGGCCTCTACAGCATGGACGCGCTCGAGGATTCGCAGTGGATCGCTGTCGAGACGCCCTGGGGGGCGCCGTCCGACGAATTGCTGATCGGGCGGATCGAGGGCGTGAGATTCGTCTTCCTCCCCCGTCACGGCCGCGGCCACCGCATTCCGCCGGGCGGCCTCAACTTCCGCGCCAATATCGATGCGCTGAAGCGCGCCGGCTGCACCGATCTTCTCGCCATCTCCGCGGTCGGCTCGCTGCGGGAGGAATTGCCGCCGGGCCGGTTCGTCGTCGTCGACCAATATATCGACCGCACCGTCGCCCGTGAGAACAGCTTCTTCGGCCCCGGTCTCGTCGCCCACGTCTCGCTGGCCGACCCCACCTGTCCGCGCCTCTCGTCGCTCGCCGCCGACGCCGCGGAGGCCGCTGGCGCCGAGGTCGCGCGGGACGGCTCCTATGTCGCCATCGAAGGCCCGCAATTCTCGACCCGAGCCGAGAGCCGGCTTTACCGCTCATGGGGCGGCGACGTGATCGGGATGACCGGGATGCCCGAAGCGCGGCTCGCCCGCGAGGCCGAGCTGCCCTATGCCTCGGTCTGCATGGTCACCGATTATGATTGCTGGCGGGACGGCAAGGAAGCCGGCGTCGCCGAGATCGTCGAGCGCCTCCACGCCAACGCCGCCACGGCCCGCGGCCTGATCCTCGAGCTTGCGCGGCGGTTGCCGAAGGCGCGCGCGCCCTCGCCGATCGACACCGCGCTTGACGGCGCGATCATCACCGATCCGCAAGCATGCGATCCGGCGATGGCGGCAAGGCTGGACGCCATCTGCCGACGTGCCCTAGGCGCGCCGCGATGAACCTGCTGCCCCCTTATGCCGAATATCTCGGAATCCGCACCCAACGGGCCGAGGACGGCGAGCTGCAATTCGTCATGCCGTTCGCCGACGTCGTGCTCGGCCGTCCCGGCTATCTTCACGGCGGAGCGATCGCCGGCCTGCTCGAATTCGCCGCCTTCGGCGCGCTTTACGAGGCGCTGGGGACGGACAAGGCGGTGGTCAAGCCGATCAACGTCACCGTGCAGTTCATGCGCGGCGGCACGCAGCGCGAGACGGTCGCCGCGGCCACCGTCACCCGCCTCGGAAAGCGGGTCGCCAATGTCGAGGCGCACGCCTGGCAAGGGCACCGCTCCAGGCCGATCGCGGCGGCGCAGCTCAACGTGCTGTTGAAGCGCGCCCGGCCCTAATCGTCATTGCGAGCGAAGCGAAGCAATCCAGAACTGGATTGCCGCGTCGCTGCCGCGGAGCGGCAGTTTATCCTGAGCGCCGCCGCAGGCGGCGTCGAAGGGCTCCTCGCAATGACGGGATTCAGCCGCCGGCTTTGATCGTTTCGCGCGCGATGACCAGCTGCTGGATCTGGCTTGTGCCTTCGTAGATCCGGAACAGGCGGACGTCGCGGTAGAGGCGCTCGATGCCGTAATCGGCGATGTAGCCCGCGCCGCCGAAAATCTGCACCGCGCGGTCGGCGACCCGGCCGACCATCTCGCTGGCGAAATATTTGGCCGCCGCCGCCTCGAGCGTGATCGGCTTGCCTTCGTCCTTGAGCGCCGCCGCCTCCATCACCAGCGCCTTCGCCGCCATCGCCTCGGTCTTGCTGTCCGCGATCATCGCCTGGATCAGCTGGAAATCCGACAGCGCCTTGCCGAATTGCCTGCGCTCGACGGCATAAGCGACGGCGTCGGCGATCAGCCGCTCGGCGACGCCCACGCAGACCGCGGAAATGTGCAGCCGGCCGCGGTCGAGGACGCGCATCGCGATCTTGAAGCCCTCGCCTTCCGCGCCCAGACGGTTGGCGGCCGGAACCGGCGTTTCGTCGAAATTGACGTCGCAGACATGGGCGCCCTGCTGGCCCATCTTCTTCTCAGGTCTTCCGATGCCGAGGCCGGGCAGGCCTGCGGGCACGAGGAAAGCGGTAACGCCCCCCGCCCCCTCCCCGCCGGTGCGCGCCATCACCGTGAAGAGCGAGGCCTTGTCGGCATTGGTGATGAAGCGCTTGCTGCCGGAGAGGCAATAGACGTCGCCATCGCGAACGGCTCGGGTCTGGACGGAGGCGCCGTCGGAGCCGGCGCCGGGCTCGGTCAGCGCGAAGCTGGTGACGATTTCGCCGGAGGCGATCCTCGGCAGCCATTCGCGCTTCTGCGCCTCGCTGCCGGCCATCACCAGCCCCTGGCTGCCGATCCCGACATTGGTGCCGAACACCGAGCGGAAAGCCGGAGTCGTCCTCCCGAACTCGAGCGCGACCCGCACTTCCTCGCTCATGGTGAGTCCGAGCCCGCCAAACTCCTCGGGAATGGACAGGCCGAACAGCCCCATCTCCCGCATCTCGGCGACGATCTCGGCGGGGACCTCGTCCTCCTCGGCGACCCGCGCCTCCAGCGGCCGAAGCCGCCCGGCGACGAAGCGGCGGACCGTGTCGATCAGTGCATCGAAGGTCTCGGGGTCGAGGGGCATTGTTTCCTCCCTCTCCCCTCCGGGGAGAGGGCCGGGGAGAGGGGGAGTCAGAGCATCACCCCGGCCACTGGTTTCAGCGAGGGACTCCCCCTCTCCCTAACCCTCTCCCCGGCGGGGAGAGGGGATTTCAGTACCCCTTCATCCGCGCCAGCTTGTCCGCATGATAGGCCGGATCCCCGAACAGCTCATTCAGCACCCGATCGCGCTTCATGTAGAGGCCGATATCATATTCGTCGGTCATGCCGATGCCGCCGTGCATCTGCACGCCCTCCTGGACGGCGAGCTGAGAGGCGCGGCCGGCCTTGGCCTTGGCGACCGAGACCATCGCCTCGGCGTCTTCGCTGTCCTCGTCGAGCAATTGCTGCGCCTTGAGCGTGGCCGCTCGGGCGATCTCCAGCTCGGAATAGAGATGCGCGGCGCGGAACTGCAGGGCCTGGAACTCTCCGATGAGGCGTCCGAACTGTTTGCGCTGCCTGAGATAGTCGACCGTCATGTCCATCGACGCCGAGCCTACGCCGACCAGCTCGGCCGCCGCGCCGGTGCGGCCGGCGTGGAGGGCGCGGTCGAGAATCTCGGCGCCGCCCCCAACCTCGCCGATCACCGCGTCGGCATCGACCGTCACGTCGTCGAAGGTCAGCCGGGCGCCGATGCTCGAATCCGCGAGCCGGACGCCCTCGACGTCGAGACCCCTGGCATCCTTCTCGACCGCGAACAGGGTCAGCCCCTCGTCGGTCTGCGCCGCCACCAGCGTTACATCGGCCGAGGCCCCCTGAACCACGAATTGCTTGCGGCCCGTCAGGCTGAAGCCGTTGCCGGAGCGCTCGGCGTGCATCTCGATCGCCTCGGGACGGTGCTTCGGCCCCTCGTCCACGGCGAGCGCGGCGACCGTCTCCCCGGCGAGGATTCCGGGATACCAGCGCTCGCGCGCCGCCGTGCCCTTCAGCGCCTCGACGAAGGCGATCGCCGTCGTGAGGAAGGGCGAAGGCGTCAGGTTGCGCCCGATCTCCTCGAGCACGATCCCCGCCTCGACATGGCCGAGGCCGAGGCCGCCGTCCGCCTCGCCGATCAATATGCCGGTGAAGCCCATCTCGCCGAACTGCCTCCACAGGCCGTGGCCGAAGCCGTCCTTGCAGCCCTTGTCGCGCCAGTGGCGAAGCTGCTTTGCGATCGCGCCTTCGGCGGCCATGAAGTCGCGCGCGCTGTCGCGAAGCATCGCCTGATCGTCGTTGAGATAGAGCGGCATATCAGCGCGTCTCCGTATGATCCTGGAAATGTGAAACCCGTTCGTCCCGAGCGAAGTCGAGGGACCCAGCCGAGCGCAGCCGAGGCCCTCGATCTCGCCTTCGCTCGAAGGGGTGTCTCGACTTCGGCCTTCGGCCGAAGTTTACCCTGAGCGCCTGCCTTGCAGGCAGTCGAAGGGCTCGACACGAACGGAGTTGGCATCGCCGTCTCAACTCACCCTCCAGGCAGTTCCAGGATCCGTTTCGCGACGATCCCGAGCTGGATCTCACTCGTCCCGCCTTCGATCGAATTGGCCTTGGTCCTGAGCCACTCGCGGGCGCCCTTGCCCTTGCGCGAGCGCTCGCTTTCCCATTCGAGCGCGTCGGAGCCGCCGGCGGCCATCGCCAGCTCGTGGCGCGCCTTGTTGAGCTCGGTCCCGGCATATTTCATCATCGAAGGCTGGGCCGGATGCGCCTGGCCGGCCTTCAGCTCGTCGATGAACCGCTCGGACATCGCGCGGAACGCCATCTGGTCGACGTCGAAGCGCGCGACGTCGGCGCGAAGCACCGGATCGTCGGCCAGCGCCTCGGAGAGCGCGGCGCCGAGCGACTCGCCCTGGCCGCCGAGGCCCATTCCCGAGATCATCTCGCGCTCGTGGCCGAGCAGATATTTGGCGACGTCCCAGCCCTTGTTGACCTCGCCCACCACCTGGTCCTTGGGCACCTTCACGTCGTCGAAGAAGGTCTCGCAGAAGGGCGAATTGCCGGAGATGAGCAGAATCGGCTTGGTCGAGACGCCCTCGCTCGCCATATCGAACAGGATGAAGCTGATCCCCTGATGCTTGGGCGCCTGCGGATCGGTGCGGACCAGGCAGAAGATCCAATCGGCCTTGTCGGCATAGCTGGTCCAGACCTTCTGGCCGTTCACGAGCCAGTGATCGCCCTTGTCTTCGCATTTGGTCTGCAAGGAGGCGAGGTCGCTGCCCGCGCCGGGCTCGGAATAGCCCTGGCACCAGCGGATCTCGCCGCGGGCGATTTGCGGCAGATAATGCTTCTTCTGCTCCTCGGTGCCGTATTTGAGCAGGGCCGGGCCGAGCATCGAGATGCCGAAGCTCATCAGCGGATTGCGGGCGCCGATCCGCGCCATTTCCTGCTTCAGGATCTTGGCCTCGGCGGGCGAGAGGCCGCCGCCGCCATAATCGGCCGGCCAGTCCGGCACGGTCCAGCCACGCGCGGCCATCGTCTCCATCCAGCTCTTCTGGGCGTCGCTCTTGAAGACCGGATTGCGGCCGCCCCAGCAGGCGTCGCTCTCGTCGCGCATCGGCTCGCGCATCTCGGGCGGGCAGTTCGCCTCGAGCCAGAAGCGGGTTTCTTGGCGAAACTTGTCCAGATCGTCCATGGCGCGACCTCTCCTTTACGTAAACGTCAACTGCCGTGCCCGGCGGCCGGAGTCAAGCTAGCGCCGAAGCTCCAGCGCCTCGTCCGCGATCGGCTTCAGGCGCATGGCGACGACGTCCTTGAGATAATTCTGGTGGACTCGCCATGGCGGCCTCGCGCCCTGGTTCGGCAGGCTGCCGGAGGCGCGGGTCACGTAGCCCGAGCTGAAGTCGAGCATCGGCAGGCGCTCCATCCCGGCGTCGGGGAGGCGCGGCAGGCAGACCGCGTAGCCGTGCCGATCCATGTGATTGAGCAAGCGGCAGACGCTGCGCGAGGTGAGGTCGCATTTCAGGGTCCAGGAGGCGTTGGTGTAGCCGAAGGTCACCGCAAGGTTGGGCACGCCGCTCAGCATCATGCCCTTGTAGCTGAAGCAATCCGCGACGTTGACCGCCTCCCCGTCCACCTCGAGCGCGATTCCGCCGAGCAGCTTCATCACCAGGCCGGTCGCGGTGACGACGATATCCGCGTCAAGCTCGGCGCCCGAGCCCAGCTCCAGCCCGTCCGGCGTGAAGCGCGCAATCGTATCGGTGACGATCGACACTGTCCCGCCACGCATCGCAGCGAACAGATCGCCGTCGGGGACCAGGCACACGCGCTGGTCCCAAGGGTTGTAGCGGGGCGTGAAGTCGCGCCCGAGATCGTAGCCGGGCGGGAGCTGCTCCGCCGCGAGGCGAAGGATCAGCGCCTTCACCTTGTCCGGCCGCTTGCGGGCGCGCGAGAAAAAGAACATTCCGAGCAGCACGTTCTTCCAGCGCGTGAGGCCGTCGGCGGTTTTGAGCGGCAGCCGGCGCTGAAGCCAGCGGGCGATGCCGTCGCGCGAGGGGCGCGCGACGATGTAGGAGGGCGAGCGCTGGAGCATGGTGACGTGGGCGGCGGTCTCGGCGAGCGCCGGGACCAGGGTCACCGCCGTCGCCCCGCTGCCGATCACCACCACCTTCTTTCCGGCGACGTCCAGATCCTCGGGCCAGTGCTGGGGATGAACGATCCGGCCGCCATAGTCGCTCTCGCCCGGCCATTGGGGCCGATAGCCCCGCTCGTAATCGTAATAGCCGCTGCACAGCATCAGGAAGGCGCAGGTGAGGATGCGCAGCTCCCCGCCCGCCTCCACTTCCACCGTCCAGCGCCGGTCTGCCGACGACCAGGAAGCGCTAACGGCGCGGTGGCCGAAGCGGATATGCCGGTCGATGCCGAACTCCGCCGCCGTCTCCTCGACATAGTCGCGGATGTCGGCCCCGTCGGCGATCGCTTTCTCCCTCGTCCAGGGACGGAACGGAAAGCCCAAAGTATACATATCCGAATCCGAGCGGATGCCGGGATAGCGGAACAGGTCCCACGTCCCGCCGATCCGCTCGCGCGCCTCCAGGACCGCGTAGGATTTGCTGGGGCAGCGCGTCTGCAGATGATAAGCGGCGTCGACACCGGAAATGCCGGCACCGACGATCAGCACGTCGAGATGTTCTGATCCGGCCGGCATCGTGCGAGGCTAGGGAGCGGAAACGAGGTCGGCAAGCGCCTTGACGACACGATCATTGCCGTAGCGGAACGGCATCGCGGAAGCTGCGTTGGGAAAGGCCGAACTTGATCCATTTAATGCTGGCAACGGCACGCGGCGGGGCATGAGCCCGCCGACAAGGAGACAGGCTTGAACGAAGATCGAAGCACGGCCGCGGCCACCGGAATCGAGGGGCTGGACGACGTCCTGGGCGGGGGATTGACGCGCGGGCGGGTGTTCCTGCTAGAGGGCAGCCCCGGCACCGGCAAGACGACGGTGGCGATGCAGTTCCTGCTGGCGGGCGCGGCCGCCGGCGAAAAGACGCTCTACATCACGCTTAGCGAAACCGAGGACGAATTGCGCGCAAGCGCGGCCTCGCACGGCTGGAAGCTCGACGATATCGAGATTTTCGAGCTGGTGCCGCCGGAGAGCCTGCTCGACGAGAACCAGCAGCAGAGCCTGCTTTATTCCTCCGACCTCGAGCTGGGCGAAACCACCCAGGGCATCTTCGAAGCGTTCGAGCGGGTTCAGCCCTTGCGGGTGGTGGTCGACAGCCTCTCGGAGATCCGGCTGCTGGCGCAAAGCTCGCTTCGCTACCGCCGCCAGATCCTCTCGCTGAAGCATTATTTCGCGGGGCGGAACGCAACCGTGCTGATGCTCGACGACCTGACCAGCGAGACCAACGACAAGACCGTGCACAGCGTCGCCCACGGCGTGATCTCGCTGGAGGAAATGGCGCGCGATTACGGCGCCGAGCGGCGCCGGATGCGGGTCGTGAAATATCGCGGGCGGCGCTTCCGCGGCGGCTATCACGATCTGATCATCGCAACCGGCGGCGTGCGCATCTTTCCCCGCCTGGTCTCGGCCGAGCACAAGAAAGCGTTCACGCGGGACGTCCTTCCGAGCGACCTGGCCGGGATCAACGCGCTGCTGGGCGGCGGCGTCGAGCGCGGATCGAGCGTCCTCGTCCTCGGCCCCGCGGGCACCGGCAAGTCGCTGCTCGCGCTCACCTTCGTCGTCGGCGCGGCGAGGCGCGGCGAGCGCTCCGCAATGTTCGTTTTCGACGAGGAAATGGGCCTGCTCTTCAACCGTGCCCTGGGGCTCGGCATCGACCTCCAGAAGATGGTCGACGCCGGCGAGCTGGTGATCGAGCAGGTCGACGCGACCGAGCTCTCCCCGGGCGAGCTCTCCTCGCGGGTCCGCACCTGCGTCGAGGAGCACGGAGCGCGCACGGTGATCATCGACAGCCTCAACGGCTACCAGATGGCGATGCCTGAGGAGACCCAGCTCGTCCTCCACATGCATGAGCTGCTGCAATATCTGAACCGCCAAGGCGCGACGACCTTCCTCACCGTTGCCCAGCACGGCCTCGTCGGCGACATGAAGTCGCCCGTCGACGTCACCTATCTCGCCGACACCGTCATTCTGCTGCGCTATTTTGAGGCGGCCGGCCGGGTGCGCCGGGCGATTTCGGTGGTCAAGAAGCGCACCAGCCGCCACGAGGACACGATCCGCGAATATCGGATCGGCGCCGACGGGATAAAGCTCGGAGAGCCGCTGGTCGAGTTCCAGGGCGTGCTTCGCGGCGTTCCCACGCTGGCGGGCCCGGGAATGGAATTGCTGAAAGACGAGCACCATTGATTCCAGAATTCTCCGAAAGAGCGCTGATCCTCGCCCCCGGCGGCCGCGATTCGCTGGTTGCCGCCGCGATGCTGGAAGAGGCCGGAATTCGCGCGATCCCTTGCGCCTCGCTCGATTCGCTGGTCGCCGAGCTCGCCGCGGGAGCGGGCTTCGGCCTGATCACCGAGGAGGCGCTTGCCAATGCCGACCTGCGCGCGCTCAGCGGCTGGATCGAGGCCCAGCCCGAATGGTCCGATTTCCCCTTCGTCCTGCTGACCCAGCGCGGCGGCGGCCTCGAGCGCAACCCTTCGGCCGGCCGCTATCTCGGCATGCTCGGCAACGTCACCTTCCTCGAGCGGCCGTTCCA